>Ga0247744_1000004_pt1 | contig 65317 bp, 57 predicted proteins | sample UWRJS154409C5_FD_180946 | JGI IMG/M metagenome (GOLD analysis project Ga0247744, IMG submission 180946) | Soil microbial communities from Arlington Agricultural Research Station in Wisconsin, United States - UWRJ-S154-409C-5 | ecosystem: Environmental > Terrestrial > Soil > Agricultural land... | reverse complement strand
GTGGCGGATAACCTCTCCGCGGGTTTGCGCGAGGCGCGGCAGAACAAGGACGTCGTGCGCGAGGTGTGCCTCGACGACAAACTCAATCAAGCAGACATTGCCTCCGAGACCGCGCAGGATCGCGTCTCCAGCATGGTGGCCGCCATCGCGGCCGGAGATTTGGCCACGGTGCAGCGTGACTTCGTCGTGGTGTCGGCGCTGAGTGACAGCGCCCAGAATCTGGCCGCAGGAGGCGATCGCTGTCTCGGTGAAGAACAGAGCTTGCCCAAGGTCTTGGGTCAGCCGCTCGAGGTCACCTTCGATCCAGGCATTCCCACCCAGGAAACGACGGGCGGCGCGCTCGAGATCCCGCCCTTCGTGTTGCCTCCGACCGTGACAATTCAGCCGCAATTGCCGGTCAGCCGGGTGATGTGACGAGGGCGCTCGCCCTGTCACCCGTGACCCAATGAAGACACGTCGCGCGCTGCTGCTCGGTGCGGCCCTGCTCGTAGGCGCTACCGAGGCCCTGGCGCAGTCGGCGCCGGCGGCCCCGCAGGCGTGGCTCGGCGATCGTGGGATCGGGGAGGGGATCGGCATCCGAGCGGGAGACTTCGAGCTGCACCCAGGAGCGTCAGCCGAGCTCGGCTTCGACTCCAACTATTTTCAGCGCGCGGGCAGCCCCGAAGAGATTGCGCAAGTTGGCGGTCCCGCCCCGGCGCTTCACATCCGGATCACGCCGACCATTTCGCTGCGCACGCTGGATCAGCGCATTGCCGAGGAAGACCGGCAGAACGACCGGCGCTTGTTCGCGTTCGATGCCGCCGGTCGACTGTCTTACAACGAGCTCATCCCCTTCAACGGCGCCGACGCGGCGTTGTTCGACTCCGCGCGCAGTCTGCAGGGGGCGCTTTCGGCCACGCTCGACGTCGCGCGCGGGCGGGTGTGGTCGGGCCAGGCCAACGCCGGCTACGCCTACATCTTCGATCCGTCCAATCAGGGTGGCTACACCTCGAACTTCAGCCGGCACGTGCTGGATGCCGGCGCGCTCGCCCGCTGGCGCCCCGGCGCGGGGGCGTTCGAGTGGACGGTTCTCCGCTACGCGCTGCGCCTGACCCTCTTCGACATCGACGCGTTTGCGTACAACGACAACCAGTCGCACACGCTCAGCTCGAGCGGCAATTGGAAGTTCTTGCCCAAGACGGCCTTCCTCTACGACGCCACCGCCGGAGTCATCCGCTACCGAGACCAGTCGCCGCAGAACGGCGGGCCGTGGGTCAACGCGCGCCTCGGCTTGAGCGGCCTACTGACGCAGCGTTTCGGCCTCTTGGCCATGGTCGGCTGGGCGACGAGCTTCTACTGGAACCGCAACCTGGCGGCGCGAAACTACGACGACTTCATCGCCAACGCGGAGGCTCGCTTCTACCTGGTGCCCCAGACCGCCCCGGCGGCTGCCTACTCCAACGTCAGCCAGCCGAGTTTGGCCATCGGCTATGCGCGCAGCTTTCAGAACGGCTACCTCGGCGACTTCTTCCAGCAAGATCGCGGCTACGGTCAGCTGAGCTACCTGTTCGGAGGGCGCGTGGTGGCCAAGTTCGAAGGTGGGCTCTCGGTCATCAACTACCCGGACTTCTTGCTGGAAGGCGCGCCGCAGACCGGGTTCTGGGAAACGCGGTTCGACCTGATGGCCTTCGCAGAGTACCGCCCATCGCGCGTGGTTGGTCTGAACGCCACCATCCACTACGATGCCAACGTTTCCCAGCTCCTCGAGGCGCCGACCTATGTCGATGACCTTTCCTTCAGCAGATTTCGCTTCTTCCTCGGGGCGAGGTGGTTCCTTTGACACCCGGCCAGTTTAGGCTCCGTTCGAACCGGCGCAGCGCGCTCGGCGCCACCGTGCTGTGTCTGCTCGGCTGCAGTCCACCCCCCCGTCCGAGCCAGGGCGTGCTCGAAGCACCCACGGACAAGACGACCCTCGGTCCCGGCGATCGTTTTCGCCTCCAGATCGTCGGTGAGAAGGATTTGCCCACGGAATACCAGGTGGGTGCCGACGGCTCGGTGACCTTGCCGTACGTCCAGCGACTCGAGGTCGCCGGGCTCGAACCGAACGAGGTGGCGGCCCTCGTGCGCGAGCGTTTGGTCGAAGGCAAGGTGCTGAGCGACCCGAGCGTGATCGTCACCGTGCTCGAATATCGGAGCAAGCGCGTGACCGTGCTCGGCCAGGTCCAAAAGCCCGGGAGCTTTCAGCTCGAACCGGGCATGACGCTCTTGCAGGCGATTTCCCTGGCGGGAGGCTTGACCAGTTTGGCCAATGTCTCCCGCGTGAACTTGACCAGGACGTCGGACGGCAAAGCCACGACCGTGGTCGTCAATATCGAGGCCATCTACGAGGGCGACGTGGTCGACATCCCACTGCAACCCGGCGATCGGGTCTTCGTGCACGAGCGAAACTTCTGAGCAGCTGGCGCACGCGTTCGCTTCAGAACACTGCGCCAATCTCCACGCCGACTCGCAGGGTAGGGCTGGTGGGCCCACGCACGAGGGCGCCCGTTCCGGGCTGGATGCTGAAGGGAAGGCCGCTACCCCCGAAGAGTCCGAGGACGACGGGCTCGGTTCGATAGTGGAGGCCTAGCAGCGCCTCAGCGGGGAACGGATAGCCCGAGGGCCCACTCGTGGGCTCTGGTTGGCTGGCCAGCGTGGGGGCGAGCGAGAGCTCGAGATTGGTATCGAATTTTGGCGTCCAGGCGTAGCGCGCCGCCAGAGCCAGCACGATTTGCGAGGTCCAGCGCACGTTCGATATCTCGCTCGTTTCGCGGATGCGGCCGGCCAAGGATCCGCTGAACGTCCAGGCTTGGCGGTCTAGTGAGAGAGCGAGGCCCACGTCCCCGCGGGGCAACCGTTCGCCGGCGAAGTCCTGCTCCTGCCCCGTCGGCAAGTAAACGGTGCCGAACGGACGCAGCGCCCAGGCGCCGAGCTCGAAGCCAACTCCGAGCCCGACTCGAACATCACCGAAGGCGAACGGTTCGAGCCGGTCGCCCACGCCGGGGCCGGTCAAACCCTGACCGGATTGCACGAGGTGGATGGGCAACGCGAGCGTGACGTCGATGCCTGCACCGAGTCCGACCCCCACGAGGATCTCCTGGAGCCAGAGGCACGAGACCACGGCCGTGCCCGTGCCCGCTGGATCAGGGGACGGCTGGGAGCCCGAGATGGGCTCGAAGAGCACGCTGCTGCGCAGAGCAGAGGCGAGCTGTCCGCCTTCCAGCGCGTGCGTACTCGGCTGCGAAAAGAACGGGGCGACGGGTCCCGCGGCCGGCAGCCCGTTGGAGTCGATGTAGCCGAAGTCCTGTGCGTCAGCGACCGAGCCCCAGAACAGGAGGCCGAGCGCGGCCAGGGAAGGTGTCTTTGCCGCCCGCACGAACCCAGGTGCCTAACAGAGCTGCCCCTATTTTGAAAGGTACCTCATGGTATGAGGCCACCGGTGAAGGAGCCTTTCGTGAAGCTCGACGTGCCGCTCGTTCTGGCATCGCGATCGCCGCGACGTGTGGAACTCTTGGCCTCCGTGGGGATCGAGGTCATGGGCAGGCCCTGTGACGTGAACGAGGACCCGCTCGCCGGGGAGGCCCCCCTTGCCTACGTCGAGCGGATCACGCGCTCGAAGCTCTCGGCAGCGCGACGAGCAGCGGAGAGCGGGCTCTCCGGCCGACATGCGCTGCTCGTTGCGGACACGACCGTCACCATCGATGGCGTCATTCTGGGCAAGCCCGCGGACGAACACGAAGCCAGAAGCATGCTCGAACGTCTGGTCGGCCGAACTCACGAAGTGCTCACCTGCTACGGCCTGGCCTTGGTCCCGAGCGCCGCCGAGGCGATCGTGCGCACCGTCCGCACCAGCGTGACCATGCGCCTCGCCGCGCCCAGCGAGATCGACGCCTACGTGGCATCGGGTGAACCCTTTGGCAAAGCGGGGGCGTACGCCATTCAGGGGCTGGGGGCGCTCTTCGTCGAGCGCATCGACGGATCCTACTCGGCTGTCGTCGGCCTACCGCTCTGCGAGGTCGTTCAGGACCTCACTCGGCTCGGCATTGCCGAGCTAGGGGCAGAGGAGCTTGGCGGGTGACCGGTTGGATCTTCCTTCTTGGCCTGATCGTGCGGCTGCCCGTGCTGCTCTTCGGCGCGGCTCACGTGCCGCCGGCCGCGGACGGGCGGTTTTACCACGTGGTCGCCGAGCGCATCGCTCAGGGGCACGGCTACACCTGGCTTTGGCCCGATGGGGCGGTCACCTACGCCGCGCACTATCCGATCGGGTATCCGGCGCTGGTCGGCGTCGGTTACGCGCTCTTCGGTGCGCACACCTGGGTGGCGATGGCCGAGGGTGCCGTGCTCGGAGCACTGGGGGCTGCGGCGATGGTCGAGCCGTGCCGTCGCGCGGTCCTGGCGAGCCCCTGGCCCCACCGAGCCAGTCGCGTCGCCGCCCTCACCGGCCTGCTCTTGGCGGTCGCCCCGAGCCTGGTTGCCTACGTTCCGGCGATGATGACCGAGGTTCCCGTCGCTGCCCTGGGCGCGCTCTGTTTGCGTACCTGCCTCTGGGTGCGCGACAGGCCGACGCTCGGGCGATGCCTGCTCTTGGCCCTGTTGGCGGGCCTGTCCATCCTGTTTCGGCCGCAGATGCTGCTCTTGTCGCCGGTGTGGGGCTTACTCGCGGCTTCCGGGACTTGGCGTCGGCGCCTGGCGCTGGCGGCCCTTCTTTCCGCCGGATCGCTCCTCGTCGTCTTGCCTTGGACGCTGCGCAACTGCCAGCGGATGGAGCATTGCCTCTTGGTCAGCGCGAACGGCGGCTGGAACCTCCTCATTGGCACCTTCCCCGAAGGGCAAGGCGCTTGGATCGGGATCGACGGCGAGCGGGTTCCCCGGGAGTGTCGGACGGTTTTTCAGGAGGCGGAGAAGGACGCGTGCTTTGGCCAGGCCGGCCTGCGGCGGATCCGAGACAGGCCGCTACCCTGGCTCGGACTCTTGCCGGCCAAGTGGCGCGCCACGTTCGACTTCACGGGCGCCGCCGCCAGCCACCTCCACGAGGCCGGTGCGCTCAGCGAACGCGGCCGACTGCTCCTCGGCGGCGTCGAGATCGTCAGCCAACGCCTGGGCTACCTCGTCGGGCTGCTCGGGCTCGCGGGCTTGGCTCGCGTGCGGCGCCCGGGCCTGCCGGGGTGGATCGTGCTCGGCCTGGTCGCGCTGGGTGTGGGCGGGCTCCTCGGCCTGGGCGCTTGGCTGGGCCTTGGAGTGCTCTGCGTGCTCGGGGCCTTGTGCCTCGGCCCCGACCTCGACCCGGGAACGACCTTCCCCGTGGCAGCCATTTTCACCACCGCCCTGGTCCACGGGGTGTTCTTCGGCGCTGGCCGGTACTCGCTGCCGCTCGTGCTCTGGACCGGTCCTTGGCTGGCGCTCGGCTTGGCCTCGCTGGGGGGGGGCAGCGCTGGGGCCCAAAGGCGAACTTTTGACACCCGAGCACCGGGCAGGGGATAATCGCTAGATATGGCTCTCATCGATACCCCTGAGGCCGCGCGGCGCCTCGCCCGCGCGATTGCCAGCGACCTTTCCCTCTACAACGAGGAGAAGATCACCAAGGGCATCGAGAGCGACTCGCTGTTCAAGGAGCTCGAGGAAGAGATCGAGGAAGGGCGCGCGCTCTACAAGAGCCGGGTCGCCTCCGAGCTCTACGGCGCCAACTTCTACGATCGGGCGCTGGTCGACATCCTGATCCGTTCCAAGGGCCACATCAAAAGCGACATCTGGTGAGTGTCGCCCGGACAGCCCTCCACGTGGACGGCGCCGCTCGGGCAGCTGCCGACCCGAGTCGATCGTCTACTGGCTGAGCTGATGGACGGCGTCTCCCGGGAGACGATCAAGCGCTGGATTGGGGAGGGCCTCGTCACCGTGGACGGGCAGGCCTGTCGTCCCAAGGACCTGGTTCGGCCCGGCAGCGTGCTGGTCGTCAGGCCCGGCGCCGCACCCGCGACGACGGCGGAGCCGGACCCGAGCGTGGTGCTCGACGTCGTGTACGAGGACGACGAGCTCTTGGTCGTGAACAAGCCGGCGGGGCTGGTCGTGCACCCTGCACGCGGGCATTTCACCGGCACGTTGGTCAACGGCCTGCTGGCCCGCCCCGGCTTCGAGCGCGCCCCCGCCGATCCGCGGGACACGGCTGGGCACCTGCGGCCGGGCATCGTGCATCGCATCGACAAGGACACCTCGGGGCTGCTCATGGTGGCCAAGACCGAGCGCGCCCGCGAAGGACTGAAGAACCAGCTTGCTCGGCACACGATCGAGCGGGTCTATCTCGCCCTCACCATCGGTGTGCCTCGTCCGGGTCGAATCGAGACGCTCCATGGTCGCGATCCGAAGTCGCGTTTGCGCTTCAGCTCGCGCGTGGCCGAAGGGCGCCGCGCAGTGACGGACATCGAGGTGCTGGGGGTGGCCGAGGGCCAGCAGGCGGCGCTCGTGCGCCTCGTCCTCTACACGGGTCGAACCCACCAGATCCGTGTGCACCTCAGTCAGGAGCGCGGCACGCCGATCCTCGCCGATGCGCTCTACGGCGGCCTCGGGGGCACGGAGCGCGTGCGCGAGGTGGGCCGCGCTCTCGGCCGGCAAGCGCTGCACGCCAGTGTGCTCGGCTTCCAGCATCCCGTGAGCCAGGAGCTGCTCCGCTTCGAGGTCGGATTTCCTGCCGACCTCCTGCGAGCCCAACGCGATCTCGGGCTCGGCTAACGATATCGATTCCCGCCCCGCTGGAAACCAGGCGACGTCGTTTGCGAGTTGCTCTTGCGAGATGACGTGGGGCGGAGCACCGTTCGGCGTCTCTCGATGATGTCGACCCGATTGCGCGGTTTCTCGCTGCTCGCCCTGCTCGCCTCGCTGCTCGGCCTGGCTTTTGCCGTCTACTCCAGCCTCGACTACGCCGATCACCTGGATCGCCGCGTGCACGATCTGCACTGCAGCCTGATCCCCGGTGCTACGCCGACGCCCGACTCGGAGGTCTGTCGTGCCGCCATGTACAGCCCGTACTCGGCGCTGTTCAAGGACGCGCTCTGGGGCGGGGTGCCGATTTCGCTCTTCGCCATCGGCGCGTTCGCCTTCTTCGCGAGCTTCGCCACCTACCTCTTGGTGCGCGGGTCCGGTGTTCCAGCCTACGTGCGGCAGCTCTTCTTCGCCCTTTCGCTGACGCCGGGTCTCGTCTCACTGCTCATGCTCACCTTGTCGATCACCAAGCTCGGCGGCTTGTGCACGACTTGTCTTGGTATCTATCTGTCGAGCGCGCTCTTGTTGGTGTCGGGGATCGGCATTGCGATGGTAGCGGGTGGTCCCCACGCTCCGCCGTCGACGTTCGGCCTGTTGGTCCGTGCTCTCGGTACGATGGCACTGCTCGGCGGAGCGAGCGTGGCTCCCGGTCTGGCCTACGCAGCCGCGGCACCGGACCACACGCCGTATCTCAAGAGCTGCGGCACGCTCAAGTCGCCACCTGACAAGCAGGACGAGCTCGTCCTATTGCGCGGCAGCGACCCGCGCCGCGAAGCGCTCTTCGTCGAGGACCCGCTGTGTCCGACCTGCCGCGCGTTTCACGCTCGGCTCGTGGGTGAAGAGCTGATCGATCGTCTCGACGCCCAGCTCGTGCTCTTCCCGCTCGACAGCGAGTGTAACTGGATGTTGGCCGAGCCATTGCATCCCGGGGCCTGCCGGCTGAGTCGTGCGCTGCTGTGCGCGCCCGACGGACGGGCAGCTCTCGACTGGGCATTCGAAGAGCAGGACGCGCTGGCTGCGGCCGGGCGCAAGAGTCCCAAAGCCCTGGACGAGTTGGTCGGCGCCCGCTTCGGTCAGAGCGTCCTGGATTGTGCCGGGTCCAAGAAGACCAAGGCCCGCCTCAACGCGCACCTGCATTTCGCGGCTGAGAACAACATCCCCGTGTCGACCCCTCAACTCTTCCTCGGCACCTCGCGCGTCTGCGACGAGGACACCGACATCGGCCTTCGCTTCACCCTGACCCGTCTGGCGCCGGAGCTTTTCCGATGAGTGACGAAACTGCGCGCGAGGAGGATCGCAACACCGAGTTCGGGCCCCCGAGCTTTGCGGAGCCCGTGCGGAATTCGGAGAGTGACACCGACAATGACTGGTGGGCGCCTTCGGCCTTGCTCTTCGTGCTGGTGCTCTTGCTCGGCGGCTCGACGTTCCTGGTCTTGGGCCGCGTGCACGATGCGAGTGACCGACTGGTGACGCTGGAAGCCAATCGTCCGCAGGTGGTGCTGGCCGACCAAGCGGAGGCCGCCTATTGCACGCCCGAGTTCAAGCAGGTGCTCGAGCGCGTGCTCCATGCCTGTGGCCTGGACGGCGGAACCAGCCGGCGCGGCTGCCAGCCGGCCGACGTGAAATCGCTCGCCTCCATCAGCGACTCGGATTTCAACGCGCTCTTCACGCCGCTCAAGGATCGTGGGGCCGTCTTGCTATTCGACAACGCCCAGGATGAGCTGGACGACGGAGCGAAGAAGCTTTTGGACGAGCGCTTCGAGGACCGCTTGGGCGCTCGCTATTTCTTCGTCGTGGCGCGTGCCTCGAAATCGGGCAACATGCAGAAGAACCGCGCCCTGTCGCATCGGCGGGCCAACTCGGTGAAGTTCCACTTGGCGGAAACGACGGCCGATCCAGAGCTCGATCGCAAGGTGGGGCAGCTGTGGCTGGGCAACGAGTTCGCGCAGCTCGACACGGACTACTGCCAGTGGCCGAACTCGCGCACGGGTGAGAAATGCACGACGGAAGCCATCAACCGCAGCGTGTTCGTGTCCTGGGTGGACTGCCGTCTATGAGGCTCCAAACTAGCGCGCTCGGCTGCGCCGCGATGCTCCTGGTTCTCGGCTGTGACGACAGCAAGAAGGCGCCCATCCAAACCGGCGCTGCGCGCAGCCAGGCCGTGCTCGCGGCCCCGGGCGCCTCGTCGGCCGCAGCGAAGCTCGCTCAGGCCGAGCCGCTGAAGCCTCAGGCGGACGAAGGACCGCTGTGCAGCCCAGCGGAAGTCGTGGACCTGCCAAAGGCGCCGATCTCGGGCCTCGGCACGAGTGCGAGTCCTTTCGCTGGTGGGCCGCTCCCGGTCGGCCGCGCCGCCTGGATCACGCTGTGGGCCGCGTGGTGCGAGCCATGCAAGAAGGAGCTGCCGCTCCTGCTCGAGTGGAAGAAGAGGCTGGCCCAGGAGGGCAAGCCTTTCGAGCTCGTGTTCTTGTCGCTCGACGACGACGAACGGCAGCTCGGGGCGTTCCTCGGCCAGCATCCGGAGCTCGGCTCCAGCTACTGGCTGCGTGAAGGCGAGGAGCGGGAGAAGTTCATGACGGCGCTCGGTCTGAGCACGGATCCACGTCTCCCGGTGCAGCTCTTGGTCAGTCGGGCTGGCGCCGTCTCCTGTCGCATCGAAGGCGCCGTCGAGCCGGGCGACTACGAGCGCGTGCGGGACGTCGTCGCGCGGCTCTGAGCAAAGTCAGCCCAGGGCGCGCGGGAAGCGCACGCGCAAGAGCGCGAGCGCCGCGAAGCCGACGATGACGGCCCACCAGAGCGTCGCAAACCGGCTGAGCAGCATGGCTCCGGTCGCGACAGGAGCGGGCACTCCCGCGAGCTCGGAGAGTCCACCTTGCAGGATGGCTTCGGCCACACCGAGGCCGCCCGGCACGGGCACGAGGGCGCCGGCCAGGGTGCTGGTCGCGTAGAAGAAGAAGGCCACGACCGGCGGCGTCGACTGGCCGAATCCGCCGAGCAATGCCCAGAGCCCCACGCCCTCCGCCGTCCAGCCCACCAAGGACAGCGCCGTCGGCAGGGGTAAGGTGCGCAAGCTGACCACTTTCACCAGGCTTTTGCGCGCGGTGTGAATGCGCGGCAAGTGCTCCGACAGGGCGCCGCCCCGGCGTTCGATGGCGGCGAGGAGCGCCGACAGCGGCCGATCCCAAAGGACCAGGATCAAGACGAGCGCCACGGCCAAGCCTCCGAGCGCCGCCCAGACGAGGCCGCCTTGAAAGCCAAGGCTGCCCACGATGACGAGGACCACGATGGCGATGACGTCGGTCAGCCGTTCGCCGACGACGATCGGCGCCGTCAGAGCCAGGTCGACGCCGTGCGTCTTCTGCAGGACGGCGCTCTTGAAGACCTCACCCACCTTGCCCGGTGTGATGGTGAGCACGAAGCCCGACAGGAACACGAGCAAGCTCTCCCAGGTCGGGAGCTTGGGCACACCGAGGAGCCTCAGGTAGTACTCCCATTTCAAGAACCGCAGCCCGTAGTTGAACGAGGACAGCAGGAGCGCGAGGCCCAGCGCACTCCAATGAAACTGACGCAGCGCCGAACCGAGCGAGTGAAAGCCGGTCCAGATCACGAAGGCGCCGTAGACGACGACGGCCAGGAGCAAGGCCGAGAGCAGGCGGCGCAGGAAGGACGTCACGCGGGCAGCGGAGGTACGCCAAGCAGGCAGGGGGGCGCAAGAGTGGCGCCGTGCTTCGGGGCAGGCTTCGCTGCTAGCGACTGCGGCGGCCTTTACCTACGCTCCCCGGTCGTGAACTCGCACCTGGGCAGCGAAGGCGAAGACATCAGGCAACTCGCGCGGCTGGCAGACGCGGTCGCTCTATTGCGCCGGGAGATCGCCAAGGTCGTCGTCGGTCAGGACGAGGTGGTGACCGAGCTGCTCATCGCCATGCTCTCGGGTGGACACGCCCTGCTCGTCGGGGTGCCAGGACTGGCCAAGACGCTGCTGGTCTCCAGTCTGGCCGCGTGCCTCGACTTGGAGTTCGGTCGTGTCCAGTTCACGCCCGACCTCTTGCCGGCCGACATCACCGGCACCGACGTGCTCGAGCAGGTGGAGCGCGACGGACGCCTTCGCCACGAGACGGCATTCTTGCCGGGGCCGATTTTCGCCAACATCGTCTTGGCCGACGAGATCAACCGCACGCCGCCCAAGACCCAAGCTGCGCTCCTGCAGGCCATGCAGGAGGGGCACGTGACCGTGGGCGGTCGCACGCATCCATTGCCGCGACCGTTTCAGGTTCTGGCCGCAGAACCCGATCGAACAGGAGGGCACCTACATGCTGCCCGAAGCGCAGCTCGATCGGTTCTTGCTCGAAGTTCGGATTGGCTACCCGAGTGAGGGTGAGGAGCGGGAGATTGCCCGGCGGGCGGCGCCCGCCGAGGGCGCGCTCGAGCGCGTCGTCACCGCCGAGGAGGTGCTGGCCTTCGGGCGACTCATCCCCCGGGTGCCCATCACCGAGGAAGCCCTGGAGCTCGCGGTCCAGCTCACCCGCCGCTCCCGGCCTGGACAGCCGGGCGCCCCGGCGGACGTCGGACGCTACGTGCGCTTCGGTGCCGGCCCGCGCGGCACGCGGGCCCTGGTGCTGGCAGCCAAGGCCCAGGCGGCGCTCTTCGGTAAGCCGGTCGCCGACCTGGAGGAGGTCCGGGCGGTCGCCCACCCGGCGCTGCGTCACCGGCTGGTTTTGGGGTACCGGGCCGAGGCGGACGGGGTCAGCGCCGACGACCTCATTTCACGCCTGCTCGGCCCTGGCTGAGCGGTCCTTGCCCCGCCTGGGCGCCTCTGGCAACGTCGCGGCCCTTGGAATGACGCCTGCGAGCCAGGCGTTCATCGCCAGAGCTGCCATGCGTATTGCCCTCGTCCCGATCCTCGCGTTGCCCCTCTTGGGCAGTCTGGGCTGCGGCCAGAACTTCATCCCCAACACCGACGTCTTCGATTCGCCGGAGAATCGCAAGGTGATCGAGTTCTGCGAAGAGTATCGACACGCGGTCGAGCGCCGCAACGTGGCCTTGCTCTACTCGCTCGCCCATCCGAGCTACTACGAAGACGGTGGTAACATCGATGCGGCCGACGACATCGACTACGCCGGGTTGCGCGAATTCTTGGACAGCAAGTTCAAGGAGGCGCGCGGGATCCGCTACGAGATCCGCTACCGGCGCGTGCAAGAGAACAAGGACGATCAGACCGTCCTAGTCGATTACACGTTCAGTGCGAGCTACAAGGTGCCCACTCCCGAGGGTGAGGCGTGGCGCCGTCAGGTGGCCGACAACCGCCTGGAGCTCGTGCACAGCGGCGACACATTCAAGATCCTGGCTGGCATGTAGCCAAGTCAGCGGACGAGCAGCGCGCAGTTGTCGGCGTCGACGTGATACGCAGCCCCATCGCCAGTGGTCAGCGTCCAGGTCGGACGCTGGTGGCGAGTCGAGTGGACGTAGGCGGCGAAGTAGCGCGCGTCACTCGGCCCGCCGGCCTGCTGCACGGCGCGGAAAGCCGCCTCCAGCGGGCAGTTCGGGTCGGGAAGCACTCGCGCCGGACTGCGATCGGTTTCGGTGACCTGACGGGCGGCGCCAGCCGAGTACGAGACGCGCAGGCGCTTGGAAGTGACGGGAGCGCCGGGCAAGGGGCGGCCCGTCGCGATCGCGTAGCTGACGTCGATGGGGTCCAGCGGCCGAGCGCCGTCGATGATCAAGCGGACACCGACCAGGCCCGCACTCTCCGAAAATAGGCCTGCCCGCGCGCGGGCGTCCATCAGGACGGCGGAGATGTCGAGCGCGTGTCGATCGGGCTCCGCTGCTGGCTTGGGCGCGGCGGGGGGCGGGGTACTCGCCACGGCGGCGGTGGCCGAACCCGGGGTCGGGGCGGGGCTGCCCTGACGCGGTGACAGCAGAACCACGCCCGTGGCCGCGAGAACCAGCGCAGCAGCTCCGCCAGAGAGCCAGGTCACCCAGGGAATGCGATCGTCGCTTGGACTCATGCGCGGCACGGTTCGTTCGGGGGCCTAGGGCATCCGACTCAGAGTGATTTCGTCGATGCGCAGGCTGCCTTCAGCGTAGCGAAGCTCGAGCGACAGCACGATCCGTCGCGGGCTGCTGCCGGGGGCTGCTTCGAGCGGCACGCGGGCGCTGGCTCCGGTCTCGCTCGGGCGCACGGTGACCTCGAACGGATCGTAGATGAGCTCGGGATCGGCGAAGTTCGAGCCGAGGGCCCCCGTGATGGCATTGCGACTCGGGCTACCGCGTCGGCCCTCCAGGCTGGGGGCGGTCAGGCTGGCCGTCCGGGCGAGGACCTCGTCGAGTGGCGGCTCCCCGGTCGAGATGGAGCTGCGAAAGCGAGCGAGGAGATCGAGCACGTGGGCGCGGGAAGGCGGCATGCGCAGGCGCTCGATCGACACATCCATGCCGGGCGTTTCGTCGTCCTCGAGCGTCGCCTGGTCGATTCGAGGCAGAGGCGCCGACTCGGCCTCGGGGATGTGCGGGGCGGGGCTCGCGCAGGCGCTGAGCATCGGCAGAAGAAGAACGAGTCCGGACGCCCGGTTTCGATTCACAAGGCTTCTGTCTCCGGCAGAGCCGTGCGGCTGGCCGTGAGCAAGGTGTCGTCGGGCAAACGCTCCCAACCGACTGGCAACACATCCACCTGACTGGCGGCGACCGCAAAGTGAGTTTGCTCGAGATTGTGCACGAACGACGGGTCGGCCCCGAGGGCTTCGAAGTCCGCGCCGCCGCGGTACACCCGCAGGCCCAGGGTTCCCCGCCGGTGCGCAACGATCAAAAACTCGCCGGTGTTGAGCCAGAGGTCCCCATCGAACGCCGGGACGTCGTGCTCGCGGCAGATTTCGTCGAGACGCCCGAGGGCCGCGCGTAGCGCCCCGCGTGCCACGGCTTGATCGGGCGGCAGTGTGCTCTTGGTCCCACGGTCGCGACTCCGAGCCAGCGTGGCCGGGGGCAGCGCGGCCAGGAACAAGCTGAACGCGAGCTCGGTGAAGGTGTCGCCCTTCAAGCTCCCGAGCAAGAAGTCGGGCAAGGCAGCGACGACCGCCGAGCGCAAGGCGGCGTGATGGCGAGCGTCAGGCCCCTGGCAGGCGAAGAGCAAGTGGCCGTAGCGCAGGGGAGGCGTGGTCTCCGTCCGCAGTCCGCCTGCCGTCGTGTCACAAACGTGCGCGAGCAAGGCATGGGTGCGCACGCCGGCCAGCGCGTGTCCCAGCGACAATGGTGTGTTGGGTTCGTCGGGGCGCCGACGGAGCAGCACCTCGTCGTTGTGGAAGTAACCTGCCCCCCAAGCGAGCGTGCTGTCTGGGATGCGCTCGACAGTTAGCAGCGATTCGTGAGCCTGTACGATCAGCCCGGCCAGGTCCGGCCGACTGCCGATGAATGCGAACGTTCGCGACATGTCTTTTCTCGGGCAGTCACCCTTCCAGTACCAGGGTACCATGCACCGGACAATCGGCACTTCTTCCCCGCGTGAACTGTTGCGTTCCGGTGGGATATGCTGCCACCATGCGCTCGGATGAAACGGGCCCCGATCTTTGCGCTGATCGCCAGCTCCGTTGGCGTTGTGGGCTCGATGCTGGTCGCTTGCGGCGCGGTCTATCCGGAGGTTGTCACGACGCTGCGTGCGCCGGAGGCCGGCGCCGTCCTCGCTCCGCCCCCGCCGGACGACCTGTACTACCTCTACTTCGAGGGAGCGACCATTCCCGGGCGCACGCGCGACGGGCGACAGTGGCCTTCCGGCGGACCGACCACCTACGCGAAGCTGAAAATGGGCGACACGACCGTCATTCAGACGCCAGCGGAACCGTCGACGAGAAAGCCGACCTGGCCCAAGCAGGAGCGCAAGAATTACCGGATTTCAACCGACGCCGACCTCACCATCGAGCTTTGGGTCAACGACGCCATTCAGGACAAGCCCCTGTGCCAGGTCACGGTGCTCGACTTGCCCCATCTCCGCGACGGGGGCCGAGCTGACTTCGACTGTGACAGCGGCGCGACCATCTCCCTGGGCGTCGAGCCGGCCCACGCCGTCGTCGGCCTCGGGTTCTACTACGAGCTCCGCGGCTCGGAGGGCGTGCGGGTCACGCGGGTGCTGGCCCACTCGCCAGCGTCGCGCGCTGGTCTCAAGCCTGGTACGCGGATCCAAACGATTCAGGGGAAGTCCGTCGTCCCGATGGACGCGCTCCAGGTGCGCAGCACCATGAACGCGAATTCGCGGGCCGGCGTTCGCCTCGATGTCGAGCAGGCCGACGGTAGCCGCAAGGTGATCACGTTGACGGAAGGTGCCATCTATCCGCTCCCCGACGAGGGAGTCGATCTGACCTCGCCATCATGACCCTTGGTTTTCGGGCGCTCAGCTGGGACGCAATCGACGCTGCCGGCTCCGAGGCGGCCAGTTGGCTGGGGGGCATCGTGACGGGCGACGTGCCGGGCGCCGTCGACGGTGGGGCCAGCTGGAGCTTGCTCCTGTCGAAACAGGGCAAGATCCAAGGCGAGCTCGTCCTGACCAGGCCGAGCGAGCTGTCCGTGAGCATCAACGTGCGGGGCGGCGACGCTGCGGGCGTGCGCGCGGCGCTGGACCACTACTTGGTGATGGAGGACGTGGAGCTCGGCGAGGTCAAACAGGCCACTTGGGCCATCCTCGTCGCCGCGGATTTGGAGTTCGTTCGTAGCCGTCTCGCCGAGCGCGCGGGGCTCAGCGTTTCGTTGGCCCCGTTCGGTGGGACCAGCACGGTGCTGGTGCGGAGCGAGCTCGAGGTGACCGAGCTCCGAGCCGTCCTGGCGGAGTTCGCGGACGACCTTTCGCCGGGCGCATGGGACGACGCTCGCGTCGGCCTGGGCCTGCCCGAGTTCGGCATCGACTACGACGTCGGAGACAATCCCCACCAGGCTTCGCTCGAGCGCCGAGCGGTGAGCTGGAAGAAGGGGTGCTACCTCGGGCAAGAGGTCGTCTTCATGCAGGATGCCCGCGGCAAGGTGAAGCGGCGGCTCGTCCGCGTGGTCGGCGCCTCGCCTGCAGAGCTCGAGCCGGGCGCCCGCGTCACGACCGCTCAGGGTGAGGAGGTCGGTCGCCTCACCACCGTGGGCGCGGGGCGGGCGTTGGCGCGCATCGATGCCCCACATTTCGAGGCGGGCGGGCTGCTGGTGGCTGGGATACCGGTTGCCGTCGAAGCGCTCGACGTGGGCCACTTTGGGCGTGTCGGGCCGGCTGATAAGCTCGGCCAATGAGTCGACGGAAGTTGGGCGGCATGGGCGCCTTGGGCGGGGTGAGCCGAACGGCGTCCGGGTATCGTGTCGCCGAGGACGCGCTCGGCTTGATCGCGGGCAGTCCACTGGTGCGCCTGCCGCGGCTGAGCCCGCCTGGAGCGGCGGCGGTGTACGCCAAGTGCGAGTTCTTGAACCCCGGCGGCAGCGTCAAGGACAGGCCCGCCCTGGCCATGATCATCGACGCCGAGGAGCGTGGCCTCTTGCCCCCGTCGAGCACCATCGTCGAAGCCACGAGTGGCAACACGGGCATCAGCCTCGCCATGATCGCCGCGGTGCGGGGACACCGCTGTATTTTGGTCATGCCCGAGGACATGAGCATGGAGCGGCGCTTGATTCTCAAGGCCTACGGCGCCGAGGTCGAGCTGACGCCCGCTCAGCGCGGTATGGCTGGTGCCGTCGAGCGTGCCCGTGAGCTAGCTCAAAAGACGGCGGGGGCCTTCATGCCCTCACAATTCTCGAACATCGCCAACCCGGAGAGTCACGCAGAGGGCACGGCGCTCGAGATCCTCGAGCAAACCGGTGGCGACATTGCCGCGTTCGTTTGCGGCATCGGCACGGGGGGGACGTTCACCGGCGTAGGTCGAGTGTTGCGCCGCGAGCTCGGCAAGAAGGTCCGCTTGGTGGCGGTGGAGCCAGCGGCTTCACCAGTGCTCAGTGGTGGAGCCCCCGCGCTCCACGGCATTCAAGGCCTCGGCGCAGGCTTCGTTCCGGATCTCCTGGATCGCGAGCTGATCGACGAGATCGTCCTGGTTTCGGACGTCAGTGCCGAAAAGATGGCGCGCCAGCTCGCGCTGCGCGAGGCGCTTTTGGTGGGTCCATCCTCGGGCGCGAACGTGGCGGCGGCCGTCGATGTCGCCAAGGCGACACCCTCGGGCAAGGTCGTCACCGTGCTCTGCGATTCGGGCGAGCGCTACCTGTACTGATTGCGCCATTTTCGGCCGCGAAAGTGGCCGCGTAGCGAAGCCTAGGTGCACGCGGCGCCCGAGTGCTAGACCCGGCGCCATGGGACGCCCCTTTCACGTACCCGAGCCGGTGCCGCTCGCGGACCAGCGAGGCCAGACGTTTCCCGCTTTGGTCCTCTTGATGCAGCGACTACTGGCGGACGACGGCTGCCCTTGGGATCGGGAGCAAACTTTTTCCAGCCTGCGCCGCTACGTGCTCGAAGAAGCCTGCGAGGTCATCGATGCGATCGATACGGGCGACGCATCTCACCTGGCCGAGGAGCTTGGGGACCTGGCGCTTCAGGTCGTGTTCTTGGCGGAGCTCGGTCGCCTCGCGGGCGCGTTTGGACCCGACGACGTCTGCCGCGGCATCGTGCAGAAGCTCGTGCGACGACACCCGCACGTCTTCGCTGCCGACACCGTGAGCGCAACCGCGGAGGTGGAGCGAAATTGGGTGTTGATCAAGGCCGAAGAAAAGAAGGACCGGCCTCTGCTCGGCGACATTCCACGCTCGCTGCCGGCCCTCGACGGTGCGCGCCGCGTGAGTGATCGCGTCGCCGAAGTCGGCTTCGATTGGCAGGACGCCGCGGGCGCCAAAGACAAGGTCGACGAGGAGCTGACCGAGCTCGAGCAGGCTCTGGCCATGGGTCAGCGCTCGGCGATCGAGCACGAATTCGGCGACGTTCTTTTGGCCTTGGTCAACTACGGCCGCCACCTCGGCATCGACGCGGAGCAGGCTTTGCGGGCTGCCACCGGGCGTTTTCGCTCACGGTTCGACTTCGTCGAGGCGCAGGTCAGGCAAAACGATGGCGGCTTCCCGAGACGCGACGGGCGTCCGACGACCGGCATCTCACCGGCCGTGCTCGAACGCTATTGGCAGGCCGCGAAGGAGCAGGAATGAACCTCGACGCTTCGAGTACCCTGGGGCGGAGCGCGGAGGGCGTGCACCCGCTGGCACGCGAGCTCGGCGAATGGGCCGAGGTGCTCGGTCAAAAGGGCGAGAAGCCATTTCGCGCCCGCCAGGTCTTTCGCTGGCTGCACGAACGGGGCGAGCTCGACCCGGAGCGCATGACCGACTTGTCCTTGAGCCTCCGGCGCGTGCTCGGCGAAGGCGGTTCACTCGAGCCGGGTCGACTTGCCGACAGCAAGACCGCGACCGACGGCACGCGAAAGCTGCTGGTCGACTTCGCCCATGGGGCGAAGGTCGAGTGTGTCCTCATCCCCATGACCGCCGAAGCAACGGACGCGGACGCCGCCGCCGCGGCGCTGGACGAGGACGAGGCCGGGATCCCGGTGCAGAAGAAGCGCATCACCCTGTGTATCTCCACGCAGTTCGGCTGTGCGATGGGTTGCGTGTTCTGCGCCAGCGGCCAAGCGGGCCTATTTCGTGGTTTGGGCGCGGCCGAGGTGCTCTACCAAGTCCTCTTGGCACGGCGCTGTCTCTTGCCCGACGAGGAGCTCAGAAACCTGGTGCTGATGGGCATGGGTGAGCCGCTGCATCACTACGAGGAGACGGCGCGCGCCTTGCGCCTGCTCACGTCGCCCGAGGCGCGTGGCATGAGTCCGCGTCGCATCACGGTGTCCACCGTGGGCCTCGTGCCAGGGATTCGCCGCCTGGGCGAGGACTTCGGCGGCAAGGTCGGCCTGGCCGTCTCGCTGCACGCGCCCAACGACGAGGTGCGCAGTCGCCTCATCCCGATGAATCGGCGCTACCCCATCGCCGAGCTCATGGCCGCACTCGAGGCCTATCCCTTGCCGCCGCGGCGCCGGATCACCATCGAGTACACGCTGATTGGCGGCGTCAACGACAGCTTGGCCCAAGCGGACGAGCTCGGGCGCCTCTTGCGGAGGCTGCGGGTGAAGGTCAACTTGATCCCGCTCAACACGACCAAGGCGTCGGACCTCAGGCCGCCGACCCCCGAGGCCACTTTGCGCTTTCGTGAGCGCCTGGCGCAGAACGGGTATAGCTGCTTCGTGCGCACCCGGCGCGGCGACGACGTCGACGCCGCCTGTGGTCAGCTGGCGATGCAGGCCATCGATCCAACGCGCCTCGTGCGCCGTCCGAGTAGCTGATGGTGGAGCCGGACGACGCGGCGAGCTGGCGCGCTGTGGCGCTCGCCGTCTCGAACGAGGACCCGGATCCGCGGACCCAGCTCGAGCTCCGGCAGGCAGCGGAAGCCGGGGATGACGCTGCCATCAAGGCGGCTTTTCAGCCGCGACTCGAGTTTGGCACGGCAGGCTTGCGTGGCGCGGTCGGGCCCGGCCCTGCCCGGATGAACCTCTTGGTCTGTGCGCGTTTCGCCTGGGCGCTCGGCACGTTCTTGACCCGGCGGCCCGAGCTTGCGGCGCGTGGTGTGGTCATCGGCTTCGACGCCCGCCGAGACAGCGAGAGGTTCGCGCGGCTGATCGAACGGATTCTCGCCGGCTTCGAGCTCGAGCTGTGGACGGCCGCGGCGCCCGTGCCCACGCCACTCGTGGCCTTTGGCGTGCGGCTCGTGCAGGCGGGTGCGGGCGTGGTCGTCACGGCCAGCCACAATCCAGCTGGAGACAATGGGATCAAGCTCTACGACGAGCTAGGCATGCAGATCGTCGGGCCCTGGGACGTGGAGATCGAGGCGCTGATGCAGGTGGCGCCGTCTCACCCAGACATCGTTCAGAAAGCGCCCAGCTCGCGCTCGCTCGACCTCGAGGTCTTCCCCGCCTACCTGGCCCAGCTGCGCGCGCGCGGGGCTCGCGGCGGCGGGGAGGGGAAGGTCCGGGTCGCCTACACACCACTGCACGGAGTGGGTGGGTCGGTCCTCGCCGCGGCCGTCGCCTCGTCCGAGGTCGAGCTCGTGGTCGTGCCAGAGCAGGCCGAGCCGAACCCGGACTTTCCGACGACACCGTTCCCCAACCCCGAAGAGCCGGGTGTCCTCGATCGGCTCCTCGGCTTGGCTCGGCGCGAGCAAGTCGACCTCGCTTTGGCCAACGATCCGGATGCCGATCGCCTCGCGGTCGCCCTATCGGATGGTCGCGGCGACTACCTGGCCCTCGGCGGCGACGAAGTGGGGCTCTTGCTCTGCGAGTGCCTGTTCGAGCTCGAACCGGAAGCACCGGTCTGCATCAATAGCGTCGTGTCCTCGCCAGGGCTCGATGCGTGGGCGAGGGAGCACAGCGGGCGCGCCCTGCACACGCTGACTGGCTTCAAGTGGCTGGCGCGCGCGGCTCGAGCCGAGCCTCGCTTCCTGCTCGCCTACGAAGAAGCACTCGGCTACAGCTCGCCTGCCCCTCTGGGTCACCTCGGAGCGCTCGACAAGGACGGGCTGGCCGCAGCCATGGACCTCATCGCCTTCGTGCGACGCTTGGGTTCGGGGGCGGCACTGCTCGAGCGCTTGGCGGCAATCTCCATGAAGATCGGCGTTTGGGTGTGCCATGCGGCGTCCGTGCGCCTGACGGGGGAGGCGGCCAACGCGGGGGCGCGCCGGGTGATGGAGCGCTTGCGCCAAGGGCCACCCCAGCGGCTCGGCACCGAGGCCGTGACCGAGGTCGTCGACTATCTCGAGGGGGCACAGCTTCGCTCGCCGCTGCTCGGTCGGCAGGACCTGCTTGCCTTTGGCACCTCGAGCGGAGCTCGTGTGCTCGTGCGCCCGAGCGGAACCGAGCCCAAGATCAAGATCTACACGCATGTGGTCGGCCCGGCTCGCGGTCCGTCGGGTCTGGACTACCTGGCTCGGCGCCACGAGCTCCTGGACGTGGCGGCTCGGATCACGGGCGAGATTCGGCAGCGCGCCAGCGCGCCCTGAGCGACATCGTCACAGCGTCTGATCGAACGGCACGACTTCGCTCGCAGCCAAGCGCGGGATGGCCGTCTCCAGGGCCGCGCCGATGTCCGCATGCGTGCCGACGACGGTGATGAGCAGCTGCTCTGCCGAAATCCGGCGTCGGATCGCGGCATCGACGGCGTCCTTGTCCACGGCGAGCGAGCGCTCGAGGAACTGCTCGTGGTGATTCTGGGGCAAGCCCAAGGTCTCGGCGTCCAGCATCAGGCTCGCCCGCTTGGCAGGCGTGTCCACCGAGAACACATGGCTATTTTTCAAATACTTCTTGGCGAGCGCGACCTCGCGCTTGCTGACACCGCGTTCGAGCAGTGCCTCGAGCAGCTCGAGCTCCAGGCTCACACAGGCTGCGGCGTCTTCCGCCTTGGGGAACGTCCACAAGGTCAGCGGTTGGCGAAAACGATCGACGGGCAGAGCGCTGTACGCCCCGTAGGACCAGCCGCGCTTGGCTCGGACCTCTTGGCTCAGCCGGGCGCCGAAAGTGCCGCCGAAAATCGTGTGCGCCACGTGCAAGGCGGCATGGTCGTCGTCCTTTGGATGGCCGCCGAGGCAGCCGATCAAGATCTGGGTCTGCGTCCGCTCGGGCTTGTCCACGAAATGGAGCACGCGGCCGGCGGGCGGCGTTGGCTCGGGCAGCGTGGGGCGCAGGAGTGCGCCCTCCGTGAGGACCGGAGGAAGGGCACTGTCGAGGTCGCTGGCGAAGGCATCGAGCTCGGCCTGGTTGCCGGCGCCAGCGAACGCCAGCACGAGCGATCCCTGGCGAACCAGCTGCTGGTGGTGCAGGCGCAAATCCTCGGTCCCGATCGCGCGCAGGCTTTCCCGGCTGCCCGAGGCCGGTCGCGCGCCCGGATGTCCGCGGTAGAATCTGTGATCGAACGCGCGGCGCACGAGCGAAGCATCGTCGTCCTTGAGCTCGTCCAGATCCGCGAGCGCCTCGGCTCGGAGGCGCTCGAGCTCGTCCGCGTCGAAGCTGGGCCGGGCCACGGCATCGGCCAAGAAGGCCAGGAACGGGGGCGCATTGCGCTCGATGACGCTGCCATGAAGGGCCGCCACGCTGCGACCGCACTCCCCGGTCAAGCTGGACCCGAGACCCTCGAGGAGCTCGTCGGAGACTCGGGCTGCACGACCGCCGGCCGTACGTCGCATCATGCGCAAAAGCAGCCGCGTCGTCCCCTCACGGCCCTCCGGATCCGCCGCGCTGCCGGCGGCCAGAGCCACCGACGCGTGCAGGAGCGGCAGCGTTTGTGCGAGCGCCCACAGTCGGGTGGAGACGCTTTTGGTCAAGACAGCGCCTCGGTCGCGGAACTCGGAGCGTTCGACGGCCGGCCGATGACCAGCGTGCTCGCCTCGCGTCCGAAGTAGCGCCGCGCCACCCGCAGCACGTCCCCGGCCACGACTCGGCGCATGGCGCTCATGCGCGCGAACGCCAGGGCCGGCTCGCCCGTCACGCATTCGTAGAAGCCAATCGTGTTCGCCTTGCCGTCTGCGGTTTCGAGTCCGCCCAGCAGGCCGAGCTCGGCGCGAGCTACCGCGCGTTCGATCTCTGCCGTCGCCACGGGCTCCCGCTGCAGGCGTTCGATCTCTTCCTCGACCAGGGAGAGTCCCGCCTCGGCACGCTGGCCTTGCCGCATCGACACGAAAATCTCGATCAAACTCGGGTCCTTGTGGGGACCGACCTGCGCGCGCACTTCCGCGGCCAGGCCGAGCTCGGAGATCAGCTTGCGAAACAGGCGGCTCGAGCGACTTCCAGCGAGAATTTCGGTCAGGACGCCGCAGGCGACGTGGTCCGCGTCGCCCAGCGCAGGGCCCTTGAAGGCCAAGCAGACCTTCTCCGTGGCCATGGGCAGCTCGAGCTCGAGCCGGCGCGGGGCGGCTTGAGCGGGTTCCGGCAGGACGTCTTCGATCGGGATCTCGGCTGGAGCAATGTGGCCATAGGCCTGACTGATCAGGCGCAAGGTCTTGGCTTCGTCGATGTCTCCCACCACGATCAGGCTCGCGTTGTTGGGCGCGTAGTAGGTGCGATAGAAGGCCGCGCAGTCCGCAGGCGAAAAGCCCTGGATGTCCTGTTCCCAGCCGATGGTGGGGTGATGGTAGGTGTGCCGCTCGAAAGCGTTCGCCCACAGCGCCTCTTCGAGCTTGCCCTCGACGTCGTCGTCGACGCGGTACCGGCGTTCGTTGAGCACGACGTCCTTTTCGCTGGCCACTAGGTCGGGGCTCAGCACCAGCTTGGCCATGCGCGTGGCCTCGAGCCTGGTCACCAGGGGCAAGTGGGCCTTGGGAAAGGACTCTTGGTACTGCGTGAAGTCGAGCCAAGTCGAGGCGTTGTTGTCAGCGCCGATCTCTTCCATCTTCGCATCGAAGGCGCCGCCGGGTAGGCCCTCGAACTCGACGAACATCAGGTGCTCCAAAAGGTGGGCTAGTCCCGTCTTGCCTGGTTTTTCGTGACGCGAGCCGACGCGAAACCACGTGTGGTAGGAGACGACGGGCGCCGAGCGGTCGACGAGGAGCAAGATCGTCAGCCCATTTTGCAGGCGATAGCGCGTGATCTCGAGCTCCTTGCCGAAGGGCACTCGCTCGACGAGCTCGAGGCGCCCAAACGGTGCCGCCGGGTCGGACAGTGTGGCCAGGCGCTCTCCGGAAAGCTGAGCCTTCACTTGTCGTCCTCCAGCCGCAGGACGGCCAGGAATGCTTCCTGCGGGACCTCCACGTTACCGACGGATTTCATGCGCTTCTTGCCCTCTTTCTGTTTCTCGAGCAGCTTGCGCTTGCGACTGATGTCGCCGCCGTAGCACTTGGCCGTCACGTCTTTGCGCAGCGCGCGCACGGTTGTGCGGGCGACGATCTTGGCGCCGATTGCAGCTTGAATCGCCACCTCGAATTGCTGCTGGGGGATCAGCTCTTTGAGCTTGTTGGCCAGCGCGCGACCACGGAAAAACGCGTTGTCCCGGTGCAGGATGACGCTGAGCGCGTCAAGCGGCTCGCCGTTGACCAGCATGTCGAGCTTGATGAGATCGTTGGTCCGGTAGCCAGCCAGCTCGTAGTCCATCGACGCAAAGCCGCGGGTCGCGCTCTTCAGCTTGTCGTGCATGTCGAGAATCACCTCGCCGAGCGGCAGCTCGTAGGTGATGACGACGTGATCCTTGGTGGCGAAATGCAGGTTCTGCTGGACACCGCGGCGCTCTTCGCACAGGGCCACCACTGCGCCGACGTACTCGGCCGGCGTGTGGACGTTCACCTTCACGATCGGCTCTTCGATGCTCTCGAGGTCGCCCGGCCCGGGCAGTTTGCTCGGGTTGTCGACCAGTACGAGCTCGCCCGTCTTGCGATGGGCGCGGTAGACTACGCTCGGGGCGGTGACGATCAGGTCGAGATTGTACTCTCGCTCGAGGCGCTCCTGGATGATCTCCATGTGGAGCAAGCCCAGAAAGCCGCAGCGAAAGCCGAAGCCGAGCGCCTCGGAGGTGTCCGGCTCGAAGTTGAACGAGGAGTCGTTCAGGTGGAGCTTGGCCAGCGCGTCGCGCAAGCTCTCGTACTCGGCCGTGTCGGTGGGGAAGAGGCCTGCGTACACCATGGGCTTGACCTCGGTGAAGCCCGGCAAAGGCTCGGTCGAGCCATTGTGAAGGTGGGTGACCGTGTCCCCGATCTTGGTGTCTTCCGTCGTTTTGATGCTGGCGGCCGCGAAGCCGACTTCCCCGGCCGACAGCTGGTCCAAGGCCGTCGGGTGCGGGCTGAAGCAGCCGAGCTCGGTCACCTCGAAGCTGCGTCCGGTCACCATGAATCGGATGCGGTCACCCTTCTTCAAGACGCCATCCACGACGCGCAGCATCACCATCGCGCCGCGATAGGCGTCGTACCAGCTGTCGAAAACGAGGGCGCGCAAGGGGCCGTCGAGGTTGCCCTTCGGGGGCGGAATGCGCTCCACCACCGCCTCGAGCAGCTCCGGCACCCCGATGCCCGTCTTGCCACTGGTCATCAGGGCCCCACTGCAGTCGAGACCTATGACCTCTTCGATGTCCTCGGCTGCGGCGTCGACATCGGCGGAGGGCAGGTCGACCTTGTTCAGGACCGGCAGGATCTCCAGGTTGTTTTCGAGAGCAAGGTAGGTGTTGGCGACGGTCTGGGCTTGGACGCTCTGCGTCGCGTCGACCACGAGAAGCGCCCCTTCGCAGGCGCGCAGGCTCGAGGACACCTCGTAGCTGAAGTCGACGTGGCCGGGGGTGTCGATCAGCTGGAATTGGTAGACCTTGCCGTCCTTGGCGGTGTACTTCAGGCGCACCGTCTGCGCCTTGATGGTGATGCCGCGCTCGCGCTCGAGGTCCAGCTTGTCCAGGAACTGCTCCTTCTTTTCGCGCTCCGCGAGCGCACCGGTCACGTCCATGATCCGATCGGCCAGCGTGCTCTTGCCGTGGTCGATGTGGGCGATGATCGAGAAGTTGCGGATGTGGGAGAGATCGCTGGGCATCTTCTTGGGAGTTCCCGGGGCCGCCGCGCCAAAGGACGCAGCGGGGCCGCAGCCTGCTAGCTCAGTCGGGCCCCAGGCGGTAGGAGTGGGCCCAGAAAAGCGGAAAGGTCAGCGCTTCTTCCGGTCGGAGGGCTCGCTAGTGCCTGACAAGCCAGCCCCGCCTAGGGCGCCGAGGGTCAGCTGCCCGGGCAGTTGGTCGGCATAGTGACGCAAGACCAAGTCGATGCCCTCGCGAATGTAGACTGCGACCGGCACCTTGGTGCGCTCGTGCAACAGGTGCAGAGCGTCATTCTGCTCGGCCGTGATGTACACGGTGGTGGAGATCTTCTTCCTAGCCATCGACGTGCTCTTGCCGGTGCGACTCCGCTTTCGGTCGCTCGTGCGACGTAGAGGCCGAGCCAACAGAAATGACCAGCCATTACCATAGGTGAAAGTACGTGCATTGTCAATCCGGACTTTCGCCACCGAAGCAGCCAAACGGCGGAAATGATTCAGCTCTGTGGCCACTTCTGAGCCGAGGACACCCTGGCAGGAGGGGCCTTGGCCGGGTACGATCCACCTTTCCTGACGTCCCGGGCGACGACAGCGCGGAAAAGCGGACCATGCGGCTAGCGGCGCAGAAGAGCGGCAGCCTCGCCTCGAGCGAGCTGGCCCACGGCGGGCGAGACTGGGGACTTGCTCCCCGCATCGCCTCGCTCGGCCTGGCGTGTGCAGTCTGCCTGGGCTGCGCCAAGCGGGAGCCGGAGGACCAGGACGGTGGAGCCACGGTGCACGACACGGCCCTTTTGCTCGAGCCTTGCGATGGCGATGCGGCCGAGCGCTACGACGCGGACGAGGACGGCAAGCCGGAGATCGTCATCTTCAAGCGCGGGAAGAAGGAGCTCTGTCGTAAGCTCGATTTCGACGACGACGGCAGTACCGACCGCACCACGTTCCTGGACAAACGTGGGAAGGTCCGGCGCATCGAGAGCGACTTCGATCGCGACCGTCGCGTCGACGAAATCGCCGTTTACCAGAGCGGGGTGCTCAAGGAGAAGCACCGGGCTACCGTCTTGCGCGGACAGCTCGATACCTGGGAATACTACCAGCACGGCGTGCGCGTCCGCAGCGAACGCGACGCCGACGGCGATGGCGTCGTCGACCAATGGTGGGACTATCGGCGTCCCGACTGTCCCCTGATCCACTCGGACGTCAACGGCGACGGCCTGGCTGATCCCGGCTCGACCATCGACTACTGCCGCGAGGTTGGGCAGGACGGATTCAAGGAGAGCGCGCCTGGTTCGGGCAAGGCCGAGTCGGGCAGGGCTGATTCGGGCAAAGCATCAGGTGCGACGCCATGAGTCGGCTGGCGGCCGGTCTCGTGCTCTCCAGCCTGGCCTTCGGGTGCGGGCACAAGGAGCAGGCGCCGACGCGCGACGCGCACGTCGAGATCACCAATCAGGACGATCACAGCTTGTGCACGGGCTACGGGGAAGGGCACGAGGTCGAGGAAAGCTCTGCGCCCGGGGCCCCGGGTAGGAGCATTCGCCGCGTCTTCGCCATCGTGGGCAGTGGACAATACATTGGGCGCGTGCTGGTCTGCCGCGAGGTGGACACCAACTACGATGGCCTGAAGGACCTAGTGCGGACCTACGACCGGCGCGGCGTTCGGCTCACGGAAAATGTCGACGCCAACTACGACGGGCAGCTCGACACTTGGACCGCCTACTCGAGCGGACGCATTGGCAAGGCCAGCTTGGACACCGACTTCGACGGTCAGGTCGACGAGGTGAGGCACTACCGGGAGGGCCGCATCGTTCGCATCCATCGCGACACGGACAGGGACGGCAAGGAGGACACGTTCGAGCTGTACCGGGACGGTCGACTCGAGCGCATCGGGGTCGATCTCGACCATTCGGGCCACGTGGACGAATGGTACGAAGCGGGCGACGCCGGAGCTGCCCCGACGAGCTCCCCGGCTGCGGCCGGCGACGACGAGCCAAAACCAGATGCCGCCCCGGCGGCCTCGCGCAAGGGATCTTGAAAAGTGGCCCTCGAACGATTGCAGAAGGTTCTGGCGCAAGCCGGGCTCGCCGCTCGGCGCAAGGCCGAGGAGCTCATCGTCGCCGGGCGCGTGCGTGTCGACGGCGTCGTGGTCACGCAGCTCGGCGTCAAGGTCGATCCGCGCAAACAGCGCATCGAGGTGGATGGCCTGCGCGTTCGCGCCGATCCGGTCTGCTACGGCGTTTTGCACAAGCCGCGCGGCGTCGTCACGAGCGCGAGCGATCCAGAGGGTCGTCCAACCGCCCAGGCCTTGCTCGAGGACGTCGGCGTGCGCGTGGTGGTCGTCGGGCGTTTGGACTTCAACACCAGCGGGGTGCTCCTTTTCACCAACGACGGTGACTTCGCGCAGACACTCTCGCACGCGCGTACGTCGGTCCCCAAGGTGTACGCCGCGATGGTGCAGAAGTACGTGACCGAGGAAGACCTCGAGCTCTTTCGTTCGAGCATCGACATCGACGGCAAAAAAACGAGGCCCGCCGAGGTGCGCATCCTGCGTCGCGAAGGCGACAAGACCTGGCTCGAGATCACCCTGCGCGAAGGCAAGAACCGCCAGATCCGCCGCTTGGGCGATCACGCGGGCATCCAGGTGGTGCGCCTTTCACGCCTCAGTCATGCCGGCATCGACGCCCAGGGCCTGCGGCCGGGAAAGTGGCGCTTCCTCACCAAGACCGAGCTCTTGGAGCTCAAACAGCAATACGGGGTGCCCAAGAAGGTCCACGACAGCCCGGCGGTGGCGCCGAAGCCGCAGCGGCCCGGGGCACCTGCCGCGCGCGGCGGCTCCCAGCGACGCCCGCCGAACGCCCGGTCAGCGGCGGGTCCGGAGCGGGGGCGCGGTGCTGACGGGCCCAGGCGGCCGTCGGGCAGTGGTCGCGCGGAGGGTGCTCGCTCGGACGGTGCTCGCTCGGGTGGTGCTCGCTCGGGTGGTGCTCGCTCGGGGCCGGCACGCTCGGATGGTGCTCGCTCGGGGCCGGCACGCTCGGATGGTGCTCGCCCCGGCAGGGCTCGCTCGGACGGTGCTCGCTCGGGGCCGGCACGCTCCTCCGGCAGTGCTCGCTCGGACGGTGCTCGCTCGGGGCCGGCACGCTCCGGCAGTGCTCGCTCGGACGGTGCTCGCTCGGGGCCGGCTCGCTCCGGCACGGCTCGCTCGTCGTCCCGGCGCGGGTCGAGGTAACGGCGCCGTGGATCGCTACGGATCGGGCGCGTGAATGAGCGTTCGCTCACCGTTCGAAAAGGCGATGGTGAGCTTGTTGGGGCTGATCAGGGAGCGCACGTAGCCTTCCCCGAACTTCGGGTGTCGCAAGACGTCGCCCACTGCGAAGCGTTGCGTCGGCGCGTAACTCTGGAGCGGCGCGCCGCTCTGCACCCGTGCCTCCCATTCGGCTCGCGCCTGTTCGAGCTTGCTCGCAGAGCGGGGCTTGGCTCGGTCGTCCGCACGCTGGGCTGCGGGGGTGCGCTTCGTCGCTGCGCTCGCCGAGCGGCCGGCGGCAGCAGCAGCGGCGCGGAAATTGTGCTCGGAGCCGCAGGTGAGGCAAATCACTCGTTTGGGCGCGGCGCCGACCATGGCCACGATGCGGTGACCGAGATCCATGCGACAGCGCGTGCACCAGGCGTCAATCTCACTGCCGGCGGTGAGCTTCTTGGATGTGGGGGAAATTCCGGGGCGCCTAGGTTCCATCATGTTGTTTGACTCGAACGGACGATTGGACCTTTGGTTTGGCGCCTGCGTCGGTGGGGACGAAACGTACCTCGGTCTTGATCTCGAACGAAAGGGTAGTGAGCGCCTTCGCCAGGTCTGCTGCGAAGTTCGTGTTCTCGAGGAAATCGCGGATCTCTTTGGCGAGGAGCCGGTAGAGGCCGCTCTTCTTGTCGTCCAGCTGGCCCAGGATGGCACTCCACGCCTCGCGCGGGATCTTCATCTCCGCCAGGCGCTGCTTGAGTTGCTCTGGCTGCTCGGCGAGCCGTCCGAGGCCGGCCTCGACCAGGCGGCGCAAGGTCTCGGAGACCACGCCCTCCAGGCGACTGCCCTCGGCGTGGCTAGGGCCGGTAGGGCCGCCCGGCGGAGGCGGCGGCACGGACGAGGTGGTCTCGTGCTCGCCGCTGTCGAATTCGCTGGCCACCTCGGAAGCTAAGCGCGGCCGCCCAGGTGAGTCAACCAGGCCGGCCTACGCGAAGGCTGGCGGTCTCCGAGCGGAACATCCGCCGCGCAGCTGCTATGTTGACAGTGTGAAGAACGACGCGCTGACGCCGGACGACGAGCTCCGGCAGGAACTTGCGACACGCCGGCAGAATCTCCGTCGCGCGCTCGGCGACGATGTCCTCGTGCTGTTCAGCGCTCCGGAACACGTGCGCAATGGTGATGTTTCTCACCCGTATCGGCAGGACTCGGACTTCTACTACATCACCGGTTTCGAGGAGCCGGAGTCGGTGTGCATTCTGCGGCGCAAGGAGCCTGGGTTCGTCCTCTTCGTGCGTCCGCGTGACCCGGAGAAGGAGATTTGGGACGGGCGACGGGCCGGGGAGGTCGGTGCGGTGGAGCGCTTTGGTGCTGATGTCGCGCACCCGATCAGCAAGCTCGCCGAGCTCTTGCCCGACTACTTCGAGGATGTCGCCCGCGTACACTACTTTTTCGGCCGGCAAAATGCCTGGGATCGCACCATCTTCGATGCGATCGCGGCCGTAGCCGCCAGGCGACGCAAGAAGGTGACCGCGCCGACACAGCTCGTGAATGCCACCGAGCTCCTGCACGGCGCGCGGCGCATCAAGTCTTCGTTCGAGGTGGCGCAGATGCAGCGCGCGGCGAGCGTCACGGTCGCGGCGCACCGGCGTGCGCTGCTGTCTTGTCGACCTGGTTGGACGGAGCACGACCTGGCTGCCGAGCTCGAGCACGAGTTCAGACGCGGCGGCGCCAAGCGCGAAGCGTACGAGAGCATCGTCGCCAGCGGCGACAACGCCACCATCCTGCACTACCGCGAGAACGACCGTCGCATGAACGATTGTGAGCTCGTACTGATCGATGCGGGCACCGAGGTCGGCTATTACGCCGCCGATTTGACGGCGACCTTTCCAGTCGGCTCGGCCTTTTCGCCAGCGCAGAAGCATCTCTACCAGCTGGTCCTGGACGCCCATCGCGCGGCGCTGGCCGTGTGCAGAGCTGGGTCCACCATCGAGCTCGTGCATCGTGCAGCCTTCGACGTCATTCGGGACGGTCTCGCCCTCTTGGGCTGGATTTCCGGCAGCGGTGAGGAGCTCGATCGCGCCGCCACCCGCTACTTCATGCACCGCACCAGCCACTACCTCGGCATGGATGTGCACGACGTGGGGCCCTACCACACACCGGGTGCGGCGCTGCCGCTCGAGCCCGGCGTGGCGATCACCGTCGAACCGGGCATCTACGTCCAGAGCGGGGACTTGGCGGTGCCAGCGGAGTTTCGGGGCATCGGCATTCGCATCGAGGACGACGTGGTCATCACCCACGGTGATCCGCTCGTCCTCACGCGCGAGCTGCCGCGCGAGGTGAGCGAGATCGAGAGCCTGAGAAGGAGCGCGCGCTCGGCCTGATATCCGTGCGGCTCGATCTGTTCGGTCGGGCCTCAGGTGAGCAAGGTCAGCGCTCGCGGCAAGAGCTCGATCGAAATCGGCAACGTCCCCGGCTGTTCGCCATCCGCGTCGACCAGAACGTCGCCGGGGCGGGTGGCCCGAGCCACGATGGACTTGCCCCGGAGCAGCGTGATGCCCGGGCGACGCAGGTGCGTTCCGCGGTAGATGTCCGCGGTGAGCGCGAGCACGCTTGCGCGTGACCCGACGATGGTGACGATCTCGAACATCCCGTCGCTCGGATCGGCACTGGGAGCGATCTTCATGCCGCCGCCGAAGTAGCGGCCGAGGCACACGGCCACATTGGCGTAGGGCGCCACCGCGATGGCCGTGCCGTCGATGACGAGCTCGACCGGCAACGCCTGGTAGACCAAGGTGGCGCGGACCGCGCCGAGGTAGAACGCGGCGGTGCCTCCGATCCATTTCGGGGAGCGCGACACCAGCTGGTCCGTCAGGCCGCCCAGGCCGAAACTGAGCACATTGGCGAAGGCGAGGGCGATCGCGCTACCGCCGGGCGTCGTCAGCTCGGCGCGGCCGACGTCGACCTGGACCGGGCGCGGGGAGCAGATCCGCGACAGTGCCTGGTCCACCGAGTCCGTCCAACCGAAGGTGCGGCGATAGTCGCCGCCTGTCCCCGCAGGTAAGAGCCCGAGCGCAGGCCGAGGCGTGTCCGGGCCCAGGGCCGTGCCGTCGGCCTCCAAGCAGAGCCCCGTGACGATCTCCTGAACCGTTCCATCGCCGCCCACGGCGACCACCATGCCCACACCCGCCGCGCGTGCCTGCCGCGCGACGAGCGTGGCGTGACCGGGGGATTCCGTCAGGGTGAGGTCCGCCGGATACGAGGCTCGAGCCAGGCGCTGGGCGAGGGCCTGCGCCGAGCGCAGGGCCCGACCCGCGCCCGCCTTGGGGTTGACGATGATCAGCGCTCGGCCCGGTGTGAGGGCTTGGTTTCCGTGTGGTTCGCTGCGGCGGGCAGGTTTCATTTTTGTTGAAATTCATGCGGAATGTAGCCCGCCCTGGAGGAAACTGGGCGCCCGAGGCGCCCGCGTGGTGACGTGGCTGGTGGTCGACGGGCGAGGTAGACTGGCTAGCTAGGACTAGCGAGCCAGAGAGTGCGGGCGTGGGCTTGCCGCTTGAAGGTTCGCTAGGACCCCGATAATGTCCGAGAAGCGGTGCGCTTCGCCACCGCCTCCACCAACGAAATCGACCGTGATCAGGATCAGGGCATGAGTGCGGAGGACGCACGAAAACTATTCGTTGGCGGGTTGAACGATGCGGCAAGCGAAGACGCGCTGCGCGCCATCTTCAGCGACGCCGGCTTCTCCGTTGCGCACCTAGCGCTGCCACGGGATCGGGAGACGGGCCGCGTCCGCGGGTTCGCTTTCGTGACGCTCGCGACCGAAGAAGAAGCGCTCGCCGCTCGCACGCGCCTGCAAGGCGCGCTGTGCGGGGGACGCTCGATCAGCCTGCGTGAGTTCAGCCAGGGCCCCAAGACGGGTGGCCCTGCTCGTCCTCCCCGCGGTGAGGAGCCGACGGTCTTCCTGGGTAAGCTCCCTTTCGACGCCACGCCCGATGAGGTCGCGCAGCTCTTCGCCGACAAGGGCTGCGGCCCCGTCGTGCGCGTCACCCTGCCGGCGGGCCCCGACGGGCGGCCGCGCGGCTTTGGGTTCGCCACGCTCGACTCCGCGGAGACGGCGGCGCGGGCGGTGGAACGAGTGAACGGCGCGAGCCTCCGTGGCCGGAGCATCGTCGTCAGCCCAGCACAACCGCGTGGCGCGCGACCGGCGGGCCCCGGGGGCGGACCCATGGGCCGCGGCGGCGACGGCCCGCCCGAGGCACGCTACGAGGTCCGCGGTCCGCGAGCGGTGCCCCGCGACGCCGAGCCCCAATATTTCCCGAGTGAAGCACCCAGCCCGGTGTCGGAGGAGGAAGGGCGCCGCCGCAAGACCGAGCCACGCCGCAAAGAGCGCGGCGCGGGCGAGAAGAAGAAAGCCGAGGGCGGCCACAAGGCGGGCAAGCGCGAGCGCGGCGGTGGCAGCAGCTGGCAGCAGTGGAACAAGGACGACGACTGAGGGGCCAGCTCGCTCCGACATCGTGCTGAAACAGTTCTAGTCAGTCCGGCCGCGCTCCCCGTCCCGTATCCCAACTGATCTTCCACGAATTCTTCAATCATATCACCTGGGTATGTAAGAACCTGGGCACGTTGCACCGGTGATCCCGAGCGTGCTAAGAGCTTTCTCCCCGCTGTGCGCCAGGTGCGCACACCATTCACTGCTCGATGATTCTCGACTGGGCCTCCGGCCTCTTCTCCAACGACCTGGCCGTCGACCTCGGCACGGCCACCACCCTGATCTACGTCAAGGGCAAGGGGATCGTGTCCTGCGAGCCGTCGGTCGTGGCCGTCCAGAGAGACGCCCGGGGCGACAAGCGCGTCCTGGCCGTGGGCCGGGAAGCCAAGGAAATGCTGGGGCGTACCCCCGGTAACATCGAAGCCATCCGTCCGCTGCGCGACGGTGTGATCGCCGACTTCGAGATCACCGAGGCGATGCTCCGCTACTTCATCACGCGGACGCACAATCGTCGCAGCTTGGTCAAACCGCGCATCATCATCTGCGTCCCCTTCGGCATCACCGAGGTCGAGAAGCGCGCGGTCAAGGAGAGCGCCGAGAGCGCCGGGGCGCGCGAGGTCTACCTGATCGAAGAGCCCATGGCGGCGGCCATTGGCGCCGGCCTGCCCATCACCGAGGCCAGCGGCAACATGGTGGTCGACATCGGCGGCGGCACCACTGAAGTCGCAGTGATCTCCCTGGCAGGTATCGTCTATTCGCAGAGCGTGCGCGTCGGTGGCGACAAGATGGACGAAGCCATCGTCGCCTACATGAAGCGCAAGTACAATTTGGCCATCGGCGAACAGACGGCCGAGCGCATCAAGGTGACCATCGGCAACGCCTATGCCCTGGACGAGCAGCTGTCGATGGAGGTCAAGGGCCGCGACATGGTCGCCGGCGTGCCCAAGACCGTCGTCGTCAATTCGGACGAAATGCGCGATGCGCTCGCCGAGCCGATCAACGCCATCGTCGACGCAGTGCTGCTAGCCCTGGAGCGAACCCCACCGGAGCTCGCTGCCGACATTCTGGACAAGGGCGTGGTTTTGACTGGCGGTGGCGCCCTCTTGAAAAACCTCGACGTTCTCCTGCGCGAAGAGACCGGCCTGCCGGTCATGGTGAGCGACGATCCGATCAGCGCTGTGGTGCTCGGGAGCGGCAAGGCGCTCGACCACATCGATCTGCTCAAGGAAGTCACCATCGGCTGAGGGTGAGCTCGGCCGGGATTGAAAGCGTGCCGTGAGTTTTTACCGGCGCTACCGAGACATATTCCTCGTCATCCTGCTGCTTGCGGTGCCGTTCTTCTTCCTGCGGGCCAGCATCAGGAACCCCGAGGATCTCAACGTCATCGATCGCACCTTGATGCGGGTCATGGCGCCCGTGCAGTTCTTGGCGGCTGCGAGCGCGCGGCGGCTGTCCCAGTGGTTCAGCGACTACGTCTACCTGGTCGATGTGCGCCGTGACAACAATCGACTATCGCGCGAGGTGCAGCGGCTGCGGCACGATGTCCGTCAGCTGGCGCAGGTCGAAGCGGAGAACGAGCGCCTCCGTGGTCTGCTCGGTCTGAAGGAGAGCCTGGCGGTCGAAACCGTCAGCGCCGCGATCACCACCAAGACGCCGACCGAGTTCTTCCGGGTGGCACAGCTCGCGATCGATCACGGTGGGGCGCGCGTACTGCAGAACATGCCGGTCATCGGACCCGGTGGTGCGGTCGGGCTGATCCGCACGGTCAGCGGAGACAGCGCCACCGTCCAACTCGTGGCTGACGCCGGTTTCGGTGTCGACGTCGTGGTGCCGCGGACGCGTGCTCGCGGCTTCGTGCGCGGAATCGGCGATGAGTCGAAGTACACGGTCAAAGTCGAATACGTGCGCCGCGCCGACGAGGTCGAGGTCGGCGATCTGCTCGTGACCAGTGGCGTCGGCTGCCGCTTCCCCGAAGGAATTGCGGTGGCCAAGGTCACCGAGGTCGTCAAGCGCGACTTCGGCAGTTACCAAGCGGTGATCGCCGAACCCACCGTCGACTTTTCGCGCCTGGACAGTGTGCTCGTCGTCGTCGGCCAGGTGCCTGGTGACTGTCCACGTCTCGAATCCGTGGGGCGCAATCCATGAGGAGCACCGCTTACCTGCTGGTCGGCTTGGTCCTGATTCTGCTGCAGGGCGTGGTGTTTCGCTTCTTGCCCTGGGTTTCGGGCGTCAGCCTGCTCGGGGTCGAGCTTAGGCCGCTGCTCACCGGAATCACGCCCAACCTCGTCTTGCCCATGGTGGTGTACCTGGGCATCCACGAGGATTCGATGGCGCGCGGCGCCCTCTTGTCGTTCGGCCTCGGCTGGGAACTCGACCTTTTGGGCGGTGGACCCGCGTTCATTCACCGGTTTACCCTCGTTGCCGTGTGGTGGCTGTCCAAGATCGCGAGCTCCCGCGTCAGCACGCAGTCGGTGGTGATGCGCCTGCCGCTGGCCTTTGCGGCGTCGCTCGCCGAGAGCGCGATCATCCTGACGCTGCTGGCCATCTTCGGGCAGGACAGCAAGCGCCCCCTCGAGCTATCGGCGCTGCTCTTGCCGCGGGCCATTTCCACGACGCTCTTGGCGCCGGCCGTGTTCGACTTGTCGCACCGTTTGGCCATTTTTGCCTGGGGTGGTCCGAGTCGCGCACCTGCCAACGTCGGTTCCGGCACTGTCGGCGGCCAGGGACGCTAGGTTGCCATGGCGACGTTGATCCAGCGCTCCGACGTCGGGGAATTTCGCAAGCGCTACCGGTGGCTGCGCTTGTTCGTCGTCTTTGCCTTCTTGGCCATGGCCTCGCGCCTGTTCGTGCTGCAAGTGCTCGAAGGTGACGTTCACGACGCGCAAGCTCGGCGCAACATCATCGGCGAGACGCGGCTCGCCACGACGCGGGGCGTGATTCGGGATGGGCTCGGTCGAGTCTTGGCCTCCAACCGTCCCGCCTACGACGTGCACGTGGTGCCCTCGCAGATCGACCTCGAGCAGACGTGGCCGCGCGTTGCCCAGGTGATGCAGCTCGATGCCGCGACCGAGAAGGCGCTGTTCGAGAAGGTTCAAGCCATCGTTTTGAAGGGTGGTCCGCGGGCGGACCAATCCACGCTGCTGGCGGTGGACGTGAGTCGCGACGTCGTGGCCATGCTCGAGACGCATCGGGCCGAGTTTCGTGGCGTGCGGGTGAGCCCGGCGCCCGTACGCTCCTACCCGTACGGCGAGCTCGGGGCGCACATGCTCGGCTACATGCGCGAGGTGGACGCCGAGATCCTCGCAGAGCAGCCGGACGCCGGCTATCGGGCGGGCGACCGCTTGGGTGCGGTGGGTGTCGAGCATCGCTGGGAAAGCTACTTGCGTGGACAGCGTGGCTATCAGCGCTTCATCAGCAAAAAGGCCCGCCGCGAACACGTTGAGGACCTGCAGAAGCGCTACTTGGGTGGTGACCACCTCGAAGACCCGACGCCGGGCCGCGACATCTCGCTCACCTTGGATGTCGACCTGATGCGTTCGGCGAGTGACGCCATGCGGGGGCACTTGGCAGGAGCCGTGGTGGTGGTCGACGTGCGGACCGGCCGTCTGCTCGCTGCGCTCTCCAAGCCCAGCTTCGATCCGAACACGGTCAGCGGTGGTAGTGGCAAGGAAGCCGTGCGAGAGGCCTTCACGCGCTACTATGCCGACCCGCTGAAGCCGACGCTCGATCGCACCGTCTCGGCGGCCTACCCACCGGGCTCGACTTACAAGCCGTTCTCGGCCCTGGCGGGGCTGGAAAGCGGCCTCTTGGATCCGTTCGGTCGCGTGGACTGTCGCGGCGGCTACGAATACGGCAAGCGCTACTTCCGCTGTACCGGCGTGCATCGCAACGTGAACCTGCACGATGCCATCGTGCAATCCTGCAACACCTACTTCTACGAGCTCGGTTCGCGCATCCAGATCGACTTGCTCGCCGAGGTGGGCAGTCGCTTCGGCTTCGGCGCGGCCACGGGCATCGGTGTCAACCCGGAGGCTCGCGGCCGCATGCCGACGCGCGCCTGGTACACGCGCCGCTACAAGGGCGCGTTCCGTGGCGGTTTCACCCTGCTCGCAGCCATCGGCCAAGGTGCAACCACGGTCAACGTGGTGCAGCTCGCGCTCGCCTACGCGGCGCTCGCCAACGGCGGTACGCTCTATCGTCCACAGGTGGTGCGCAGCATCGAGACCGCGGATGGCACCGTGGTGCAGGACTTTCCGCCGCGCGTCAGGCGCTTGGTGGACGTGGAGGCTCGCCATCTGCAGCGTCTGCTCACGGGCTTGGCCGGCGTCGTGTCGGACAAGGACGGTACTGCTCACGCCGAGCTGGTCGAAGGCGTCGACCTGGCTGGAAAGACCGGTACGGCGCAGGTGAGCCAAGTGGCGCCGCGCGGCTCCGACCAGGCGCAGGTGCAGTATTTCCACCGCGATCACGCTTGGTTCGCTGGCTATTCACCGGTCGCCTCACCCGAAATCGCGGTCGTGGTGCTGGTCGAGCACGGTGGTGGCGGTGGCAAGAACGCCGTGCCGGTCGCGATGAAGGTCGTCGCGGATTGGCAACGATTGAAGGCGGAGCGCCTCGGTCGCAAGAAGGGCAAGGACTAGCTTTGGCACGCCATACCGTCTCGTTTCGTGGTGGGCCCCACATCGACATGTGGCTCTTGACCGCCGTGGTGGTCATCGCCTCCATCGGCGTCATCAATCTGTACAGCGCCACCAGTGCCTACGTCGGCGCTGGCCACCGCGCTGGCCTCGCTGACATCTACGTCACGCAGATCTACTGGATCGTCGTCGGCCTCCTGTTGGCGATGCTGACCGCCGCCATCGATTACCGCCATTTCGAGCGCCTGGCGCCCATCTTCTACGTGGGTGGCATGCTGGTCTTGCTCTTGGTGTTCGTGCTGGCCACGGACGTTCGCGGCTCATCGCGCTGGATCCGGCTCGGCACGTTCACCTTCCAGCCCAGCGAATTCATGAAGCCGCTCGTGGTGCTCATGGTGGCGCGCCACATCCATGGCGACCACCGGACGGAGGCGCGCGGGCTGCTCGACCTGGTGGTGCCGCTGACCTACGCCGCATTGCCGACGGTGGCCGTGATGATGCAACCGGATCTCGGCACCTCGCTCATCTACATGCTCACATCGCTGTCCATGCTGATGATCACCCGGGTCCGTGCCACAGCCATCCTGTCGGGCCTCGGTCTGACCGGAGCGGGCGGCTACGTGCTCTGGGAGTTTGGCATGCGGGAGTACCAGAAGAACCGCATCCGCAGCTTCCTCGACCCCGAAGCCGACAAGGCCGATACCGCCTGGCATGCGCTGCAGGCCCAAACGGCCATCGGGAACGGTGGGGTCACCGGTGAGGGCTTCATGCAGGGGACCCAGAACCAGTTCGGCTTCTTGCCGGACCAGCACTCCGATTTTCCCTTCGCCGTGTTTGCCGAAGAGTTTGGCTTCCTCGGCAGCCTCGTCTTGCTGCTGCTCTATTGCTTCCTGGCCTTGTGGACGATCCGCATCGCCTCTCAGGCCAAGGACCGTTTCGGCGCGGCGGTGGCCGTGGGCGCCGGCGGCGTGGTGTTCTGGCAGGCCACGTTCAACCTGGGCATGTCGATGGGCCTCTTGCCCGTCGTCGGCGTCACCCTGCCGCTGTTTTCTTACGGCGGGAGCAGCCTGCTCACCATGCTCCTGTGCCTGGGCCTGGTGATGAGCGTGTCCATGCGCAACTGAGCCTGCCCGAGCCGAGCTGGCTCGGACGTGCCGGCTCCAGCGCATCCTCAGTCGAGGCGGAACAGATCGTCGAGATCCGCGGGCGAGAGCTGCTTGGCGCCGCCGTGGTCGGCTTCGAGCACGGACGCGACGAGGTCCTTCTTGCGCGCCTTCAGCTCGAGGATCTTCTCCTCGATCGTGCCGGCGGCGACCAAGCGATAGACGGACACCACCTTCTTTTGCCCGATGCGATGGGCACGGTCGGTGGCTTGGTCCTCGACGGCTGGGTTCCACCACGGGTCGAAGTGGATGACCGTGTCGGCTGCCGTCAAGTTCAGGCCGCTGCCGCCCGCCTTCAGGCTGATCAGGAACACGGGGATGGTCGGGTCGGTCTGGAAACGATCGATGCGGTCGGCACGATCGATCGTGCTGCCGTCCAGGTACTCGTAGCGGATCTTGTCCTCGTCCAAGGCCGAAGCCACGAGCTTCAGCATCGAGACGAACTGGCTGAAAATGAGCACCTTGTGCCCACCTTCCTCGACCTCCTCGACCAGCTCTCGGAGGACCTGGAGCTTGCCGCTGTCGTCGTGACCGAGCTCCTTGGGTAGACCGAGCAGCCGCGGGTCGCAGGCCGCCTGACGCAGCTTGGTCAAGCCGGCCAGGATGTGGAGCTGACTCTTGGCCACACCGACGCGTTCGACCTCGCCCAGGACCTGGGCGCGCACCTCGCGTAGCACCTGCAGGTAGATGGCGCGCTGCTCGGGCGTCATGTCGACGATCTTGTCGAACTCGAGCTTCTCCGGCAGGTCCTTGGCCACCTCGTTCTTGGTGCGACGCAGGATGAACGGGTGAATGGTGGCCCGCAGGCGCGCGGCTTGCTTCGAGTCGCCCTGGTCGATGGGCCTGGCGTAGCGCTCCTCGAACTTCTGCAGCGGGCCGAGCAGGCCGGGGCTGACGAAGTCGAAGATCGACCAGATCTCGCTCAAGCGATTTTCGATGGGCGTGCCAGTCAGGGCCAGGCGGCGCTTGGCGCCGACCTCCTTGGCGGCTTGTGCCGTCGCACTGAGCGGATTCTTGATGGCCTGAGCCTCGTCCAAAATCGAATAGTCGAGCTTGAGCGACTTCAAGAGCTCGATGTCCCGGCGCAGGAGGGCGTAACTCGTGATGATGACGTGGGCGCTGCCGAGCTCGTCCTTCTGTTCCTTGCGGCCCGCGCCGTGCCACAGGGCCACCTTGAGGGAAGGGGAGAAGCGCTCGAGCTCGCGGTGCCAGTTGGTGACCACGGACGTGGGCGCCACGATCAGCACCTTGATGTTGCCCTCCTCCTTTTCGGCCTGCAAGGACAGGAGCAGGGCAATCGTCTGCACCGTCTTGCCGAGGCCCATGTCGTCGGCGAGCACGCCGCCCGAGCCGAGCTCGTGGACGAACCGTAGCCAGGCCAGACCTTGCTCTTGGTACGGACGGAGGGTCGCCTTGAGGCCCTTGGGCTTCTTGACGCGCTTGATGCTGTCGACCCCGCTGAGCTTCTCGAACAGCGCCTTGGCGCCCGCAGCGATGGTTTTGACGTCGGCGTGGTCGAGCAGCTCTTGCACGCGCCCGGCCTGACTGAGCGGCAGCTTGCCCTGTTTGCCGGCCCCAGCCAAAAGCTCGACCTCGCGGTCGATCAACGCCTTGACGCGATCCGCGTCGAGCGAAGCGAAGCTGTTGTCCGAAAGCTTCACGTACTTCTTGCCTTCGCGCAGGGCCTGCACGATGTCGTCTCGTGCGACGCTCACTCCGTCGGCCTCCCAGCTGATCTTGACGTTCAGCCAGTCGACCCCGCTCGACACGCGCGCGTTCATGGCCAGGGCGGAATGGCGGACCTTGGTGCCGAGCAACTCCTCCGGCACGAACATCTGCCAGTCGCGGGGCAACTGCGTTACGCCCTCGGACCAGAAGGCAATGGCGTCCTCGCCCTCGGCCGTGAAATGCTCGCCGCTGTCGCTCGGCTCCAAGCCTTGGTCGAGCAGCAGGTTGACCGCTACTTGCTGGCTCGCGATGTCGGTGCGGATGCAGCGCGCGCGTTTCTGGCCTTCTTCGGGGGGGCGCACGATGACCGGCGGCGAGATGCCGTCGGCGCGCACTTCGATCTCCAGGTCGCCGTAGTGGGCCATCAAGGTGGCTTCGACCTCGGTGATGCTGCCGCCGGCGCGGAACACGAACTTGGGCTTCAGGTCGACCACATCCGCGACTTGATCCAGGTCGGGTAGGTCAGCACCGACGTCGAGCGCCACACGCGGCAGGTCCGAGGTGATGACGGAGATGAGCTCGCTCGCTGGTTCGGCGATGGTGGGGCTGTTCATCAAGCGCCGCAGCGCCCCCGGGGATACGCGCCGATCGATTGGCCTAGCCGCGCCCTCGTTGGTGTCGATGTGGTAGCCAGGCCAACCTTCGAACCAGCCGCCATTGGACAGCGAGAAGACGCGACCGTCGGCTGGTCGCACGAAAGACGCCTTGGCGATGACGGTGTCGGCCCCGACCATTTCCAGGTCGAAGCGCGGCCGGAGAACCTCGTCCGAGAAGCGCAGCTGCATCAGGGCGGGTTCGAGCAACACGCGTCGTCCGGACAATAGTGGCAGGAGCTCGGCAGCGTCCTCGCCACGAATGTCCACGGCAGGGTGCCGTGGGTTGCCCGACTCGTGCCGCGACAGGACGCGGAGCGCGTCACGATCGCCGCTCGGCGCGAGCGCCTGCCAGGACAAGGCCACGCTCGGCAAGAGCGGGGTGCGGCTGTCGGTGTCGAGCACGGTGACCGTGAGACCGCCCGCGCGCACGTGCACCCGGAACTCCAGGGCCATGGGTCTGGCTGAGTTCTGCGGGGCCATCCACGCCCCGATGCCCGTCGGCCTGGCCGATGCATCCAGGGTCGGGGGGGTGCGATGACCGGGCGGAACCGCGTTCTGCTGGACTTGATTGCGGCGACGACGCTCACGCCGCCGACTCGCTTTGCTCTGTTCGAGCAGCCGGGGACTCGGCGCGAGCAAGGGCGGCGCCGGCGGTGGTGCGGCTGCCGTCGGCGGCCTCGGCGCTTTGGCTCGCGCCTTGTTGCGCACGTGAATCAAGAGGGCTGCGACGTGCTTGCAGTGCTGTCCGGTCTTAGCGAACGCCGGGCAGCTACAGGTCGAGGTGACCCCCTCGCTCCCGAGCCGAATGCTGACGTCGTACGGCTCGGCGTCGGAGCCGCGCACGGTGCAGGTCGCTTCGGTGTCATCCACGCTGACTTGCTCGACCACGCGACGCTTTTCGTAGTCGAGGCCCCTGAGGAAGGTCCGTGCTCCCAAGAGACGGCGCAGGCCGCGGTCGGACAGGGTCGAGAGCGCATCTGAGATGGTGGACAATTTGGCTTTCTACTTTCAGTGGGGTGAGGTCAGCACGAGGGCGGACCAGAGCAGCTGGCAAAGGGCGAGCGGCCAGACGAAGGCCCGGTGCGCCGCATGAGGGCGAACGGCGCCCGACGGAAAGCCCGCGAGCGTGGCCCAAAGCAGGGCGCCGACGAGGGAGCCCGCGGCCAAATCGAAAGCCTCGCCGAGACCGGTCCAGGCATAGACCGTGAGGACGAGGGGTGGGCCGACGAGGACCAAGGCGAACGGCAATTGTCCCTCGGTGCCCACTCGTTTGAGCACGGCCAGCCCTTCGCCGAGCAGGAGGGCACCGTCGGCCCGGCGTTGGTCGGCGAGCTCGGCCAAGCGTGCTCCACCCTCCGTCCCCCACCGATCCTGACGTCGGCCCAGGGCGTAGAGCAAAAGGGCCGCCAAGAGCGCGCCGAGTCCCAGCACGAGCGGATTCGCGTCGGCGCCGCGGGGGATCAGAAAAGCGAGACCGGCGCAGAGGGCCACCAGCGATGCCAGAGGAAGGACCAAGTCCTGCTGGCCGAGGGTCGGTGCGCGGTCCGCGTCGGCGTCGGCCCACGCGGGCTCTCCACTGCCCGTGGCCAGGAGATCGCACGTGCTCGCCGAGGCCAGCGCCGAGGTGCCCAGCCGAAAGGCGGCTGCGAAGGGCAGGAGCGATAGGCTCCCGGCGACCACCAGCAGCAGGACGCCGGAGGACGCCCCGCCCACGAGCGCGAGCGGCTGAAACACGACCGCTAGCAGGAGCACGGGCAGAAGAGCCAGCGGTCCGGCGAAGGTCGCATCGCGCTTGCGCCCCAGGGCGGTGGCTAGGGCGCCGAACGTCACGCACAGGTACGTGACGAGGGTGGGGACCCAGGTGCGCGCAGCGTCGTCCGTCAGCACGCCCCGGCTGATCCAGGCTCCTCCGCCCAGCACGACCAGTCCGACGACGAGCCCACGCAGCCAAAACGTAGCCTTGTCATCGCGAGCCGACGCGCGCATCCCCAGACCCGCGCAGACGAGCGCAAACAGCCCCACGCGCGGCAGGAGCAGTGCGTACGTGCCGAGGCCGCCTTGTTCGTCTCGGCCGAGAGCAAACAGTCCGACCTGTCCGAGCGCGGACAGGGCGAAGAGTCCGGCGTGCAAGAGCCAGGTGCCGGTGTACGTCGTTCCCACCAGGGCTGCGAGGGAACCCGGATGCAGCGGCTGCCCGCGCTCGACCTCGCCCGCCGCGGCCCACGACAGGACGGCGGGGCGCGTCAGCATGGTCAGCGTCAAGACCCCGGACAGCGCACCTGCGAGCGCGCTTTGCACCGGCAAGTCCGGGCAAGCCAGGAAGCAACAGGCCACCAGCCCGCTGCCGCTCGAGCCGGCGAGCAGCAGCGTGGCCGTCGTCAGCCGGCCCATCTCCCGCGCCGCGGATTCGCTGAAAGGCACCAAGGACAGGCGCGAGGTGGCGCGCGCCACCTGCCAGCCGGCAGTCCAAGCTCCGAGCGCCGCGAGGATGGCACCCAAGAGCGCGGCGGTCAGCGGCTCGGTGGCGGGGCGGCCGGCGAGAAAGGACCCCAGTCCCAAAGCCGCCAGGACGAGGAACAGGAAGCCGCCCGCCCAGGGCGCTGAGGTGGCCAAGAGGTCGATCGCTCCCCGCTCTGCCGCCGCCACCACGCGAGCTGCCTCGGGGCGCGGTCGCGGGCTGCCGAGCGCCAGAGTGCCGAGCGCCAAGGCGCAGAGCACCAAGCAGGCATCGATGAGGGAGAGAACGAGGGGTAGCGCCACGGGCACCATCACGGGGGATGCCCTGATCGCCGGACAAGCAGAGGGAGCGCTTGCCCTGCCACGTCCAACCCTCCTCCGCTCACCCGAGGGGGAAGCGCGGAGGCAGGAGACGTGATGTCAGGGTCTCTGGGGCCGACCTTACTCGACCCGTTTGCGCCCAGCAACCCGGATTCGACCCCCGGCCGCCGAGGGCCAATCCTTCGCTCAGCCAGGCGTTTTCGCCTGCATCACCATCAGATGGTAACGAGCGAATTCATTTTGGCCGAGGGTGAACAGGACCTCCATGAGCAGGCGGTAGGGCGTCGTCCCGTCGGCAATGATGATGGCTTCGGAATAGCTGGTGTCCCGCCCCTTGGTCTGGCGCACGACCTTGTCGGCCTCCCGCGCTCGAGACAGCGCGTTGCCGAGCGGCGTGATGTAGAGGTCGTTCGGGCCGTTGCGCTTGTTGGTCGCGCCGACGCCCGTTTGCACCATCGAGTCGCGGCTCGGTAGCCGGAGCACCTGCGCGTCGTCGAGCAAGATCTGCGTCTTGGACAGCGTCACGATCACGCCCTCCTGTGAGGGCTCGGTCTTGAGGACCGAGGTCGGGATCTTCAGATCATCGCTTTGGGGCACGGCGGCCGCGGACTCACCCAGGCTCTTCAGCAAGAAGACCAGGATGATGGTCATGATGTCGAGCATGGCCGTGATGTTGAGGAAGTTGATCTCGGGTTCGGCCGCGTTGCGGCGGATCGCCTGGCGCAAGCGGGCTTTGTATTGCGCCTTCGAAAGGCGCTCACCTTGGCTGCCGGTCGTCGTCATGTCCGGGGAATCACTGTCCGAGGAATTACTGGGTGCGGGCCGAGAAGTTCACGTTGGGGAAGAGCGGCGTCTTGCCATCCGAGCCCGTACGCAGCGCGTCCATCACCTGGATGATGAGCTCGTAGTCGGTGTCGTTGTTCGCCGACAGGAACACCTGCGTCTCGTCGGCGAAGGACTCCTTCATGCCCTTGAGCGTTTCGGCGCATTGGGTGAGCCCGACCAAGTCGTAGCGGCCGGCCTTCTTGGGCACGGCCAGGCCAGCAGCGTGGCCCTGGCAGCCTTGTGCCACGTTGCCGCCGGCGGCTTTTACGCCAAAGCCGTCGCCGACGATGAGCACCGTCATGTTCAAGGTCTCCTTCGGTTCGTTCGGTCCCTTGCTGCTCGACGCCGAAGGCGGCGTCGTCTCGATCGTCGTCGTGAACGTCACTGCCACCGTCGCCAGGACGAAGATCAGGATGTTCATGATGATGTCGAGGAAGGGCACGATGTTGAGCTCGCCGCCCTCTTCGTCGGGCGCCAGCTCACGCGGCTGACTCAGCCGCCGAATCCGGGCTCTTTGGGCTGCGCTCAGCTTGGCCATGACGACTGCGGATCGGCTCGCGCTCGAAAACTCAGCTGCGGCCGCGCGAAATGGTCAGCAGGTTGAAGGTGCGTTCCATCAAGGTCTCCAGATCATGCTGAATCGCCTTGGCGCGGGTGTGCAGGATGATGTGCGTGATCATGCAGAACACCGCGATGCCGAGGCCGAGCGCGGTGTTGTACATGGCTTCGGCGATGCCGTTCGAGAGCAAGCTCTGCTTGTCCGACTGCGACAGATCGGGCCTCGAGATGGCGGCGAAGGTCGCGATGAGACCCGACACCGTGCCGAGCAAGCCGATGAGCGTCGCGATGTTGGCGAGCGACCACAAGGCTCCGATGCGCTTCTCCGCTTCGGGCTTCAAGTCCGACAAGCTCTCGCTCAAGGCGGCATCGATCTCGTCCTCGCCATGGCTGGCGTGGATGAGGCCGGCCTTGACCAGACGCAAGACCGGGTAGTCCCCCGCCTCGCACAGCTTGATGGCCCGGTCGACGTTACCGCTCAGCACGAGCTTCTTGATCTGGGCGAAGAACTCGTGGGAGTTCACGCGGTATCGGGTCAGCTGGAAGTAGAAGCGCTCGATCACCAGCGTGAGCACGATGGCCGACGTGATCAGGTTCAAGACCATGAACGTCGGGTTGTGCTTGAACGCCGCGATCAGCTGGCTGACCTGACTCGTTCCGCCAGCACTCAGAAGGAGATGCATCCCCTGTAATCCTTTCATCTTTCTCTTCGCTGCCTTGCTTGGGAGGGGTGCGGCGGCCGGGACCAGTCATGGGCTGGCAGGCCTGGCTGACCCCCTCGGTTTCGCCTGATCCTCGGGCCAATGCAGGGTGCGCTTGGCGCGCGTGCAGACGACCGTCCGCACTATAACGAGGCTCCTTATCCAGCCGCAACCGACTGCCGGGGCCGGCTGGGGGCGTTTCGGAGCCGCCTCGTACCGGCGATCGGGGCGACCGAGACCCGCTTTCCCCGTTTCCTCTCAGAAGAGAATTCCGTCTTACACCGAACATCCCCAAGATCGTTCGCTGCCTCTTGACGCGAGCGGGCGGATTTCAGCAAGATTGCACGGTCCGAACCCGCCCAAGTGCGGAAAAAATCGGAAAATAGTCAACAATTGCGGCAAGTTGTCGGGCGGGATGGGTCGAGAAAACGAGACCTCCTATCCCTCGGGCACCGAGCCTTCGGCCACCCCATCCTGAGGGGCCCGGGTTCGACCGCACTCAGCACACCCAATTCAAGAGGACGAGAGACACATGTCAGACGCATGGCACCACTACCAAATGGGCGGATGGGCAATGCACCTCATCACGTTCTGGCTCATCGCGGGCGTTTCCGTGATCGTCGAGCGCACGGTCTATTTGATCGGCGGCACGATGAACAAGGACGTGTTCCTGGCCACCATGCAGAAGTGCATCTTGGCAGGCGATGTCGCCAAGGCCGTCAAGCTCTGCTCGGCAGCGAACGCTCCGCTCGCTCGCATCGTGCAGGCTGGCTTGGTCAAGGTGAACCGGCCGGATGAGGAAGTCCAGGCTGCCATGGACGAGCAGGCGCTCGTCGAGATGCCCAAGATCAACAAGCGCACGGGACTTTTGGCCCTGTTCGCGAACTTGGCCATGCTCTGCGGCCTCTTCGGCACCATCGTCGGCCTGATCAAGGCATTCGGCGCAGTCGGTGGCGAGTCCGTCGACCCCAGCCAGAAGGCACGCATCTTGGCGGAAGGTATCTCCGAAGCCATGAACTGCACCGCCTGGGGCCTCCTGTCGGCCATCGTTTGCCTGATCGGCTTCGCGTTCCTGAACACGAAGACCCAGGGCATGGAAGACGACATCAACGAGGCGAGCGTTCGCGTGCTCAACCTCGTCGTCGCCAACCGCCAGAAGGTCAACCTCGAGGGCCTCGAGCACGCCATGTAATGTGGCGGTTCCTGTGTAGCTGAGCTGACGGCGTCCCGGCTGGGAGAACTTCCCGGCCGGGCCCGCTGTCGGAGACTATACAGGAGGCGTTTCGGCAGCTCCGAGTTAGCAAGGCCGACTCGCTCATGCTGGGTTTCCCCGGCGAATCGTTTCAAGTTCGAGAAGAGGTAAGAAAATGGCTGGTATTGACGTTGGCGGTCATGGTGGGAAGCGGTCGAGCAACCACGAGATTCCGCTCATCCCGTTCATCGACTTCTTGCTCTGTCTGGTGATGTTCCTCTTGGTGACCGCGGTGTGGTCCCAGATGGCCCGCATCGAGGCCGATGCCAAGGTTCCCGGTCCGCCCAAGGACGACCAGACGGTCGACCCCCCCAAGGAGAAGGAACTGCACGTCGAAATGCGCGGCGAGCGCAAGTTCCAGCTCATCTGGAAGGAAGGGACGACGGTGGTCAACACCATCGACGTCGACCGCAAGGAAGTCCCCGTCAACGAGGACGTCACCTATCCGGACCTCGGCAAGAAGATCGAGGCGGAGTGGAAGACGAACGGTTCGCACCGTGCCCCGGCTGACAAGAAGTTCGACCGGGCGATCCTTCACACCGACAACTCCACCGAGTTCAAGCACGTCGTTGCCGTGCTCGACGCCATCTACGTGACGACGCGCGAGTTTTCGGTCGGCGGCAAGGCGGAGCAGGTGCCTGCATTCCAGGTGACCTTCGCAACCGACTGAGCCCTGCTAGCTCGAACCCTGCTGGCTCGAATCGTGAACCAGCGCTCCTGAGAGAATTACCGAGGCATCATGTCTGGAACCAAACCCCTGAGTCGTTTCCACCAGCCGATCAGCGTCCCCGGTCGACGCCTGCTCCACGGCCTTCGCTTGGAGTTCGTGCAGAAGAAGGCTGCTGGCGGCGGCGGTCGCGCGGTGAACACGGAAATCCCCCTGATTCCGTTCATCGACTTCTTGCTCTGCATCGTGCTCTTCCTTCTGGCGAGCTTCTCGGCCAGCGGTGAGCTGCCGATCGACAAGAACGTCAAGCTGCCGGCAGCGCAGAACGCCATCGATATGATGGAAGCTCCGGTCGTGGCGGTCACGACCACCCAGATCCTGGTGGATGGCATCCCGGCGGGCAGCACGCGCGCCATCATGGAAGCCAACCGCATGCAGAAGGTCGAAGAGCTGGCGGAGATCCTGAAGAACAAGCGGGAGCTCTGGAAGCAGATTCACCCGAGCCCCAACGAGCCGTTCCCCGGCAACGTGATCCTGCAGGTGGATCGCCGCGTGCCGGCTCTGGTGGTCAAGAGCGTCTTCCAGACGGCTGCGTTCGCCGGCTACCCGGCCGTGAGCTTCATGGTCAGCCGCATGGGCAAGTAAGGGCCGAGGCACAGCCCAGAACTTCGCCTTCGTGCTAGCTGTCGTACCGCCGAGGGGCTACCCCCCGGCGGTATTTCAGTTTCTGGCCCATGAGCGCTCCCGGACTCCCATCCCTCAATACTTCACGCCGCACGCGCCACCGTCAGGTCGTGACGGGCCGTGCGGTCGTCGGCGGCATCCCACCTCGTCTGTTTGGACTTGGACTGCTCGTCCTGGTGGTCGGCGGTTTCCTGTACTTCCGTCATGCCGAGCAGCAGCTGATCGAGCAGCGCGGACGCATCATGGCCAAGCAGCGGGCCATCGCTGCCGAGCTCGGTCCCCGCTTGATCCCGCTCCGCGACCAAGTGGAGAAGGCTGCGCGGGAGCTCGCCGCGGGTGAGCGAGTCCCGGCCGTGATCGCGCCGGGTGTCGACTTCGGCGGCCTGTTCGGCATGCCGGGCCTCTATCTGCGCGCGCGCGCGCAGGACGCCACGAACGTGGAATCGCTCCGCAAGGCCGCGCAGGAGTCGCTGCGTGATGGCTTCACCGCCTGCCTATTGCGCGACGAGCGCGCTAGCGCGCCCAGCCGCGGCGTGGCTTGTCGAGAGAGCCAAGCGTGCCAACCCGGCGAGCTCTGTAACGAGTACGGCGTGTGCGCTCGGCCGTCGTCTCCGTTCAACACCAGGCTGCTCTACCGGGCGCTCGCCGTGCTCTCGGAGCACTGGACCGCGGAGGTCGAGGAGGCCACGACCGACCTCGCCTTGCTCGCCTACGAGCGCAGCCTGGACAGCGTCACCCAGGTCGACATTCCAGTGGCGATCGACGTCTACCAGCGCTCCAAGTACGTGGTCATCGTGCTCGACGAGCAGCCCGATGGCGCGCTCCTGCCGAGCCCGAACCGGGATGCGCCTGAAACGGAGCTAGAACGCATCCTGCGCAGCCCGCACCAGGCGCGAGTGGGCATCTGGTCGCTTCCGGAAGGCAAGCTGCTCGCGAAGTTGCGTGCTCCTGCCAACGGCACGCTGCGCGACGTCGGCTTGCGCACGCTCACCAGCCAAAGCAGTGAAGCGGCGCGCACCCGGCAGGCCAACAGCTGCGGCCTGGCGCTCGAGGTGCGCGCTCAGCTGACGCCGCCACCGCCGGACGAGCCCTCTCCGGCTAGCTCCTCCTCGGAGAGGCCGTAGCCGCCGCCACCCGGCGTTTCGATGCACAAGCGCTGACCTCGGGCCCAGTCGAAGCTCGCCTTGCCCCCCAGGTCGACGCCGTCCAGGGTGTTGCGACCGGGGCGTCCCGCTCCTCCACCCGAGAGGCCCGGCGAACCGGCGCGTCGACGCTCCGAGACGATGTTGCCGGCGAGCGGAGCGAGGGCTTCCAGCTCACGCAAGAGGCCGTCTCCCCCCGGGTGCAGACCGGCGCCGCCGCTGCCGGCCCGCAGCTCGAACCTCCAGACGCGAACGGGGTAGCGGCTCTCCAGCACTTCGGCGTCGGTGATCCGGGTGTTGGTCATGTGCGTGTGCACCCCGCTCTGGCCGTCGAAATCAGGCCCGGCGCCAGCGCCACCGGCGATGGTTTCGTAGTAGCCGAACGACGGGTTGCCGAAGGTGAGGTTGTTCATCGTGCCCTGGCTGGCAGCGGAGCGTCCGCTGGCTCGGAACAAGAGGTCACAGATCTGCATCGACGTCTCGACGTTGCCCGACGACACGGCGCGGCCGGACGAAGGGTCCAAGATCGATTTTGGGGGGATGACGAGCGTCACCGGCCACAGGCAGCCGTCGGTGAGGGGGAGTCGATGCCCGGTCAGCGTGCGCACGAAATAGAGCACGGCGGCCTGGGTGACCGAGCGGGGCGCGTTGAAGTTCGAATCGACCTCCGGGCTCGTGCCGGCGAAGTCCACGATGAGCTTCTGGCCGACGACGCTCAGGGTGACCTCGAGCCGCGTCCCATCGTCGAGCGTCAGCGCTGCGCTGTGCGGCCCGGCGGGGAGCTCGGCGATCTGCGCCTCGACCTTGGCCGCCGAGACCTCGAGCAGGTGCTGCATGTACGCTTGCACGACGGGAGCGCTGACTTCCCGTTCGAGCTCGAGCAGGAGCTCGGCACCCAGCCGGTTGGCCGCGATCTGAGCGCGCAGGTCGCCGAGGTTCTGCTCCACGTCGCGGGCCGGCCAGGGGCCGGCCGTCAGGGCATGGCGCAGCGATTCCTCCTGGAAGAGTCCGCCCGAAACGGCGAGTAGGGGAGGCAGGACCACGCCTTCCTCGGCGAGGGTCGTGGCGTGGGGCGGCATGGATCCGGGCGTCTTGCCCCCGACGTCCGCGTGGTGTCCGCGTGAGGCGACGAAGTAGGATGGCCTCTGGCTGCCGGGGGACAGCACGGGCGTGATGACCGTGACGTCGGGCAGGTGCGAGCCGCCCGCCGCCGGATCGTTGGTCAGAGCGACTTGGCCACGGTCGAGCTCTGGGAAGGCGCGGAGCACCGCGCGCACGCTGTCTCCCATCGCGCCCAGGTGCACGGGAATGTGCGGCGCGTTGGCCACGAGACGACACTCTCGGTCGAACACCGCGCAGGAGAAGTCCAGGCGCTCGCGGATGTTCGTGCTCTGCGCGCTGCGGGCCAGGGTGCGGCCCATCTGCTGGGCGATCGACATGAAGCGGGCCGACATCACCTCGAGCAGGGCCGGGTCGAGGCCCGCAGTCGACGTGGCCACCGGTATTGGCTCGAGCAACTCGATCAGCAAGAGCTCGCCGTCCGGGCGAGCGACGAAGCCCGGTTCGACCCAGATGGTGCTGGTCTCGTCGACGAGCAGTGCTGGGCCGGGGACCAGCGCTCCGGGCGGCAGGGGTAGCCCCACCAGGGGCGCCACGGCGTCCTGGCCATCGCCCGCCACGACCGTGACCGAGCTCCGCGTCAGCGTCGCCTGCCGGTGCTCGTCGTCGCTGGGGCGCGGCTCGGCTGACCGGCGCCTGCCGAGGAGCCGCAAGGACTGGGCCAGGACGGGAGTGCCCGCGCGGAGGAAGCCGAACTTCTGCCGATGCGCGCGTTCGAACTCGGCCAGCATGCGCTCGGGCGTGTCGAAGCGTACGGGCAGGGCCGTGGTCGTTCCGCGATAGGCCAGGAGGGCGGTGCGCTCCCACTCGGCGGTGCTGGCGGAGCCCGCGAGTCGGGCGCGGGCGCGCGCTTCGAGCTCGACATAAGCCTGCTCGACGCCCGGGCCCTGCAATGCTTCCAGCGGAGCGCGTCCGGCATCGGAGCTCTCGAGGGCCGTCTCGTCGGCCAAAGCGATGCCGAGCGCCGAGAGCACGCTCGACGCGCGGTGAACGACGATTCGCGTGACGCCGAGCGCTCGCGCGACCTCGCAGGCATGCTGACCTGCCGCGCCACCGAACACGAGCAGCGGCGAGGCCCGTGGGTCCAGGCCCCGATCCACCGTGACTTCGCGGATGGCCTCGGCCATGTGCGCTGCCGCGATGCGCCGGAAGCCGAGCAAGAGGTCACGCAAGGAGAGCTGGTGGCCCGCCGCGTGCACCCGTCCGAGCACGCGGAGCGCCCCGCCGCGTGCGGCCTCGACGTTCAAGGGGATGGGGAAGCAATCGGGGACCAGGCGTCCGAGCAGGAGGTCGACGTCCGTCAAGGACAGCTCACTGGCCTCGGCGTTGCCGAAGCAGAGGGGCCCGGGCCTCGAGCCCACGCTCTCTGGGCCCACCGTGAGCGCATGTCCGTCGAACGAGCAGATCGAGCTGCCCCCAGCCGCCACGGTGCGGACGTCGACCATCGGCGAGCGCACGGTGACCCCGGCCAGCTCCGACTCGAGCAGCAAGTCCGGGCCGAGCGGCACCACGCTGACGTCGGTCGACGTGCCGCCCATGTCGAGCGTGACCAGACGCTCCGCTCCGAGTCGACGCGCAACGTGGGTCCCGGCGACGACTCCGCCGGCCGGTCCGCTCAACAGCGCCGCCGGCCCGCGCAGGGCTTCGGGCTTGGAGAGCCCGCCCGAGGACTGCATCACCAAAAGGTCGCTTCCTGGCAGCTCGGCTGCCAAGTCCCCGAGGTGCTGGCTGAGCGCGGGACCGAGGAATGCTTCGAGCACCGTGGTCGAGGCCCGAGCGAGCAGGCCTTCCTCGCGACTCGCCTGATGGCCGAGCACGATCGAGTCGAAGTAGGGGCGTGCCCAGTCCGCGAGCTCGAGCTCCAGCTCCGGGTTCTTGTGAGCGTGGATCACCACGATGGCCAAGCTCGTGATGCCGTCCTTCCGGTAGCGTTCGTAGAGCGCTTCGGCGTCGCTCTGGCGGGGACGGAGCAGCACTTGTCCGCTGGCCGTCAGCCGTGCATCGACCTCGGCGACCGCGTGGTAGAGCGGCTCCGGGCGCTTGATGTCGAGCTCGAACAATTGGGGCCTGGCCTGGGTCCCGATGCGCAGGAGATCCTTGAAGCCGCGCGTGATGATGAGGCCCGTCGGACGGCCCTTGCGCTCGAGCAGAGCATTCGTGGCGACGGTCGTGCCCAGCCGGACTTCGCACGGCGGAATGGCGTCCTTTGGGCCGAGGCCGAGGACGGAGCGAATCGCCGTCAGCGGCGAGCCGGCTCCGGACAGCACCTTGGTCAGGCGCTGCTCGCCCGTGACCCGGTCCCACAACACGGCATCGGTGAAGGTGCCGCCCCGGTCGATGGCGATCAGTGGTCGCACGCGCCTCGTGTGGGGCTCGGTGTGGGGCTCAGTGGAGGAGCTCGGAGCAAGAGCTCAGTGCAGGAGCTCGCCCGAATCCGCAGCGGTCGATGCGGAGAACGAGAAGGTCAGTTTGTCCTCTCCGGAAGCAATTTTGCCGACGTCGATGGTGGCGTGGCCGCCCTTTTCGAGCGCCCCGAACAGCACCTCGCTACTGAGCGGCCGCTTGATCTCGTCCTGGATCAGGCGCGCCAGCGGTCGAGCGCCGTTCTGCTCGTCGTAGCCTTTCACGGCGAGATACTGACGAGCGGCGGGCGTGAGCTCCACGGTGACGTTGCGCTCGGCCAGCTGTGCGGTGAGCTCGACCATGTTCTTGTCGACCACCTGGCCCATGACCTCTGGCAAGAGGGGAGCAAAGGCGATGCGCGCATCGAGGCGGTTTCTGAACTCGGGGCTGAACGTCGCCTTGAAGGCCAGATCGTCGCGTCCTTGGCTCGTGCGGGTGCCGAAGCCAACCGGCTTGCGCGCCAGGTCAGCCGCGCCGACGTTGCTGGTCATGATCACGACCACGTGGCGGAAGTCGGCCTTCTTGCCGTTGTTATCGGTCAAAGTGCCGTGATCCATGATCTGGAGCAGCACGTTGAACACGTCCGGGTGCGCCTTCTCGATCTCGTCGAGCAGGAGCACGGCGTGGGGCGTCTTGGCGACGGCCTCGGTGAGTAGGCCGCCGCGGTCGTAGCCGACGTAGCCGGGGGGAGCGCCAATCAAGCGCGACACGGTGTGGCGCTCCATGTATTCGCTCATGTCGAAGCGGATCAGCTCGATGCCCATGATCTTGGCGAGCTGCTTGGTCACCTCGGTCTTGCCGACGCCGGTCGGCCCAGTGAACAGGTAGGAGCCGATCGGCTTTTCGGGCGGACGCAGCCCTGCGCGAGCCAGGCGAATGGCGGTGGCCAGCTCCTCGATGGCCCGATCCTGGCCGAACACGACGCGCTTGAGCTCTTGCTCCAGGTTGATGAGCGCCTGCTTGTCGCTCGACGACACCTGCTTGGCGGGGATTTGAGCCATCCGAGCCAAGACGGCCTCGATGCGCTCGACGCCGACCAGGGCCCCGACGCCGACCTCGAGCTTCGCGTCCGCTCCGGCCTCGTCCATCAAGTCGATGGCCTTGTCCGGCAGCTTGCGGTCGTGCAAGTGCTTGTCGGCCAAGCGGGCCGCTGCCTCCATGGTGCCCGCTTCGTAGACGACGCGGTGGAACTCCTCGTAGCGGGGCCGGAGGCCCTCGAGGATGGCGATCGTGTCCTCCACCGAGGGCTCGAGCACCTCGATCTTCTGGAAGCGCCGGGCGAAGGCCTTGTCCTTTTCGACGTGGCTTCGATACTCCTCGAAGGTGGTCGCGCCGATCACGCGCAATTTCCCGGAGGACAGGCCCGGCTTGAGCAGATTCGCCGCGTCCATGGTGCCACCGCTGGCCGCACCGGCGCCGACCACGGTGTGCAGCTCGTCGACGAACAGGATGGCGCCTGGCACCTTCTCCACGCGCGTGATCACGGCCTTCATCCGATTCTCGAAGTCGCCGCGGAACTTGGTGCCGGCGACGAGCGCGCCCATGTCGAGCGCATAGATCTGCGCATCTTTGAGCGCTTCGGGCACCTCGCCATTGACCACCTTGGCGGCGAGGCCCTCGACGATGGCCGTCTTGCCGACGCCCGCGTCGCCGACCAACAGGGGGTTGTTCTTGCGGCGACGAGCCAGCACCTGAATCGTGCGCCGTACTTCCTTTTCCCGGCCCACCAGTGGTTCGATTTCGCCGTTCTTGGCCCGGCGGTTGAGCAAGGTGGCGAAACGCTCGAGAGGATCCTCTTCGCCCTCCTCCTCGCCGTCCTCGCCCTCGCCACTGTGGGTGAGGCCCCGCTCCTCGTCGTCCTTGCCGACGCGGTGTGAGATGTAGTTGACGACGTCCAAGCGACTCGTCCCCGACTCGTGCAAGAGCGCCACCGCCGAGGAGTCGCGTTCAGCGAAGATCGATACCAGGACGTTTTCGCCTTTGAGTTCGTCCTTGCCACTCGACTGCACGTGAAAGGCAGCACGCTCGAGCACGCGTTCGAAGCCTCGCGTGGGTTGCGGCCCGACTTGGGCGTCTTCGGGCAAGCTTTCCTGCTCGTCGGTCAGCACGCGCTCGAGTCCTGCGCGCAGCTTGTCCAGTTTGGCGCCCGACTTCTTGAGCACTTTGGCCGTGTCCTCGTCGTGCAGGAGCGCGTAAAGCAGGTGCTCGATCGTGGCCCATTCGTGGCGCCGCCGTTCGGCCTCGCGCAGGGCGAGGTTCATGGCAATTTCGAGTCCGGTGCTGAGTTTCATGGCTAGCCCTCGTACCCTTCTGGCTCGCTCGTGGCCTTGAGCGGATGCCCCTTCGCACGTGCGTAGGTCGTGACCTGCGCCACTTTCGATTCAGCCACGTCTCGGCTGTACGTCCCGACCACCCCCCAGCCGCGGTGGTGCACTTGCAGCATGATCTGCGTGGCGGCGGTCGCGTCCTTGTGGAACATCGTCATCAGAACCTCGACGACGAACTCTTGCGTGGTGTAATCGTCGTTGTGAAAAATGACGACGTAGCGGCGCGGCTGCGCCGTCTTCGCCCTTTCATCGAGGACGAGGTCCGAATCGGGATTCTTGGATGGGCGCTGACCGGCTCCCATGCGCGTTCATCCTGGAACCAGACCGCCGCGGTGTCGAGTCTGCCTCGCGGAAAGGGCCAGCGCGCAGGGGCAGGCAGCAATTTCCGGGGTGGCAGTCGCTACCGACGGGCTCAGGTCGCCGTCTTGGGTGGGGTACGCGGGGCGCTTGCGCTCTCGTTTTCCTGAGCGCGCTTGGCGAGCCATTCGGCGTTCTTCTTGGCACGGCGGGCCTTCTGGCGGCGGCGTGCGCGGGCGTCCTGGGGAGTTGCCATGGGGAAATTCCTTCTGAAGGGGGCGGGAAGCTAGTCGAATCGCCCCTGCCGTGCCAGGGCAATTTGCCGCGCCCGGTTGCCGCCCGGTCGGCTCGGGCGGGGAGGGGTTCGGCCGAGAGGAATATCGGCACCGCTTTCGGGAAAATCGTAGCTCCCGAAGGGAAATCTTCCCATCCGCGGCGTTCTTCTAAAGGCATGGCTCGCGTCGGAGGGGGAAAGGTGCGCCCGGGGCCACTTCGGCCCCGGCCCCCCGGAGGGGGGGCCGGCGCTCGTGGCGGCCCGGGCCGAGGTGGACGTGGCTAAAACGGAGCCGGAACCGGCGGGGCTTCCCTCGGCCGTGCGAGCCTGGTTTGGACGTGGAGTTCGCGTCCTGACGCCGGTCTTGCTGGTGCTGCTGGTCGCGTTTGGTCTGTTCCAACTGCGGCAGCAAAACCGGAGCGCGGGGCTGCGTGACGCGTATCTGCAGAACGCTGCCCGAGTAGCGCGGCAGGCAGGGGCAGAGCTCGACAACATCGCGCGCCGCGCCGACGTCCTGATTGGCTCGCACCGGGCCGCACTGCTCTTGCAAGACAGCGGGATCCCGGTTTGGGCAGGTCAGGACCGAACGGCCATGCTCGCGGAAGGTATCCGAGCGCTCGAAAGCGAGAGGACTCGACGCCTGAAAGCGGGCGAAGAGTTTGGGCCGGGGCACGGTCAACTAGTCGACGCGCAGCTGGCCTGGGATAGGGCCGTGTCTGACTTCGTGACGGCACTCGACCTTGCGCCCGGCGCTGACGGCGCCGCACGCTTGCTCGCCGCGTTCGAAGCGCTTGGGCACAGGACCGGGGAGCTGGATGAGGTGGAGCTGACCTTGGCCAGGGCAGACGCGCACCAACGACGAGGCTCTCCCGAACTGCGCAACGCCAGCCCCGAGACGGCGGAGGCATTCGAGGCCAGGGCGTCGTTGCTCACCGTGGTCGCGCTCCTCGACGCACGTGAACCGGGTCTCTTGCCGAGCTTCGTGGAGCGCGTCGGCTCCTGCTCCTCGGATGTGCTGTGCGAGCTGCGCGAGATTGCGAAAATGGCGCTCGTCGCTCTGGCGCCCAGGACCTGTCGGCCCGACGACCCCCAGGTGCAGGGAGGGATGCAGCTCGCGAACGGGTGGGTGGCCGTGCGGCTCGGGGAGCCCGACCTCTGCGCCGAGGTGAAGGCCCAGGACTCCGTGCTGAGCCCGAACAGTCTCCCGCTTGCAAGCCCCGGCCATGCGCCCGAGCAGGGCGACTTCGAGCAGGCCTGGCTCCTCGCCCAAGACGGGAACGTGCTCGCCTCTCTTGCCGGCAGTGAGTCCCACGAGATTCGGAAGTTCGACGCTTGGTGCCAGCCCGATCCTACCGACTTGACCAAGTGCATGGACAAGACCGACGCGCCACAGCGCCTAGCGGGGTCTGGCGTCCTTGCCCACGACCTCGGAGGCGTTCGCTATCTCGTCTTCTACCAGCCTGTGATGCGCAAGAACCCTTCGCCCGGGGCCGAGTCGGGCGAAGGGGAACTCTACGTCGCCACTCTCGTTCGGGCGAGTCGCTTGGTCGCGGAAAGTCGACGCATCCCGCCAAAGGCCATCCTTTGGGCAGCCTTGATCGTTGGGCTTGCCCTGATTTCGCTGCCGATCGCCAAGCTGTGGCTGATGGGACCACGGACGCCGTACCGACGTAGCGACGTCGCCCTACTGGCAGTCTCGGCGACCCTGCTGACACTCGTTTTGCTCACCGGCACATGGAGTAGTCACCTTCAGTTCCGATTGCGTGACTGGCAGGGCCAGCGACTCGAACGAATCGCAGAACAGATGTCGGGTGCCATCCGGCAGGAGCTGCGGCTCAGTGCAGAGGCTTTGCAGCTCATGCAAGCGGAAACGCGGGCGGACCGCAGGCGGGTGGCCGACTGGCGATCGGTACTGAAGGGCGGGGACTTTCCATCGCCCACGAAGCTGATCTCGAGCCTGGACGATCGTGACCTAGTGCCGTTCTCGCCGATGGGCCCGGTGCAGACGGATCCAGCTTCCGCTTCGCACTACCTGTGGGGCGTTCCGCCCTGCCAGATGACCCTGTGGCAGTGGCAGGAAACGGGGGCGATCGAGCCACTCTGTGAGGGCGTGCTCGACGACCTTGCCGAGAATCAAACGGGTGGACGTTCGGTGCCGGTTTTCGCTTGGCTGAGTCCGCGCGGCGAGCAGTTGGTCAAGTACACCTCCGAGCAATACAGCACTTTGCCCGTCAACTTGGCTGAATGGCCCCCTGTCCAGCTCGCTCTCCAGCTCGCGGCACAGCGGTCTCCGCAGCGTCGAATGTGTCCTCATGAAGACCTGCCGGTCGCCACGGGGGATGGGCGGATCTATTGCTCGGACATCGAACGGAGCGAGAACACCGGTCGACCCCGGCTCGTGACCACCTCCCACGCCGAGCGGGGCCTGGCCGAGCGGGGCCTGGCCGAGCGCGACGAGGAACAATGGGTGAGTGTGCTCGGTCGAACGCCTGGCAGAATTTTTCGTCCCCTCTTGCCTCGTGGCATCGAAATTCTGGTGATTGACGCCCGTGGAAAGATCAAATTCGAGACCAACCGCGGCAACGCCGCGATGGGACTCAACGTGCTGGCGGATTTGGACGACGCGGGCGAGCTCGAGGCTATCGTGCGCGCGCGCGTCAGCGGCCGGTTCGTGGCCGAGTATCGCGGTATTCAGGCGCAGTTTGCCGTCCAACCGGTGCCGCAGAAGGACTGGTATGTCCTCTGCGTAGCGCCAGTCGGTGAGATCGAGCACATGGTCGCAACCATCTGCGGTGTGGCGATGTCCGGAGTGTCCTTCTTCATCTTGGGCGTCGCTGGCCTGTTCGGTCTCGCATTCCTGCTGAGCTCCCTCGTGCCGAGACGGTTCCGGTCTTCGAGCTTTGCCGGATTTTTCACGTTTCGACCGCAGGTGCGGCTGCACCGGTACTACACGAGCATCGGGTTGGTTTGCCTCATCGTCAGCGTCGCCTTCCTGATCGCGAGTGTGTACATCCCCTGGGTTCGGTTCTGGCTCGTGGTCGGGCTCGTGATCCTTGCCTTGGCGGTGCCATGGGTACCGCTGCGCTTGGTCGGGGCGCGAGGCTTCGCTTGGGCGCGGCCCTCCAAGCAGACCTTCCCGCTCGAGGTGACCTATTCCATTTGGCTCTTTGGGCTCGTGAGCCTGTGGGTTGGTTCGCCGGCGACGGTGCTCGTCGCCTCCGCCTACGATCACGTAGTCGCCAACGCTGTGCGCGCCGATCAGACGGATCTCGAAGAGCGCCTGCACGAGCGTAAGGCGCGCAGGCGCGGGACCCAAGCGGACGGCGAGAGGGCGGCCATGGCGAGCGGTCCAACCCTGATGTGGGGGTTCGAGCCCATGCCTGATGTGGCGACGGTGGCGGACCTGGACCCGTCCCCCTTCGATGAGGTCTTGGTAGCGATTGCCGGCCCGCTCGGGACGCCGCGGCGCGGGGACGGGTACCTGCACCGAGCCGGGTTTCACAGGGCCGACTGGGGGAAGTCCTCCATCCCGCCCGATCGCTACACGCAACGTCGAGCGGCAGCCATACCATGGATGCTCGGGGTCGATTGGCCGTCCGCCCGCTTCCTGGTCGTCTACGTGCTTCTCTCGTTCTTGGCCTGGGGAATGGGCGTCTTGATCGTACGCAAGGTCTTCTTCACCGATCTGTTGAGTCGCTACCGATTGGTCGAAGATCCGCTGCCCGAGAAGCTGAACAACCCGGTCGGTCCAGGCCACCGGCTCGCGCTGATCTGCAAGGACAGTGTCCAGTTTTCGGCTGATTTTCGCTTCGAGCGCATCGAGCGACCTGCGCTCGTCGCGAGAGCGTCGGCGAAGAAAGTCCATCAGGCAACGATTCCCTTCTTGCTCGACCTGACGACCGGCGCTCCGGACGAACCCGAGTGGCCGAAGGTCGCGCGTGCCGCTGGCAAGCGTGGGCTCTTGGTCCTCTTGTCTCCAGCTTCGTTGGGCGCAGATCGCGACGAGTTCGAGCACGGCTTGCGGCAGGCGGGGTTCTCCATTGCGGAGGCAGTCTCGGAGAGCCCGCTCGGAGCTCCGCCGCGCGTGATCGTCCACAGGCCGGCCGCGACCGTGCGCAAGGCGTACGAAGAGCTCGTCACTGGGGACAAACGGCCGAGACTCATCCGTTTCGAGCGCAACATGGTCGTGGATGGGGCTTGGGTTGGACCGTCGTTGTCGTCGGACCAGGGGATCCTCATCGTCGATCTCGATGCACTCTTGGCAGAGGACGGCGCGGACGGCGTGATCGAAGTGGTCCTCGACCAAGCCGTGCCGGTCGTGGCCATGGGCGACGAGATCGACCGCTACGATAGCCGCCAGAGTTCGCTCTCCCGGTTTCACGAGGCGTTCGGTCCGGTGGCCTGTGAAGCCAAGTGGTCGCGCTACGAGCGCCCGACGCTCGGCCAGCTCGATGAAGCGCTGGGGTCTGCTCGAAGCGACGCGGAACGCGCTGTGCTCCGTCAGGTTGCGGACACCAGCTTCGTCGTTCCGCATCCCGACTGGCGACCCACTGTCGAGAAACTGGTGGCGCGCGGCATCCTCGACCCGGACACCCTACTGCTCCACCCACGGGCTGCAGCCTACGTTCGGACCCACATCCCGCCGCCCCCGCCAGTCGATAGGGCTCAGTCCGAGCTCGATCGAACGACCTGGGACGCGATCAAATACCCACTCGGCATGGCCGTCGCCTCGGTCTTGGCGGCGTTCGGCGTCGCGGAGCCAAGTTGGGCTCTCACCGGAGTCCTCGGGCCGTCAGCGTTGGCCGCGTTGCCCAACCTGGCGAACGCAATCTTCACCATGCTGACCAGGGCCGATAAATAGACCGGCGTCGGCCCGGTGCGTCAGCCCACAGTCCACGTCGCGCCGCTTTCCAAGAGCGCGGTGAGCGAGGGCTTCTTCTTCTTGGCAACCTCGGCCTGGGCGACGAGCGGGTCGTCGTAGGTCGGGCGGGCCACGGCGTAGAGGACGCCGAGGGCGACCGGGAAGTCCGGAAAGGGCATGCGGGCCAGGAGGAAGGCGATGGTCTGGTTGGTCTCGTCGTGCACCAGAACGTCGGCGACCTCGGCCGGACGACCACCCTCGAGCGGTTGGCCGAGCGTGATGACCTCGACGGTGAGCGTGCGCGGGTTGAGACGCAGACCCTTCTGGTTGTCTTGGCCGAACAAGAGCGGCTGACCGTGTTGCACGTAGAGGCGCTTGTCGTGACCGTCCTTTTCACGGAAGGAGTCGAAGGCGCCGTCGTTGAAGACGTTGCAGTTTTGGTAGATCTCGTTGAACGAGGCTCCGCGGTGGGCGGCCTGGCGACGCAGGACCTCGGAGAGGCCTTTGGGATCGGTGTCGATGCTGCGGGACACGAAGCTAGCGCCGACGCCGAGCGCGAAGCTCGCCGGATCGATGGGCTGGTCGGCCGAGCCGAACGGCGTGCTCTTGGTGACCTTGCCGACCTCGCTGGTCGGCGAGTACTGGCCCTTGGTCAGGCCATAGATGCGATTGTTGAACATCAGCATCTTGACGTCGATATTGCGGCGGAGCGCGTGCATCAGGTGATTGCCACCGATGGAGAGGCCATCGCCGTCGCCGGTCGCCATCCACACCGAGAGCGTCGGGTTAGCGGCCTTGATGCCCATCGCGAAGGCCGGAGCGCGGCCATGGATGGTGTGGAAGCCGTACGTATCCATGTAGTACGGGAAGCGGCTCGAGCAGCCGATGCCGCTCACCCACACCATGTTGTCCGGCAGAATGCCGAATTCCGGCATGACCTTCTGCACGTTGGCCAAGATGCTGTAGTCCCCGCAGCCGGGGCACCAGCGGACGTCCTGGTCCGTCTCGAAGTCTTTCTTCGTGAGTTTTGCGGGATCGATCAGGTTCGACATGGCGATTCTCGTTCGTACGAAAGCTCAGCTGAGCTCCGCCTTGATGCGCGCTTCGAGCTCCGAAATGCGCAGCGGTTGGCCCTGGATCTTGGTGAAGGACTCGACTTTGACCGAGAGCTCGGCGCGTAGAACGCGCGCCAACTGGCCCAAGTTCAGCTCCGGTACGAGCACCTTGTCGAAACGGCCGATCAGCTCCGCCAGGTTGGAGGGGAGGGGATTCATGTAGCGGACGTGAGCGTGCGAAACGTCGAGGCCTGCCTGACGGCTGCGGCGCACGGCGGCGCGGATGGCGCCGTAGGTCGAGCCCCAGCCCAAGACCAGGAGCTTGCCGGACTCGGTGCCTTCCTCGATCTGCTGCGGGGGAATGTCCTTGGCGATGCCGCGGATCTTGTCACGCCGCACATGGCTCATCTTCTCGTGGTTCTGCGGGTCGTAGCTGATGTGCCCCGTCTCGTAGGACTTCTCGAGGCCACCGATGCGGTGCCGCAGGCCAGGCGTGCCCGGCTTGGCCCAGGCGCGCGCGAGCGTCTCCGGGTTGCGCACGAAGGGATGAAAACCCTCTGGATCCGTGCGGAAATTCACCTCGAGCTTGGGCAAATCGGCCACGCTCGGGATCTTCCAAGGCTCGGCGCCGTTGGCCATGTAGCCATCGGTGAGCAGGATGACCGGCGTCATGTACTTGGTCGCCAGCCGCACGGCTTCGAGGGCCATGTAGAAGCAGTCGCCCGGGCTCTGCGCCGCGATGACGCAGATGGGGGCTTCGCCGTTGCGACCGTAGATCGCCTGGAGAAGATCAGCCTGTTCCGTCTTGGTGGGCAGGCCGGTCGAGGGTCCACCGCGCTGGATGTTGATGATGACGAGCGGCAGCTCGGTGGCGACCGCCAGGCCCATGGCCTCCGTCTTCAGCGCCATGCCCGGGCCGCTGGTTGCCGTGACTCCGATGTTGCCCGCGTATGCGGCACCGATCGCCGCGCAAATGGCAGCGATTTCGTCCTCGGCCTGAATGGTGGTCACACCGAAGGCCTTGTGCCGGCTGAGCTCGTGCAAGATGTCGCTGGCCGGCGTGATGGGATATGCGCCCATCACCATCGGCACGCCGGTCAGCTCGGCAGCAGCCACGAGCCCCCAGGCCGTGGCGGTGTTGCCGCCGATGTTCCGGTACTTGCCCGGTGCCGTCGGCGCCTTGCCCACCTCGTAGCGTTGGTGGCTGATTTCGGCCGTGTCGCCGTAGGCGTAGCCGGCTTTGAGCGCGAGGATGTTCGCCTGCGCCAGCGCCGGCTCCTTGGCGAATTTCGCCTCGAGCCATTTCACCGTGGTGTCGAGCTCGCGCCCGTAGATCCAGAACATCAGACCGAGCGTCCAGAAGTTCTTGCAGCGGCCCGCCTCCTTGTTGGACACGCCCGCGTCCTTCACGGCATTTTGCGTGAGCTTGCTGATGTCGATCGACAGGAGATCGTAGGCAGCGAGCGAGCCATCCTCGATCGGATTGTGCTCGTAGCCCGCCTTCTTCAAGTTGGCCGAGTTGAACGCGCCGCTGTTGACGACGAGCAGCCCGCCTTTGATCAGGTCCTTGAGGTTGGTCTTCAGCGCCGCCGGGTTCATGGCGACGAGCACGTCGGGCGCGTCGCCCGGAGTGAAGACGTCTTCACCGGCGAAATGGATCTGGAAGCCGGAGACGCCGTACAGCGTTCCGGCGGGGGCGCGGATCTCGGCAGGGAAGTCGGGGAACGTCGCCAGGTCATGACCGGCGAGGGCCGTCGACGACGTGAACTGACTACCGGTGATTTGCATGCCGTCGCCGGAGTCGCCGGCGAAGCGAACGGTGGCCTGCGCCACCTTCTTGACTGCCAAGGGGGAGTTCATGGGGAAACTGCTTTGAACGTTGGGCCGCGAAGCCTGCCCGAAACTTGGACTAGCGCAATACCACGCTTTTCCGATGGGAAAAGTAGGAATTAAAGACTGCTCAGATGAGCAGTCAACTGGGAATGTGTCGCTCGAGGGTGTCGGCCAGCCGGGGCACGGCTTCCTCGACCTGCTTCTGCGCCGACCCACGCAATTTTTCGTAGGCGCGGCGGAGGGTTTGGTTCGAAGAACGGGCGATCCGCTCGTCGACGACCCGCAAGAGGGCGCTCGCGGTGGCTGGTGGGTTGGCCCGCAAGGCGGCTGCCACGCCCTGACCTTGCCCTGCGCCCACCTCGATCAAAGGGCGCAGCCCCGCGACGGAGCCGTCGAGCAGGTAGTCGACGGCTTCGGCCAGGAAACCCGGGCGCACGCCGGTCACGAGGCCGAAGGTCGCCTTGAGCGCAATGCCCGAAAGGCCCTTTTTCGAGGCGACTTCCTCTTCCACCACCCGGGCGAGGTCGCGCACCAGGGCAGATCGCCGGCTCGGGTCCGTGAGCAGCGCATCGAGGTTGGTCGTCATGCGTGCGCGGTTACCAGAACTCCCCACCGAGGGCCAGCGATCGTCCTTGGCGCCGTTCGGTCGGCAGGCCGACCCCCGCATTTTCAACCCCGCAGAATCACTGTAGGCATCGGGCGTGAGCGACGCGGCTTTGGCATCGAGTCCGGGGGAGAGCCCTGTGCGCATTTTGGTCGTCGACGATCAACGCAACATGCGCACGACGCTCTCGATGCTCCTCAAGGGCAGCGGGTTCGACGTCGACGAGGCGGCCGATGGTGTGCAGGGCGCAGAAATGGGCGCATCGGAAGGCTACGATGTCGTCATCACCGACTTGCGCTTGGGCACACCGGATGGCTTGGCCGTCCTGCGCGCGGTGAAGGAAGCCCAGCCCCGCACCGAGGTCATCGTGATGACCGCGTACGGAACCATCGAATCCGCGGTCGAAGCCATGCGCCTGGGCGCGTTCGACTACCTGCAGAAGCCCTTCAGTGAGCAGGAGCTGGTGCTGAAGGTCGAAAAGGCTCTGGAAAGCCGGCGCCTGCGCGGCCAGGTCGAGGCCTTCGCCCAGGAGTTCCGCGAGCGCTACGGCTTCGAGAACATCATCGGTCGCTCCGGGGCAGTGCGAAACCTTCTCTCGCGCGTGGTGCGCATCGCCCCCACCGACGTGACGGTGCTCATCACCGGTGAGAGCGGGACGGGCAAGGAGCTGATCGCGCGCGCGGTTCATGCCAACAGTCGCCGCGCCGATCGACCGTTCATTCCGGTCAACTGTGCCGCCATCACCGAGACGCTGCTCGAGAGCGAGCTGTTCGGCCACGCGCGCGGTGCGTTCACCGGAGCCACGACCTCGCGCAAGGGTCTGCTCGAAGAAGCGG
>Ga0247744_1000003_pt1 | contig 65548 bp, 99 predicted proteins | sample UWRJS154409C5_FD_180946 | JGI IMG/M metagenome (GOLD analysis project Ga0247744, IMG submission 180946) | Soil microbial communities from Arlington Agricultural Research Station in Wisconsin, United States - UWRJ-S154-409C-5 | ecosystem: Environmental > Terrestrial > Soil > Agricultural land... | reverse complement strand
GGGCCGCTTTCGTGGCGTCTGCCTGCCAACCAGACGCCACGAAAGCGGCCCTGGTCATGGGCCCGACCTCGCCGTCCTTGGTGAGGCCTCGCTGGCGCTGGGCCTCGATGACGGCCCGCTTGGTGAGCTGCCCGAAGTCACCATCGGCGACCACGAGCAAGCCTTGGCCGACGAGCCACGCCTGCAACGACTTGACCTCGATGCCGGTGGAGCCTTGGCGGAGCGTCATCATCTGGAGCCTTCCAACCTGTCCACAAACCTCAGCCGCTCCCCGCCTTCGAGCTCGACGCCCATGCGCGTGACCCGCCAGCTCACCTCGGGCTTCGGCGTGGTCCCGTCCGCCCGGAACGACGTCCGCTCGATGCGCTCGACCACCACGCAGGCCTTGGAGCGGTCCTCGTGGACGCGCTCGCACTCGGGGCAGATTGACCAGGTGCGGGGGTCTTCGAGGGACATGGTCAGTCGAACTGGTAAGCGGGGCTTACAGGTTGGTCATCTGCCGATCGGGAAGCGTGCTCGGTACCAGCGGCGCCAGGCCGGATAGGCCAGGAAGACGCCAACACCGACGATGGCCGACCAGCTCTTGTGGCCGACGAAGTACGCGAGCCAGAGAACTTCCTTGGCCACGAAATAGCGGAGGCTCGATCGGTGGCACTCGACCTCGGGCACCGTTCGGAGCGCCTCACGTTCGGCGAATCGGTCAGCGATTGCCGCGTGCCCGAAGGCGCATTGGACCGCGGCGCAGCCTGCGAATTCGAGCCAACCGAAGCCGGATGTCGCCCACGTCGCCAGCAGCACGAAAGCCACCGCGGCGTGCTCCAACATCCAGGTTTTCACTTTGCGTCCAGGCTGAGCAGCCAATCCGCCGTGTTGTGCATCATGGCCTTCAAGTCGTCCGAGTAGCCGAAGCGCGCCTGGTTCAGGTCGATGCTCCGATGCAGGTCGCCGTCGGCATGGCGCTTCACCGAGGCGCTCCAGTCGATGACCATCTCCAAGGCGTCGACCAGGTTCATCCCGCGGATGCCGGCCTCGCCGAAGTGCTCCGGGTGGTGCCTGTGGCTCGCGTAGTGGTGAGCGAGCGCCGGACCCATCGACGCCAGCGAATCCTTGTACTCCTGGCTGCCGTACGTGAGCCCTCGGAGTAGCGGCGTCACCCTGTCGAAGGTCGGCTTCTCGTTCGGCCCGAGCTTCGTCCGATCGTGGATCTTGGCGCGGTAGGCCAGCTCCGAGATCGCGTGGCCGATGCCGTCGCGAACGTGCTGGATGTGCTCCAGCGTGTCGGCTTTGGAGTCGTAGGGTTCGCTCACTTCATGGCCTTCAGCGCTTCCCGCTTCAGCTTCCGGGCCGCCAGCACCTTCTTGGCCTTGGACCCACCGAGAGCCGCCAGCCCGAGCCCAGCGGCCGCGCCGATGAGGTTCACCCAGTCGATCGGGGTCACTTCGCACCTGCCTGGAAGCAAGCCTTGGCGAGCGGGTCGAACTTCGCGCCTTGCTCGTCGATGCAGTCGTCGTACGCCTGGCCGTCCAGCGGAACGCAGTGGACGCCGATGGCCAGGGTCTCGACGGCTTCGACCTGGGCCACGCAGGCGGTCTCCTGCTTGGTCAGGCACCCCGTAGAGGCTCCGGAACAGAGGCACCCCAGCACCAGGAGGAGGGGGAGGAGAGAGGGGCCAGCGCCGGGCGTGCCGCTGTCCGGAGGAGAGGCATTGCGGGAGTCGACCCAGGCCTTGGCTGCCACCACGACGGGCCGCAGAGCCGCCGCCAGGGCGCCGTAGACCGCGGAGTCGACCGCGAGGTCACCGGACGACACAGCGGGCCAGGCGGCGCCCAGGACGACGAAGGGCAGGGTGTCCAGTGTGCGCGCTGCGAGCGGGCCCCAGGTGACCGCCTTCTCGAGCTTGGCCGTTGCGCCCGTGGCGTCGAGCAGGTGGTCGAGGCCCCAGAAGAGCGCGGCCAGGACGGCCCAGGGGGCGATCGGGTGGATGCCGACCAGCCAAAGGCGGGCGGCTTCGAAGTGGAGGAGGTTTTGCATGGGTTTTCCTGTGGCCGGTTGACGCCTGGCGTTCGCAGCCCCACATTTCCAGCATGTGGAAACTTGCCGTTGCGCTGGTGGCCGTCCTGCTGGGTGGGTGTGGGCCGACGTACACCGCGCCCGAGGAGCGCACGGTCGTGACGGCGTATCAGTACATCGCCGACCGCTGCTCCGAGGCCGCGGGGCGAATCAACGCGGAGCGGGCGAGTCCGACCGACATGATCGTGAAGGTCGTTTTAGTGACCGAGCAGACTGACGACGAGAATGCGTTTCCGCTTGAGAGCAGCGGCTTCACTGGCCTCGGCGAGGACCGCGCCACAACGGGCACCGAGGGGGACAGGCGAGTCCTGTACGTGGGCGCCGACGCCACCGTCGACGCCGTCGAAGAGGCGCTGCGCGAGTTCACCCGATGCCCGCTCGACCGGATTGCCTGTCCGATCGAGTATTAGAGCGGCACGATGCCGTAGTAGTTGGCCAGGCCGTTGAGCAGGTAGTCCTGGTCGGGTGTCGACATGACGCCGGAGACAACGCCCTCGGTGGCAAGGTGCTTGGTCCAATGCTGCGCGCTCGTCGCGGAACCGCCCCAGCGCTTGGTGCCCGCGAGTGATCCTGAGCCCACCGTGCCTCCGACGCTGTAGGTGGCGTCAGCCTTCCCGTGTGTACGGGTGCGGATGTAGCTGGACGCGCCGTCCATGACGGCGATCGCGACGAACGGGAGATCGGTGTAGCCAGCCCCGGCCACGGTGAAATGTGAGCGCACCGTGCCGGCCCATTGCGAGATCCCGACGGTAGGCTCCCCGTACATGCCCAGCGCATTGGAGCTGTGCAAGATGAACCCGTAGGTGATGCCGTTGTCGTACCAGCGCCCGACAATGACCTCGGTCCATGGCTGCGCCTGCGTAAAGGACGCTGTCGATCCGCTAAGAACCATCGCCCCAACGCTGGGCGGCAGGAATGCGCCGCGGCCGTTTATGCCCGTGGCCTCGAAAGCGCCCGCGCCAGCACCCGAGTACGTGAGCGAGAGGTCAGACCCGAAGCGAGAGCCGACCGAAATCGACGAGGTGATCGTGACGTTGTGGTCGAGGTCGAAGTAGTAGATCCAGTTGGGGACGTTGCCGGGGTCGAAGCCTGCTCGGTTGAATGGGTAGGTGACGATGCGCGGGACGGACGCGCGGACCGGCACGTCCGAGTCATTGTTTTCCTCTGTGCGATCGCCCCAGAGAACCTGCCTGGCGTAGAGCGTGACGGAATCGGTTGTGCCGCTGCCGGCGCACTCGAGGACTACGTTTCGCGACGCGTCGACTGTCGCATACCTGAGATCGTCGCCCTCCGGGCTGGCCGAGGGGTAGGTGTACCAGACCTCGAGATTCGCGCGCCGATCGTCGACGTCGCTCGATTCGGACTGGACGAACTCCGCGAAGTTGGTGCTGAGATCGGCCGCCCTCTCGTTCGTCTGAACGCGTGGCTCGACGAAGGACCCGTCCGACTCGCGCGGGTTGAAGATCGAGTATTCGTCCGGGTCGACGGTGCTCGGACCGAGGCGAATGGCAAACGAGGTCGCGCCCTCGTCGACGTTGATGACCGGGAAGTTGTCGGTGTCGTCGAGCGGCGTGAAGTCGCCCGGGTCGACCTGAACGGCCTGGAACCGCAGCGGCGGGAGCAGAGCGTTGGCCCGGTCCTCCAGCGCGGCATTCGCGCTCGTGACGAGGTTGATCTTGCCCGAGTCGATGTTCCGGACGGTGGAAACGAAGCGCTCGTACGGAGTCGATGAGCCAGAGCCGTAGGGCTCCTGATACCAGCGATGGTTGGGCGACTGCCCGGCCGAGATTTCGTCGCCGACCAGGCTAGAGTATCGCAAGCGCCAGACGTCGTTCGACGCGAGGAGCGGGCCGCAACGGGCGAGCATCCAGTCCTGCGAGGAGAGGTCGCAGAAGAAGATCGCGGCTCCGTCGCCGACCTCAATGCCCGCGCCCTGCGTGACCTCGGTGTCAAGCGTCGGGTGGGTGAAACCGATCGTGCCCTTGGTCGGGTCCTCTTCGTCCGGCGTGAAGCTGTCGACGACGAACCAGTTGCCCGCGATGTAGACGACGCCGCTGCCGTCCCGGGCGAGATCGATGGTGTCCCGAATGAGGCCGACGACCTCCGGATCCATGTCCTTGATGTCGAGCGAGTTGAACGGGAGAAGCGTCTGGTCGCCGTCCGCGAGCGCGCAAGGCGTGTAGGGAACCGCCTTGGTCATGACGTGGGCGCCGCCGTAGCTGTCGCCGTAGCGGAGCGACCACTCGAAGGACGCGGCACCATCGTAGGGGCGGCGCGCCATGACGAAGAAGCGGTCGTAGTTGACGGCTCGTGGCTCGTCTCCAGTGTTCGCTTCGCCGTCTTTGAAGCGCGGGCTGATGCGGGTCGTGAGCTGCTTGCGCGCGTCGCCCGCGATGCCTGCCTTGGCAATGAGGTAGGGCGCCGTGATGAGCGCGACCGTGCTGATCGTCACTTCTTCTGGCGGCGGGATGACCGTGTAGTTGTCGGGCTGAGGCGGCGGCGCGAAGACCGCTTCAGCCTGATAGAGGTCCTGCTCGGTCGTGACCGTGACGGCGTTGCTCTCTAGCGTGCCGAGGCTGAGCTTCTTGATTCGCAGGTAGAGATCAGTCAGCTCGAGCGGCGAGTAGTCAAAGGCGATGACATCGCTCGGCGCAAGTTCGATGATGCTTGGTCCGGTCCCGCCATCGCCCCGCTCCCGGTTCATCGGGATGACGGCCTTGTAGCGCGGGGTGTTGGCCTCGCTCAGCAGCCGATGCGCGACTTTGCTGGCCACGGTCGACTCGTAGATCGTGGGCATCTCTCGCTCGATCGTCTCGACCAGCCCGTTGTCGAGCGAGAGGCCCGGGTCTTTGGCCGTCGCTACGTTGTCCGCGCCCTCGCCATCGCCGGAACCGTTGCGCATCTCGAACTTGACCCGGCACTGCGAAGCGGTCGCGGCCCAGGTCGTTTTCGAGAGCTCCTCCAGCCCACTGCCCAGGACGTGCGACTGGTTGAAGCGCGGCAACACACCGCTCGCCTTGCGGATCAGGGTGAGACGGAGAAGCCCGGTTGCCGGGTCGATGAGCAGGAGCCCCTCGATGTGGTCGAGGATCTGCTTGACGAGTTCACCGGCCTTGTCCGCCTTTTCGAGGCGGTAGGATGCGCCCAGCTCCTCGTCGTAGATGACCTGACGAGCTGCCGAGAATGAGTCCGTGTCGACGGCGGGCAGCTTTGGCCCGCCGCAAAAATCCGGGTGCGTGAGCAGCGTGTAGAGCAGCGAGACCGGGTTGACGTCGAGCCCATTGGGCATGATGCCCGCGTCGTCACCAATCGCAGGGGCCGGGCAGCTGACCGTGACCTCGACCGAGACGTCAGCGATCTTCGGCTCGTCGCCCCAGCAGAACTCGTTGAAGCTCAGGCGCGCGAACTTGTGATAGCTCGGGTAGACGTACTCGAATGCCGTGTTCCAGTCGGGCCCAAACTCGTAGAAACCAATGAACTCGTCCGGCGCCTCTGCGCCGTTGCCCGCGCGAAAGAAAATCTTCTCCAGGCCGAGGTACTGAGCCCAGACGCCCGAGTGTTCCTTCGTCCACCAGCCGTTCAGGACGCCGGCGCCGATGCCATTCGCGTCGACTCCAGACTGATAGGGCGGGCCTTCCTTGACGACTCCGCCCCACCACCAGTTGTTCGGGTAGGACCCGCCTGGCTTCGGGTCGGACGGATCCGCGTTGTCGCCGTTGGGGTCGCTACGCAGCAGATCCCCAGAGGTCGTGACCGGCGTCGTAAACGCGGGACCGGTGCCATCCCACAGGACCTTGCCGTCGTACCAAATCTTCCGGAGGCGAATGAACCCATGCTCAGCCCCGTCGACCAGCACTCGCTCGCAAAGGAGCAGGTCGAGCGAGGACCAGAACTGCTTCGCCTCGGATCCTTCGATGAGCGTGCCGCCGCCGGATAGCTCGGTCGAGAGGACGTAGCTCTGGGTGTTGGGGAACGGGTTGCCTTGGGTGACGTCTCCGGCCCAGATGCAGATTGGCGAGCGCTGCTCGAGCGTTCCGAAGATGAACGGGATCGGGTCGCCGTATTTCGCGCGAGGTCCGGAAAACTCGGTCGTGTCCTCGTCCGACCCGGCGCGATCGATGGCGTCCGCCGTCGACTGAGACGTCAAGACACCTTCCTCTTCTTGTCGAGGCGGATCTGGAAGGGGTTGTTGCGCTCAGTCGGCACCCAAGGAAACGCGCCAAAACGCGACGTGTTTTCGAGGCGCGCACACCGCGCGTAGCTGTTGTCGCAGCCCGGCCGCATGGTGAACGTCGTGCCGGCGAGCGGGATGTCGAATGAGGTAGGGAGCACGACCCGCGCTCGGAAGCTGTTGTTCGAGTACTGGTACTCGTGGATCTCGTAGACGGTCTTGTTCTGGGTGACGTCGTCATTGACGCCCGTGATGACCCCGCCCGTCATGTCGACTACACCTTGCTGGACGTCGTCGATCCAGGTGCCATCAATGACGTACTGGCCCGCCATGATGCGCTGGTTCGCGAAAACCTCGGCGATCGAGACGACGTTCAGCCCGAGACCGCTCACATCCTTGCCGCAGTTGGAGTCCCCGAGCTGCCAGCTGCACGTCGGCTGGACCTTGTTCTTCGGGATGACGACCGCCAGGCCGGATGTGAAAACATCGGCGAAGTGCAGCTCGCAACGGTCGCCCTTGACCGTCGCGCTATCCATCACTCGCTCGAGCGCCATCACCGGTGTCGACGGGACGCCGCGCTGGTAGCGGCGCAATCGGACCCGGACCTCTTGGGGCGTTTTGGCGAGCCCGCAACGCTTGGCGATGTCGGACTGCGCGGTAACCGTGATGGTCAGGTCTGCCGTGTCTTCGCCGTAGGGGACGATGGCCCACTCGGAGCGCGAGAGCCCCTTCAGCGGCAGGTACTCCTCGCTGCTCCCCGTGAACGCGTCCTCGTCCGACGTGTAAAACATCGGATCGTACCCCGAGATCGTGAACTTGTAGCACTCGACGGGGCGGCTTTGAGAGTTGTACTCAGACATCGACGTCCCACTGCTCGTCGAGCGTCGTGCTCAGGCTCGACCCACTCCGCAGCTCCAGTTCGCAGAACGTCCAGCCGCGGTCTCGGCCGATGAAAAGCGGGTTTTGCTGCACGGCGGAGTAGGTGAAGCCGGTTGGCGTGAACGTCCCTTGCGAGTCGCCGTTGACGTAGAGGGCGGCGCTACCGCCCGTTGCCGCGGTGAACTTCAGCTGCGCGAGCATCTTGTCGGACGCGTACGCCGTGAGGTCGAACGTCTCCGCGAACGTCCCCGCAACACCGATGTACGTGACCGTCAGCTCGCTATCGTCCTTGTTCCACGTCCAGCGGAGGCCGCCGTTCTCGGCGTCGTTCAGGACCTCCAAAAGCGTGCTGGTCGTCTTCGCCAGGGCGTTCAGACGGAGCACCACCGAGAGCACGTAGTCTGTCGTCCCGTCGTGCAGGACCTTCCAGCCGTCGATGTCCGCTGGCGTGAGCGCGATGCCGGTGTCGGATTCGAGGGTGTTGAAGCCGTAGTAGCGGGCCAGGCCGTTGCGGTAGGCTGTGATGTCGGCGGGGACTTCGCTAACGAGAAAGGCGTTGTACCGAGCGAGGTTTTCGCTCTCCCAGCCGAGCACCACGCTTGTCGCGGCATCAAACGAGCCGCCGTGGTCGTTGACCGTCCCGCTTGCCCAGGTGGTCTCGTCGTTCTTGAGCAGGTGGATCGAGGAGCTGGACGCGTTGAAGACTGCGAGCAGGATGAACCAGTCGCCGCCAGCCAGCGTGCCGATCGAAGCGGACGCGCTGCCTCGGTTTAGGTGAAGGCCGCCATCCGACTCCAGAACGACCCGGAAGTCTTCGGCTGCGTTCAGTCGGACAATGACCTCGGAGCTATCGGGCAGAGTGTCGACTTGCCCGACGACCACCACGAGCTTGGACGTCGCGGGAAGCGAGGATCCGAACGTGCATTCGAAGGGGCCATCCCAGACGCCGTAGCGCGAGCTGGCGTCGTCCCGTCCGGCGATGTGAGCGACATCGGCCCGGAGATGGTTCCCGTTCCCGCTCCGGTCGTCGAAGCCGATCGCGTACGGAGCCCAATACGGGTCGTAGTACCCGACGTCGGCAAAGAGCGCCCTCCAGCCGTCCTCTTGCCTGCTCGGAGCGGTGGCGCGGCTCGGCCCTAGCGCCGTGAACGGCGGACCAGCGTGCGCCCTGATGTAGCGCGCCGTGCCGAGGGGCTTCAGCGGGATAGACGGCGATCCGCCGGGCAGGATGGCCACCATGGGCACCTCGCCCTGGCCATCGACCTGCATGTCCGCTGGCCCGGGAATGTCCCCGTCCCGGAATTGCGCGAGCAGCGTGTCAGCCCAAACGTGGACCGTCAGCGTCCCGCCCAGCGTCGGGTCAAAGGTGACGTCCTCGAAGGCCAAGGCCCGAAGGCCATTGACCGGCACCTGCACGTTGCCCGTCCCGAGCGCGGAGACCGTGCCGCCAATCTCGCCGGAGACGCCGTCCGTAGTCCCGCTGGCGTCGTAGTTGGCCAAGAGGCCATCCCAGTCGACCGGCTCCTCGTCGAAGGGGTAGTCGTAGACGACCGAGACGACGTTGAACTTGATGGCGCTCTGGTCGCCGTGGTCCCAGCTGACCGTGTCGCCGTCGAGGCGGACGGGAAAGACCAGCGAGCACTGCAGGACCGGCTCATCGAACCAGTCGTCGCCGAACTCGAGGACGGTGTCGTCGCCCGACAGCTCGACGCCCGTGACCTGGCGGACCACGAGCAAGTCGCCCCCGCCGTCCAGGCAGAGCGCTTTGAGGGTCGAGCTGGACCAGAGGTCGTAGTATTGCCGGCCTTGGAGCGTGATGTTCTGGGCGTCGTTGTCCGCTGCCAGGACCGTGAACTCGCCGCGCCGGGTCGGGAGCCAGAAGACGCCCTGGGAGCCCCGCACGGTGGCGAGGAACGTCCGCCAGTAGGCGAAGCGCTCGCCCTGCCGCCAGGGGTTGAAGCTGTCCCGGTAGTCGAGCTTGAACTTGGCCTCGGTCCAGTGGGTGACCGCGTACGGGAAGCCCGTCGGGGACTCGATGGTCTCGAGGCCCGGGTCAATGCCGAGCTCCAGGCCGTCGATGATGCCGCGGGGCTCGACCAGCGGGTAACCGCCGGGGGTGTCGACGTTCAGCGTGACGCCGTTGGCGAGGCTCGTGCGACCCTGGGACCGGTCGAGCAGCACCGAGAGCGACGTGGACTCGACGGGAGCCGCGCGCTCGAAGGACATCGAGGCGCCGTCTTTGGCGAGGCCCGTCCGGAGTGGCGCCACCAGGTCGATGGCCCCGAAGGCCCAGCCGGTGTTCGACCCGAAGTCGATGTCGTAGCTGAAGGAGGCGAGGGTGCGGGCGGTGACCTCAGCGCGGAGCCAGGTGCCCGTGGTCTCGTTCCTGACCAGGATGTCCTCGCCGACGGCAGCGAAGAACGGCGTGTGCTCGCTGAGGATGAGCGTCGCGGTCTGCGTGCCGCTGTTCCAATGGCCACCGATTCGGTACTCGGAAAGCCACCAAAGCGGGACCTCGACTTCGCCCTCGGCGAGGATGTTGTCGGTCAGGTTCCGGACGATGGCGTCTTGGCCAGAGAGGAAGACCTCGGCCTCGAAGACGTCCTGGCCGTCGTCACCGAACGCGACCTTCAGCGAGAGCGTCTCGTCCGGGTATTCGCGGAGGCTGATGCGCTGCTCGGTGCCGATGACCGACGAGAGGACGTCGGTTTTCCAGGCCCACGTCTCCGTCGCGCCCTTTTCGACGGGCTGGCTGATGAGTCGGCGGGGCATGGGTCAGGGGAGACGGCGCGCGTCAGCCCGCTGCCTTGAGTCGGTTCTTCACGGACACGGCGTTCTGACCGATGACGTCCACGAGCACGCGGGCGCCGTCCCTGCTTTGGAGCCAGGTTTTGGCGTCCTGAGCGCTGCCGAAGATCGCGACGTTGACGATGGGTTGGGCGCCGCCGGATCCGCCCTGGTTCCCGCCGCCCTGGCCACTCGACAGCTGCGCATCACCCGACCGGAGCGCGTCCAGGTTGTGCCGCCCGAGCCGCGAGGTCGTGGCCGCATCCATGACGTATTCCCGGCCGTGGACCACGCCCGCGACGTCGTTGGCGGGGATGTTCCCGGTGTAGCCGCCTTCTTTGAACCCCGCGGGCTGCTGGGCGGCGATGTTGGCCACGTTGGCCAGGCCTGAAGCGATGGCGCCAGCAGCGGCCGCAGCACCGAGCGCGGGGCCGACGAAGGGAATGCCAGCGAGCGACGCGTAGGCAGCCGTTGCTGCCTGGTAGGTGTTGATCGTCGCGTTGGCGATGGCGGCGGCTTGGCCGATCGCGAACATCTCCTTGTTCTTCGAGGCCATGAGGCCTTCGAAGTTGGAGAAGAAGCTCGTCGCGAGGTTGAGCTTGCTGTCCTGCTCTTCCTTCCAGATGCGCATGCGCGCATTGGCGACCTCTTGCTCGTTCAGCAGGCTTTTCTGCTGTAGCTCCTCGATGCGCTTGTAGAGATCCTCGCGCGCCTGGGCCTGAAACTCGAAGTCGGTGCCGTAATCGCCGAGCTGCTCGGTGCGCTTGTCGAGGTCCTTTTTGGCGAGATACGGGTCGTTGTCGGGGGTCTTCTTGTTCGCCTCGGTGCGCTCTTTGCGGGCCTTGTCGAGGTCGATGAGCTGACCGGACGGGGCATAGAAGTCCTCGCCCATGGCGTTGCCCTTGCCGGATTCGCCTAGGAAGCGATCCCGGGTGCGCATGTTTGCGGCAACGCCGGTTTGCTCGTCTAGGCGGGCTTCCTCAAGGGAGGAGATGCCCGTCGGGGACGTGTTGTCGTTCGCAAAGCCGATGGGCGGCGTATCGGCGGCCTGCTTGACCGATTCGGCGATGGCCTTGTGCAGGTCCGCCAGATACTCGGCCCGCATGACGTGCTCGGCCTGCGCATCGTTCAGGGCCTGCTGCTGGTCGAACTGTCGACCGAGCTCGGAGGCGATGTCCTTTTCGGCGGCCAGCTGCGCCTTCGAAAGCTCGACGCCCTGCGCGCGGATGCCGCTTTCGTAGTCCTTGATGCCGACCGCGACGTATTCCTTGCGGAGCTGGAGGAGCTCGGCCTGGTACTTCTTCTCGGCCAGGGCTGCGGCATTCGGTCCGCCGCCGCCTTTCGGTTTCTTGCTGGCCTCGTCGCGTGCTGACTTGTCGGCCGCTTCGCGCTGATGCTGGGCAAGCTGCGCCTCGCTCTTCAGGCGATCCTGGATGGCGTTGACCTGGTTGTAGAGCTCGACCGATTCGGCCTTGGCGATCTCGAGCGCCTGCGTGCGCTGAGCGATGTTGCCGCGACTGGCGTTCTTGTTGAAATCGTCCTGGTCTCGGTAGGCCTTGGCGAGCCGGTCGGCCGCGGTCAGGAGCTCGTCGTTGAGCTGGAACTCCTCGGGCACCTTGAAGTGCTCCAGGACGTCCGCTGCGTCCTTCAGACCGAGGCCAGCCGTCGCCGCGTTTTGAGCACTCTTAGCCGCAAAGCCCATGGCGTCGGCCATGCTCGTGAGAGCGCTGGTCATCGCGGCCACGATGCCGAGCTGCTTCTCCAGTCCACCGAAGAAGAGTGTCGCGCTGTTCTCCAGAAGCGTGAGCGCCCCGCCGACCGTGGCCGCTGGCTCCGGGAGACTGTCGAGGCCTTCCTTGGCCCGGATCATGGCGTTGTAGATGACTTCGCCGGTGATCGCGCCAGCCGGCGCCAGCTCCAGGAGCTCGCCCTTCATGACGCCGAGTTCTCTGGCGATGGCCGTCCCGAGCTCGGGCAGGTTCTCCATCACCGAGCGGAACTCGTCGCCGTCGAGCTTGCCCTTGCCCATGGCTTGGGTGAGTTGGAGGGTCGCACTCGCCGCTTCCGAACCGGTCTTCCCATACTGAAACAGCATGGTGTTGAGCGTTTGCTGGAACGCCAGCACCTCTTCTTGGCTCTTGCCGAGCGGCTGTAGCGCTCGGTAAAAACGGCCGTAGCCTTCAGCCACCGCGTCGAGCGGCGCCTTGGTCGCGCTCGCGATCTCGTTCAGGCGCACCATGAGCGAGCCCGTGGTTTCGAGGCTGCCCGTGACGTTCTTCAGACTGTTCTGAAGCATCGCGTACTTGTCGCCGTACTCGACGAGCGTGCTGATGCCGGCGCCGGCCGCGAGTACGATCCCTCCGGCCGCCATCGACGACGGGTCGCCTGACGCGAGGCTGCCCAGCGCGGCGCCTTTGATGGCTCCGCCGATACCGCCCACTCCGCCGCCGACTGCGGCGCCGATGCCACCGAGCATCTGGGCCCGGCTAGCGGCCTTGTCGGCGGCGGCCTGCTTGGCCGCCGAAGCTGCGGCCTTGTCCCGCGCCTGGGCCAGTTTGAGCGCCGAGAGAGCGGCCTTGTCTTGCGCCGTGGCCGTGGCGAGCGTGGCCTGCGCGGTCTTCTGCTCCGCCTGAACGAGCTTCAGGTGGGAGACGGTGTTGGCGTTGGCCGCTGCGGAAGTCTTGTAGTTGGCCTGGGCATAGCGCTCCGCAGCTGCAGCGGCGGACGACGCAGCTCGGATCGCGGACGCGGCCTGGCGGGCCTGAGCGGCCGCCGTCTTGTCGGACGCGTTGGCGATCTCGTTGAGCTTGGCCTTGATCGTCGGCGAGACGCGATCAGAGACAACGAAATCGATCCCGTCAGCCACGTTTGCTCCAGCCGCTCGGCTGCTTCAGGACTTCGCGCATGATGAGACCGGCGGCCTCGATGAATCCGGCGGGCGCTTGCGTGGACGAGCCCGCATTCAGCCGGCCGATGTATTTCGTCGGGTTCGTCAGGTAGACGGTCTGCCCGGCCTTCTTGTTGCGGATGACGCGGTCCGCTTCGGCGTAGGTCGCAGCGCCTGAGGTCGAGCGCGTCTCGCCACGAGGCTCGATCTCGGTCTGACGCGGAGAGCCAAGCCCGACCTGCCAGTTCGATTCGGCCCGCGTCGTGTCGACCGGCGTTGCCTCGATCAGGTACTTGACGCCCGCGCGGACGGCCTTCTTGGTTCGCTCGTTGGCCTCGCGCGTCGCCCCTTCGAGCGCAGAGCGCAGACCGTTTCGGACTTCCTTGAAGGTCTGCATGGCGCGGGGGTGGTTACCTATTGCGACGCCCGCGCTTGGGCGGTGCCTTGGGCAACGGCGGCGCGGCGATGGTCGTCTTGGACTGGCTCGTCCTGCGTTCCGCGTCTTTCACGCGGTGCCCGATGTCAACGCGGCGCATCACTTCGACGAAGTAGTCGAGGTCGCGACCCGAGTAGCCGATCGAGCGCCCGTAGCGCCGGATGGCAGACCACGGGATCGGGCCGATGCCCCAGTCGTAGATCGTCCGCTCGGTGTCGATCTCCCACCAGGCGCGAAAGAAGCGCCCGAGGCCAGGGAGCAGCTTTGGCTCCGCCTTCTTCAGGGCCTTGGGCGCCGGGGCAAACGCCGTCTGGCTGCGAATCTGCTTTTTGTCGGCCCCGAGCCTCGCCTGCTCGATGACCTCTAGGAGTTTTTTGCGTCTGCGTCCGGGTTCGCCGGCGGGTCGACGCGGAAGTTCTTGCTGTCCTGGGCAACGGCCAGAGCGGCCCAGAACGCATCGGGGATCTGGGCGAAACGCGCCTTGGCGTTCTCGCGGCTGAACGGGAGGTCCTTCTCCTCGTCGTCCGGCACGTTCCACCAATTGAAGAGGGCGACGTTGACGACGGCCTCGATGAGCAGCTCGGCCTTCCTATCCGCCGAAAGCTCCTCGCCCGAAGCGCGCGGCCCGCGGTTGACGCGCTCGCGCTCTTTCTCGAAGGTCGGGTTGTCGTCGGTGCAGAGCGCCATCTGGAACGTCGGGAACTTGCCGACGCTCGCCACGGCCCGCCCGATGAGGCGGTCGCCCCGCGTGTCGAGCTCGACCAGAATGCCCTTTTCGCGCTTCTTCTGGTCCGGTTTGAACTTGTTCAGACTCATGCCTCTCCTCTTTCCTCCCCCGCGACTCAGCTCAGACCAGCCGACGCCAACCACTCGGGGTAGTAGGCGAAGTAGTTGATCATGAGCGTGTGACCGAACCGGCTGCGAGCTCCGGAGAGCGTCAGAGGTGCCTTGATCGATTGGTCCTTCGACAGCTCGACGTTGCCGCCCAGGGTACCGCGCGGCACATCGAAGATGAAGCCCTTCTGAGTGCTCGACTGCGCGATGACCTTGGTGCACTGGATGTTCTGGTTTTCGGCCAGCGACTCCATGGCGTCCGTGCCCTCGAAGAAGGCGTTGAGCTTCAGGTCGCAGAAGAACGTGCCGCAGTCGATGTTGTGCGGGCCGAAGACGCCCAGGGCGTTCTCGACGAAGACGTTGTTGTTGATCTCGATGCTGCCCTCGACCGCGTAGGCGAAGAGCGCATCGTGGATGCTGTCGTCGTCGGCCACCGAGAGCTTCAGCGCCTTGATGTCCGTGGCCGTGTTGAACGGGTCCTCGGCCGCGTCGCTCGTGCGCGTCGCGCTGACGATCTCGTCGCCGCTCTCGCCGCTCTTGAAGTAGTAGCCGTGGCAGTTGTAGGCGATGTCGCCGATGATCTTGCTCTTGCTCGGGACGCCGATCGTCAGCGTGTTGGCCACGCCGCCGGTCAGGTACATAGCCTGCGTGGCGGTGGCGCCCTGGCCGAGCTGGACTTCCGAGTGGATGAGCTGCCGCGTCGAGCCGTTCGTGAGCTTGCCGCCGGTGAAGATCTGAATGGTCTTGCCGGTCCCGGCATCGGCCGAGAACGAAGCCCCGCCGAGCGTGATGACGTCGTCGAGCACGATGGTGCCGGCAGCAATCGTGCGCACTCGGCCCATGAAGAGCGGGCAGGTCGCGAAGAACGTGTTGGCGTCGTCTCCGCCCACGATGATCCACTCGCCGGCTGCCACTCCGGGCAGGCCAGTTACGAAGGCGCTCGCGGCGCTCGTCAGGGTGGCAAAGCTGCCGGCCAGGGTCGCGGCCACGTCGGCCGACCCGAACTGATGGCCCACCAGGGTGAGCTTGGCGCCGGCAGGCGGGGTCTCGTTCGTCAGGCCGGTCGTGACCACGGTCGTGGAGCTGCCCGAGGCGACCAGCTTCAGGCCGTTGGTGGCCGAGTTCGTGAAGGATTCAGCCAGGACCAAGTGCCCCGCCACACCGAGGGTCGTGAGGCCGCTTGCGGCGTTGTAGGTCGTAGTGCTCGAAACGCTCGTGATGGTGACCTGGGTACCGGTGATCGGAGCCGTCCCGGCCTTGTCGACCGTCGGGTTCCACATGACGCCCTGCAGGAAGGGCAGCATGGTCGTCTGGGTCCAATCGAACTGGAACCCGAACGGGATCTTGACGTCGACCTGAGTGCCCTTCACTCGGTCACGGCGAGAGCTGATGACGTCTCGGGCGATCTGGTCGAAGCGTGGGCCAGAGTCCGCGTAGCTGTTCGGCTCGACGCCGCGGAGCACGGCGGGCGCCGTATTGAGGCTGCTCTCGATGCCGATGTTCAGGGCGGTGACGTTGGTGCTGATGGTCATGCGTTTCTCCGTCTCGGCCCGAGCTCCGGGCGAAAGTCGTCAGGCCTGCCGCACGCGAGGTGGGCGGGGGTGGTTGGGGGCGCCCGGATGGGCGAACGCTGGATTTGGGGGACCCTGGCTAGGGGTGGCGTGGTAGGGTCAGGGGATGGCGACGCTCGAAATCCACGAGGGCAACGCGCTGGTCGGCGAAGGTCCGATCCTCGTGTTCCACGGCTACCGGAGCGCCGACAAGGACAGCCGAGAGTGGTCTCTCGTGTGGCCGGACAGTGGGCGCTGGGTGACCGGCGACGGCAACGCGATCGTCATCGACTGGGTTTCGCACTGGGCCTGCCCGCCGTGGGATCTGCCATGAGCAAGCTCACCCGACGCGGATTCATGGGCGCGGTGGCGGCTGCGATGGTTGCCCCGGAGATTGGCGGCACATCGCAGATTCTCGGCGCCTCTATTGCCTTCTTCGCTGGCGACCGATTGCTCCTCACCTGGAGTGGCGAGTTCGGACCGTCGCGCGGCGTAGCGGTCGTGACTCACGTCGACCGCGGCAGAGGCGTCATCACGCTGGCCTAACCCGCCACGCTCAGCACTTCGTCGAACTGGAAGTCGGCCACAGTGCGGACGTGGTACCACTGCTTCTCGGTCGACTCGTTCTTCAGGCGAACGGCCATGAACTCGATGCCGGTTTCCCGATCCCGGCGGCCGACGAACTTCTTCTTGATGGCGTCGGCGATGTCCTTGGCCTTGAACAGCGAGCCCGCCACGCTCTTCTTGCCGAAGACCTGGACGTGCAGGTTGCCGATGTAGCGATATCTGGCCGCCGTTGAGTCGTCGATGAGCCCGATTCCGGCGAGCTTCTGCATGTGCTCGTCGTCAGGGAGAACAATGCTCGACCGCGTGTAGAAGTCCCCGCGAAACGTCTCCGGCTCCTCGACGCCCTCCATGCGGAGCGCTCCGTCTTCGGGCGGTCCACCGAGCTGGACAACCCACACTTCCCGGATGGCACGTTCAGCCATGCGGAGGATGGCGCGCTGACCGTCGACCAGGGAGATCATGTGCTACCTCCCTGTGCCTTGGCAGCCGCGGAAGCCCCGTCGTTCACGGCGGGGAGGAAGCGGCCTGGCCTGTTGCGCGCCGGCTTAGACGTGCTACGTCTATGGCCGTGAAGCTCATTGCCACGGTGAAACTGCTGCCGTCCCCGGAAGAAAGGGCTCGCCTGCTCGCGACGATCCGACGGGTCAACGAGGCGTGCTCGTGGTTGGCCGAGAGAGCATTCGAGATTCAGTCGGCCGACAAGATCCGGCTCCAGAAGCTCTACTACCGGGAGATCCGAGAGCGCTTCGGCCTGTCCGCTCAGCACACAGTGCGCGCCATCTCGAAAGTCTGCGAGGTCTACAAGCGCGATCGCTCGAAGCTCTGCCGCTTCAAGGTGCTCGGCGCCATCCCGTATGACCAGCGCCTGTATAGCTTCAAGAACGGGCTTGACCGCCTGAGCCTGCTCGCGCTCGACGGGCGCGTTGTCGTCCCGTGCGCCATAGGCGCCTACCATGCAGCTCGACTCGACGGCGTGCGCGGTCAGGCCGATCTGGTCTACCGCCGCGGCAAGCTCTACCTGTTCGTCACCGTCGAGGTGCCTGACGGAGCTCCGATCGATCCCGAGGGGTGGCTTGGGGTCGATCTGGGAATCCGCAACCTGGCGGTGGACTCCGACACCGAGGTGCACTCTGGAGAGACGACGCTGGCTGTCCGGTCGCGCATTGGAAAGCTCCGCGCTGCTCTTCAGCGCCGCGGCACCAAGAGCGCCAAGCGCCACCTCCGAAGGCTTCGCGGGCGAGAACAGCATTTCCACGCTCACACCAACCACGTCATCAGCAAGCAAATCGTTCGCAAGGCCAAGGGCACCGATCGAGGAATCGCACTGGAGAATCTCCAAGGCATCCGCGCCCGGGCAACGGTGAAAAAGGCTCAGCGAGCGCATCTGCACGGGTGGTCGTTCTTCCAGTTGCGTGCATTCCTCGAATACAAGGCCGCCCTCGCGGGCGTCCCTGTCGTGCTCGTCGATCCGCGCAACACGAGCAGAACGTGTCCAGTCTGTGGATGTATCGACAAGGCGAATCGCCGGAGCCAGGCCGAGTTCGTCTGCACCGGGTGCGGTTTTGCGGAGCACGCCGACATCGTCGGCGCCCGCAATGTCGCATCCAGGGCCGAAGTAATGCGGCCCATCGTGTCCAACGTTGAAGCGGCGCGCGGAGGCCGTGGAGTTGAGGCGCAAAGCCTCGTCCTTTAGGGCGAGGTTCATTACTCGTACACCGTAGCAGTGATGAGCAGCAGCGTCCCGGCCGGAGCGAGCAGATCGAGGCTCTCGATGCTGTATTCGCGCTCGCCGATGACCAGGATGTCCTTCTTGCTCGGGGTGACTCCGGCAGGCGGCGACACGTAGAAGATCGAGCAACCCTCGGGCTGCTCATCTGTCGAGGAGTGGCGGGTTTCGTCCCCGACGCGGTCCGTGGGCAGCTTGACGGCGAAGCAGGCCACGTCCGTCGTCGCGTTCTGCAACGGCTCCGCCGCGTCTTCGGCGACGTCGGTGCGGATGGTGCGCCAGAGGGCGGGCTGTCTCCAATCCGGGTCCGACAGAAGCGCGATGACCTCTTCGGGCGTGAAGAGCGCCATCAGTAGACCTCGAGCCGGCTTCCGCTCCGCTTGTAGTAGAAGGCGAGAGCTTCTTCGGCGGCGGGGACGGTGGGCAGGGTCGGGACGACAGCGCCGGGCGTGGCGGCATAGGTCTTCTCGAGCGGCCCGAGCTTCTTCTTGGTGACCGGGAAGGGCTCCGGAGGCGAGCCGACGGGCAGGATGTTGACGGGCGTGGCGCTGGCCTGGGCCATCACGAGAAAGCCCTGGGCCTGGCGGATCTTGGCCGGCACTTCGTCGCTGCGGACGCAGTAGGCGTTCCGCGGCCAGCAAAGGACCTGATTCTCCGGGTCCGCCCGGTAGCCAACGAACCGGATCTCTTTGGACTCGATGTAGTCGGCGGCCAGGATGAGCTGCTGTTCCACGAGAGCGTCCGTCGAGCTCAGGGTGACGCCACGAGCGAGCGCGAACGCCCGCACGGCTTCGAGGGAAAGGTAGCTATTCGCCCCCTCCACGATCGACCCGTCTTCAACAACAATGGCCACGAATCAGGCCCTCCGGGGAAGGCTGACTCGTGGCCGGGTGTTGGTCGGGGTCGTCATGACGGCAGGAGCGATTTCACGCGCCGGTCCGAGCCGGCCCTACAAGGTGCGCCTCTTCCGACCAGCGCGCTCGGGAGAGGGGAGCGCTTAGGCCTGGGTGGGCGCGGACCCGTCGTCCGATCAGACCAGGTCGTCTCGAGCGAACGAGTACGACACGTCGTACGTGTCCACCGCTGCGCCCGTAGTGACCCCCGGCGTCAGAGCCAGGCGGCAGTAGCGGGCACCATAGACGCCGTCAGGCGCCGAGATGTTCCGCGTGATTGCCGCATCGGCGCCGGCCGTGCCGGTCCCGAGAGAGACGTTTGCGGCGTTGTTGGGCAACACCACGTCCTCCCAGGTCGTGCCATCGTGGCTGATCTGCCAGGACGGCGTGACGGTGATCGTGCTGGTCTCGATGTCGACCAGGACGCGCGCCGAGAGGGTTCCCTTCTCGACGATGTGCATGAGCAGCGCGCCCATGCCAGTGACGGTCCCGGCTGCAACCGCATCCAGGGTGCCGGTGGTCCGTTGGTACAGACGCACCAGGCGATCGTTTCGCGACATGCTGGGGGTGCCCTTTCAGGAGGTCGCCGCGCGGAAGACGAACCGCGAGTCGAGCATGGCGAACGCTGCGTACATCAGCCAGATGACGAAGGCGGTCTCGCCGTAGTTGTCGTTGGTGTGGTTCGCCACGCGGGGTACCGAGCCGAGGCCGCAACCCACTGCGCCCGGGCCCATGGCCTGGCCGTAGTTGATGTCGACGGAGCTGCTGTTCGCGACCGTGGTGAGCGTGTTCGACGAGAAAACGTGGAACGCGCCCACGGTGCGCCAGTAGGACCCGGCGTAGAGGGCGTTGAACAGCGGGTGATTCTCGCTGAGGCGCGAGAACTGGGCGTCGCCGCTCAGTTGCTTCTTCTGGCGCGGGGTCGCGATGAAGACGCGCTTTCCGTCGGGGAGCCGGCCGATGTTGGCCGCATCCATGGCGCGCTCGAGTTCGGCCAGAACGGCGTAGCTCATGGGTGCGTCACCTGCGATCGTCGAACTGTCGTCCGTCGAGAAGCCGGTCGGGCGAACCACGTTGCCAGACGGCACCTGGTCGAACAGCTTCACCATGAAGCCGTCGAGCGTGCGGTCGAAGTCCCGCTTCAGGTTGAGGCCGACGATCTGGGCCGGGCGATGCTTCATCACCGACCCGTCGAAGCGCTCGACCGCGTACGGACGGACGCCGCCGGTTGCGCTCGTGTCCGCCACCGGGCCGCCGTACCGCTTCAGCGTCACGGGGACCTGGGAGGCGCTCACGCCGACCGGAGTCGTCGAGATCGTGGTCCCGCTGGGGATTTCACGAGAGGCCTCGGTGTAGACGGTGTTCGTGAACTCCGGTCGGTTGAGGCGCACCGTGTGGCCGACCCCGTTGCCGAACTCCGGCACCAGCTCGACGAGCGAGGTCATGAGGTCGTCGCTCAGGGTGAGCCGACCGGCCTCGACGTCGGTCTGATACTCGGCGCCGTTGCTGCCAAACTGGCGCCCGGCAACCTGGATGCCCAGGAGAGCATCCGGGGACAGCGTGGCCTTCAGCGCGTTCTTCCAGAGGCGCGCGTGCAGGTACTGGGGCTCGGGCGAGAGCAGAAGCCGGTCGCTCGTGATGTCGTAGAACTCTTGCGGAAGAGTCGCTCGGTTGATCGCATTCATGGTGTTTTCCTCGAGTGCTCGGGGCCTCGGTTACTCGCCGTTCACCTTGTTGCGGTAGGCGACGAAGAACGTGAGCGGACGCGTCCACGTGGCGTTCATCGCCCCGTCTGCGTGCTCGGTGGACAGGTCTTCCTGCAGGAGCGGGCACTTGATGTTCCCGCTCGAGATCGTGCACGCGCCCGCGCCCACGACGGTGCCGTTCTCCAGACCGGCCGACACGAAGACGCCGCCCAGGCAGGTGACGGTCTTGCCGTCGCGCTTGCTGTTCTGGATGGCGGTCGCTGCGTCGAAGACCGCGTCGTCCGCTGCGGCGTAGGTGCCGGCGGGGAAGGTGACGGTGACGAATGCGCCCTCGGTCTCGTACTCGTCGCTCGAGATCGTGTGCTTGGGGGAAGGGCCGGTGCCGGACGTGAATCCAGCAACGCCCTGAACGGTACCTGTTACGGCGGCCATTGGCGGTTGCTCCTTGGGCCGACGCTTTGGCCCGTGTTGTTACTGGATCAGCGCAAGAGCGCGCTGAATGCGCTTTTTCAGAGCGTCGACGTCGACCTCACACTGGGTGAGCGCGTCGCGCAGGTAGCGAAGCTCAGGCGTCCCGAGTTCCACCGGTGATGCTGGAGACGTTGCGGGAGCAAGCGCCTCGATCGTTGCCCGAAGCGGCACGACCGTCGCGCCGCGATAGGCTTCCTCGGCGGCCACGGCTCGCGGGAACTGGTGACCGCATCCCTCGGCGGGGCATCGACTCACGAGCCCGCCACGCGCGTCCATTTCTTCGAACGGCCACACCTCGGAGCCGCAGCCTGGGCATGAAACCAAGGCATGCTCAGCCACCGTTCAGCTCCTTGGAGTGCGCTTGGCGATACTCGGCCGCCAGCACGGGGTTCTCGGTCCGCAGGCGGGAGTACTCCGCCTTGTGGTCGACTGTGGTCGTGGTCGACGTGGCAGCGGGCTGCCTGCCGGCGCTGGTTGTCGACGCCGCAGCGGTCTCCGTCGAGGCTGTGCCTGTCGCCGCCCCGGCAGCTGCGGCCTTGGCTGCCCAAGTCGGACGGAGCGTCGCGATGGTGTCGAGTACTTTGGCCGGGTCTTCTCCGGCCAGGCGTGTGACCGCCGCCTTTTGCTCGTCGGTGAGTTCGCCGAATTCCTTCTCGGCGTAGCCCTTGACCGTGGTTTCGAGCGTCGCGGCGCGGGCCGCCTGGGGCTCGAGTTCCTTCAGCTTGGCCTGGGCCCGCTCGTCGGCCGTGAGCTTCTCAGCGTCGATCGTCTTGAGCCGGTCGAGCGCTGCCTTGACGTCCTCGGGCTTCTCGACGCCGAGAGACTTCAGCAGCTCCTTCTCGCCAGACTTCTTGGCCTGCTCAAGCCGGCCTTTCAGCCACTTGGCCTGCGCCTCCGGGTCCTTTTCATCGGTGCCCGCGGCGGAACTCGCCGCTGTTGCGCCTGTCGCTCCGGTCGTGGTGGCCGCTGACCCGCCTCCGGATGCGCCGGCCCCTGCATCGGGGACCGTGACCTCGTCGAACAAAAAACTGCCGCTTCGCTTGATGAACATGCTTCCCTCGTTCGCCCGTTAACCGCCGGCTTCGCGTGGTGAGGTTGGCTACTCGGTGACGACGGCCATGACGGAGTACGCATCGACGGCGTAGACGCCATCGGTGAGTTCGGTGCCGTTCACGGCGTACGGTCTCAGAAGGACAGTGTCGCCCTTCTTGAAACCCTTGCGGGTGACTTCGGTGCCAACACCGACGACCACCGCCAAGACTGGATCGCGCTCGTTTTCTGGAAGCGGCGCCGGGCTCTCCCAAGCGGCGCGAGCGGCTTTGAGTCCCTCCTCGTCGAGTTCAACGAAGCGGACAGCGACGGTGTCGCCAACAGGTTTGATCGACATCAGCCCGACGTCTTTCGCGCGGTGATGCGGACGGTCTGCGCTGCACCGGCGCTCGTGCTCGCCCCGGCTACGAAGACCACGCGGACTGCCTGTCCCGGATGACCGCCAACGAAGGCGCCGGCCGTCAGAGCAGGCGTGCCAGCCGAGGAATCGGTGCCCTGAGCTACCGCCAGGACCTGGCCAGTCGAGAGCGCCGTGCGTCCGCTTGTGCATGTGGAGAACGAGGCAGCGGCCGCGGCCGCACTGACCTGGGCGAAGTGCAACCAGTCGACCCATACGTCGTCTGCGACTTTGCGCTGCAGGTACACGTCGAGTGTGCCGCCGGTAGCGCCGGTCAGGCGAGCGTCGATGGTGAAGTCATCGTAGGCGTCGAGGCCGCGAGCGACGGATCCGAGCGCCGTGATGGCGCTGGCCGGGCTTGTTCCCGTGAGCTCAAAGAGCTTGGTCTCGATCATTCCTCGCCGCCCTTCTTGGCGCGCGAGCCGCCCTTCTTGGTGCCGGTGGCCTGGCTTTCCGCCTTCGCGGCAGCGACGGGCTCGCCGAACGACGCCTCACCACATGCGGGACACGTCTTTGCGGCGTCGTCCGCCTGGTTCTTGCAGCAAAGGCAGGGCTTCATTCTCGGATGCTTTCGAAGAAAACAGGGATGTGCTGGTGAGCGGCGTGCCACTCATCGAAAATGGTGCGCGTCCCGACGGCTTGGGAGATCTGACCGTCGAGTCGCTCGGTCACCTTGGGGCGCTGCAGGTAGACAGCGGCGTCGACCACTAGGCCCGGGAGGCGAATGCCATCGAGCTTGGGGCCGCGGAGCGCTCGAGCAACCTGCACGCCCTCGACGATGAAGCTCGGCAGGAGCTGGCACGCCGCGATGATTTTGGCCGGCGTGTCGGGCTCGTACCCGCCGACCACGAGAGTCGAGTAGGGCGTTGCCTCGATCTCCTCGCCATCGAGGACGCTGTGCACGACCGGTCGGCCGTCACTCAGCCGCGCTAGCGTCGTCTTGCCCATCTTGGGCCCGCCGACTAGCGCCACTCTTGGGAACTGCCGGAGGATCTCCCGGAACTCGGCTTCCACCATCTGCAGACCACCGTTTCAGGGTTGCGATCTCGCGTTCTTCCTTGGCGATGCGGTCGCGCTTGATGCGTTCCTTCAGGGCGTCGACGTCCTGGACGCCGAAGATCTGGGCGGCGCGCTCGATGGCCGTTTCGCTGTCGAGGAAACCTTCCTTGGCGGCCAGTGCTAGGAGCTCGATGAGCGCCTTCTGCTCGGCCGGGTCGGGCTTGTAGAACGAGCCGTAGACGGTCTCGATCTCGACTTCTTCGTTGACGCCGAGGGCCTTGAGTGCCTCTTCCAGGCCCTTGACCTTCAGCGTCTTGCCGAGCTTGCGCGCGAGCCGAAGCTGCATCTGCAGGCATGGCACCAGGAACCCGTCGCGGAAGTCCTCGCGGATCTGACCGCAGCGGTCGATCTGCTTTTCCTTGATGGCCTCGAGTGCCTTGCCGCTGATGGTGCTCGCGAGCTTCATGTTCTCGGGGTCGAGAAACACGACGCAGAGCGCCTCTTGAATCTTGATGCGCAAGTCCGAGCAGTTTTCCTGCTGGGACTTCAGTGCTCCGGCCCCATACTCGACCGCGCCGACCTTGGTGTCCTTGTTCGGGTACTGGTAGACGTGATTCGGGCCCTTCTTGCGAGCCTCGCGCGTCCCGGGACCGTCGATGAAGCCGCCCGTGATCGGGTTGTCCGGAGTGACCGGGCCACCGTGCTCGGTGGTCGGCACCATCGCGACGCGACCGGAGCCCGTGGGATTGTAGCCGGGCTCGACCCCGATTTCGTACATCTGCGGCTCGCTGTAGAGCGCCCCGCGATGCCACTGGCTGCGCGCGATGTCGTGCGCCTGGATCTCGTCGGTGATCCACTGGTGGATCGCCTTGCCGTCGATGACGTTGACGGGCTGGCAACCGCGCATGAACGCGTACCAGACGACCGGGACGAACCCGAGGTTATGGTCCGCCGACTTCGCCGGATCCTCGGCCCAGGCAGTCGGCTGCCGCCCGCTTCCGTCCGCCTTTTGCGGCACGTAGACGACGTCGCGCTTCTGGTCGATGACGCGCCGGTAAAGCATCGCCTCGGCGACCCACGTACCGTCCGACTGCTTGCGCTCGTCGAGGTAGGGGTACTCGATGGTGAGCTTGACGAGCTCGCCCTTTGCGTCCTCCTCCGGCGTGCACCACTTGGCCGGCAGGAGCTCGATGAAGGGCTTGCCGTTCTTGGCGCCCTGCAGCGCAACGACCGTTCCGCAGCCCTGCGCCGCCGTCAGTGCCTCGCGGCAGGCCGTCGGGAAGCGAGAGAGCGTGTGGTATTTGGCGAGGAAACCGTCGAGCGGATTGGCCTTGGGCTTGCCGTCCTTCGATGCCTCAGCTTCGGTTTCACCGATGACGAACCGAGGGAACCGCGACTCGCCGAGGCAAAGGTCCGTGTTCGACTGCGCCGCGATCTGAACGACCGGGTACACGACGCAAGGCTCGCGCTCCCAAAGCGGTTTCTCCTCTGGCCCGCCGGTCCACCAATCCGGCCGTCCCTTGTACTGCGTCCCGTCGACCCACTTTTCGAGCGCATCGAGCCTGCGGTACCGCGGGCTCATATTGGCCAACGCGGCCTTCTGGGCGGCGTCGAGGCCTTGGATCTGCTCGGTGGTCATCGGCCGGAGGTGACGTGGCGGGAGTTGGAGGCTCGGCCAAACCTGCCGCCTAGGCCGTACCGGAGGCTGTCGGCCCCGTGGTTGTTCTTGTCGACGGGGTCCTCAGAGAAGGTCCCGTCTGGCAGCTTTTTCCGACGGTAGAGCCCCATCTCACGGATGACGTTCTTGCACTTCGGATCAAAGTAGAGCCGCGCGTACTCGTGGACTCTGGTCTCGCCGTGTCGCTCGTATTCCGTCTTGCGACGGAAGAGCATCTCGGCGACCCGCCCGATGCCAGCGGCGATCGGCTTGACCTCGGCCGGGATGTCCTCGACGCGAAGCCCGAAGGATCGCCAGTCGCGAATGCGATCTTGGCGGCTTGGGTCCGGGTAGAACGTTGCGAAGCGCCAGGCCTTGGCCCGTTCGTCCCAGACGCTATTGAGCGTGCCGGGCTCGTACCACTCATCCAGGCACCATGCGACGGCATCGTTGCCGTGCCCCTGAATACCAATGAGCAGAAGAACCGCGGGGTCGACGTCGCCGAAGTCAGCGCCGACCACGAACTCGCCGAATGTCTTCCAGTCGGGCGCCGTCCTGACGTGGAACTCCGAGTCGAACTCCTGATAGACGAGTCCTTCGCCAGCGTCGGGGTTGGCTTCCCACTCCCGCTCGAAGGTGGCCTTGGGGGTGGTTGCCTTGGCCTTGGCTACGGCCTTCGGGCTGACGGTTTCTGGCGCGTCTCGGTAGGTGGCGTGGAACGCGAAGATCGACTTGATGGCCTCGACGTTGTCTGGGTCGACGCCAACGACTTCGGGGTCTTCGCCGGCTCGGAGTCGGGCGCCCTTGCGGCCGTCCTCGAGCATTCGCCACCAGAGGCCGTGCCGACCACGCGTTGGCGTGCCGCCCATCGCCTCCATGTTGAGCGACCAGGGCTCGGACAGCCACGGAACGGCTACGCCGTCATGCGCTTCCGGGTCGATGTCGTCGCACTCGTCGGAATCGACTAGGTCACACCGGAGACCGCGAGCCGTCTTGGACGTGTAGAGCCGCGCCGGCATCGGCTTGATCCAGCTCCCGCCAGGGAAGCGAACCGAGCCGGTCTGCCCGTTGACCTTGCCGCCGAGGAAGGACCAGTCACCTTCGAGCTCGTTCAGGATGCCGTCCAGGTGGACGTCCTTGAACTGCTTCAGGGTGGGCATCAGGATCGCGATGCGCACACCACGGAACGGCTTGAGCGCGTCCTTGCGGACTACGCCGTCCCACTTGGCGACGAGGTTCCACCAGAGGAACCGATGAAACCAGCTCTTGCCGACGCCTCGGCCCCATCCGGTGAAGACGGTGACGCCGGGTTCGAAAGCCTGGAAGGCGGCGAACTGCGGAGCGTTGAGCTGGAAATCCAGCTCGATGTTCTTACCCACCGGCAGCGACCGTCGCCGGCCCGCGAATGCTGATGGTCACCGTGTTGCCGCCGGCGCCAGGGGCGTCAGGGTCTTCGGGCTTCTCGAGCTTGACCAGGTTGTGGGCGTTCTTCTCCGCCGCCAGCACCAAGTCGCCGTAGTCCGGGCGCTTGTCGATGATGGTGACCTGGGCCCCTTCGCCGACCAGTTCGGGCATCGGGAGGTCGTCCTCGAAGCGCTCGAGTGACGTGACCGCGACCCGCATTCTCATGGCCACGAGCTCGTCGAGGTACCTCACGCGTAGGTCCCTCCGATCTTCTGCGAAGGCGGGCTCCTTGCAGAGCTCCTTCGCCCAGCCATGAGCCGTCGTTTCGGGAACCGCGACAGCCCGCGCCGACTGAGCCACCACGCCGCTCAGCAGGTAGTGCGCTCGGAACTCTTCCCGCTTCTCGAGCGGGTAGTCTGGCGTTCCGGGCTTGCGCCCGGGCTTGTTCGACCGGGACTTAGCCGCAGCTTCGCCCTTCGGCTTGCGTGCCATCTTCTCTCAACTCCCAGCGCCCGTTACCGGCGGCGACCCGTAGGGGAGTGCTGCCTACGGGACAGCGGCCGGCCTGATTGCCTCAGGCTAGGTTGAACTTTGGAGCCCTCGCCCCCACCACCCGCACAACGCCTCGGCAGACCTTGGCGTGAACCGGCGCCCACCTGTCCTGCTCGGGCACCGTCACCACCTCCGGCACATCGTCATCGAGACGCCTGGCCCAGGAGCTGGATCGGCGGGTGTGCTGGGAGGTCACTGACTGGCTCGACGTCGCTCGGTCCGTAGGCGCTCTCGCTCTTGGCGGGCTTCGTCTCGGGCCAGGGCGACCATGCGGATGCGCTGGTTGAAGCCGACAGGCTCGCGCGCTTCTTGGGGCGGGCGGTAGTCCGCAAGCCACTTCCGCGGTAGCGGGCGGGTCATGGCGTGGGTGAGCATCCTGGCGAGGTGTCCGGCTGACTCATCGCCGTCGGATCCTACAGGTAGTAGGGGCGCGGAATGGCTCTCGGTGGTCCTCGGTGGCTCTCATGATCGCGCATTGCCTAGAACTGCTGCCAGAACAGCTCATCGAAGACGTCTCGGAAAGCCACGCGGAGCTTTGAGCGCGTCGTGTAGAGGTGTCGACCTTTGCGCACGAGCGCCCCCTCTCGTGTGAGCCAACGTCGCACACGTCGCACGGGCCATTCCTTGGACCCGAAGAGCTCGGCGACCTGCGCCGTGCTCAGATACCCCCTCGGTGGCCTACGAGGCATCGGTCCCCCGCTGGGCCATCCACTCGTCGACAGCTCCGAGGAAGAGCTCCGCGGCCTGGCTCTCGGCGGCTTCGATGAGCGCGCCGCGGTTGTTGATGGGCTTGGTCTTCTGCCAGGCGCACTGGCGGAACGCGCGCTCGTAGGCCGGCGCCTCGGCGTAGGGCGAGCGATCGTGCTCTCGGTCGTCGAGGTCTTCGTGGGCCAGGCGGACGAGCTTTTTGCCGGCAGGAACGAGCGGGTAGACCGCGATGAGCCGGTGGCCTGGTTCCAGCGAGCACCGGTCCCCTTGCGGCCCTTGGTGGGCCTCGATGGCCAGTCGGCTCTCGGCGCTGAGGCGGCTCAGACGGCGGGAAACCACGGCGTAGCGCGTCATCACGGTGTCGTCGGGGACGTAGCCGCCGCCCGAGCCCTGGGTCTCGTCGACCGGCAATTCCTCGGGCGAGCGGTTGCGCCGGTCGAGCTCGAACGGGAAGGCCCCTGTGCCCTTGCACTTGTCGCACCAGTCGCCGTTCTGCCGGATCCCCTGACCTCGGCACCCGCCGCACTTGACCGACCCGTGGCCGTAGAGCTCGGCGTGGTCGAGCATTGGGCCCATCGTCGAGCGCTCGAAGGCGGCCAGACCGTGGCTCAAAAACCAGGAGAGCGTCGCTTGGTCCGCCATGGGGAGCTCGGCATCGACGTTTGACCGGCGCCTCTTGGCATCCCGCGCGGCGTCCCTACCGACTAGCTCACCGTTCACACGTGCGACGTGCTTTCGCTTTCTCGAAGTTGCTTCCACCTGTGCTACAGTCCTTCCCGACGTGGCTGTCCGGAGGGCCCTGCTGGCGTGAGCTGGTGGGGTTTTCTGATTTCAGCATCTCGCCAGCGGCGGGAAATGAGGCGGCCCTGGGCTGTGGATGGCGTCCAGCTTTTGCTGCTTCCCCTTGTCCCCGTACGAAGGATCGATCGTGTGCACGAACACCATGTCAAGGTGTCGCTTGACGCATTCGACGCGCTCCGGCGTCAGAGTGGCCTCGCTGCCAGCGATCTCCAAGTAGCCCTGGAGCCAGTAGCAGAAGTCGCGCTCGGTCATGCGAACACCGCGTGAACGCACCAGGCAAAACCGAGCGCAAAGACGATTTGAAGCACGCGGACCACGATGGTCATCATCGGGCCGAAGTCCTTCCCGCTGGTCGGATCGGATGCCGCAAGCGTGGCACACGCGACGAATCCCCAGCCCTGCAGAACCGAGATCTTCGGCAGTGTGGGCACAAGGAACATCTCCCAAATGACCGACACCGCATAGGCACCGAAGATGCTGAGCGGCAGCAGAAGCATGAGCGCCATCACCGATGGCAAGAGGTCGAAGTCGTTGATCTTGTTCTTGGTCTTCACTGGGTTTCTCCTTCTTGGCTTTCGTTCTTCGCTTCCCTTAAAACCGTCGAAACAAAGTTCGCGCCCACCCCGAGCCGCTTCTTGATGACGTCGTAGGTGACGGGCGGGTCCTCACTGCGGAGGGCTATGACGCGGGCCGCTAGGGCGGCGCGCTGGGCGGGGGTGTGGGGTTTTCCCTTGCTCACGGGTCGGCGTATCTCCGTTCGGGTTCCTCGAATCCGTCGGTGAGCCCGTCGAAGAACTCGTCGCGCTCATCCATGGGCCGCGGCACCGTCTCGAAGTAGGCGCCGTCGCCGTTCCAGTTCATCGAATAGAGGCGCTTTGCCGGTCCGCTCTTGTTCTTGTCGACGATGACGCACCGCTGCCCAGCCTTCGCGATGACCTCGCCGTCCGTCACCCTGCCCGTCATCTCGTCGCGCTCTTTGCGTCGTTGGTCGACGTCTGGCGTCCAGCCCAGAGCCACGACCTCGGCGGCGTTCGAGACGTCGCGCGAGTCGCGGATCGAATACTTCGTCGGCTTCTTGCCGTCCTCGCAGGTGATCTGCGCGAAGATGACTCCGGCGCGGTTGAGCGACTTGATGACGTTCGTCAGCGTGCGCGCGATGTAGTTCACCTGCATCCGGCGTTCCTGGCCTTGCCCCTGGCGCGGCTTCTCGGAGTCGAAGGCGTGCAGGTAGTCGAACAGGACCAAGTCGATGTTCTCGGCCAGCATGAGTCGGCGCGCATGCTTCTCGGCCCATTCGACGGACCGATCTCGAGCGTCGAGCAGGACTGGCTCATTGCTGGCTTGCAGCGATGCCGCCCGGTGCCGTTCCTCAAGCGTGAGGTGCCCAGCCTCGACGTTTCGCGCGTTCGCCTGGACTCTTCTCGTGTAGAGCCGCGTCCCGTACATCTCGGGCGGGTCCTCGACGGTCACGATGAGCACCTTGTGGCCTTCGCGGAGGTTCTCGTCGGCCACTGCCGTCAGGAACGAGCTCTTCCCCCAATTGGTCTCGGCGCCGAAGATCCAGACGTGCCCAGGCCGGAATCCTCCGGTGTCCCGATCGATCTTCCAGTGCCCGGTCGTGAGGATCTTCCGGGCCTGTCGCGGTGTCGTAGCTCGCTCGTGGGCGCCGCGGAGTAGTCCGCTCAGCGTGTGCACCCGCGCCTCGTCCTCGGCAGTCGCCTTTGCCTTCGGCGTCACTGGCTCGGCCCCAGATCGCGGGTCTTCCGGGAGCTCGCCGTCTCGCAGCTTGTCGTTTTCGTCCTTCATGCGGCCTCCCGTAGGCGCCAGACCTGGCGCTGCTCTCCCAGTGTTTCGATGACGTGCGCGGCGTACCGGTCGCCCGCCGGATCGCAGTGCGTGCGCACGATGACCTCGGTCCCAATCGGCACACTGGCGGCGTGCTCCGCGGTCCAGCTGCCCGATCCGATGCCGATCACCGCGTCCTGGGCCCTGGTGGCCCAGGTGACGAAGTCGGGCTCGCCCTCGACGATGATCAGGCGCCGCGGGCACGCTTCGCGGCGCAGCATTGCGACCGCCAGGCGGTTTGCTTGCACGAGCCCGGCGGCGCGCTTGCCGGCCGGCGGCAGACGCTTTGGCGAGTCGCCATCGATGGCCCGCCATGCTCGCACCGAGCGCAGGGCGCCGCTCGAGTCCCAGGCCCGCACGATGACCCGGTGCCCGGTCTCGAGCCACGTCCGGCCGCGGAACATCGCCCACGGCGGGAGCGCCTGCCCGGCGCGGATGGCCCGCACTGCGCCCACGTCGTCCGCTGCCGATGGGTCGATGCCGCGAGCGGCTAGCATCCGCACAACCCCGCCATCCTTCGCCACTGGGCCAGCCGCGCGCCAGAGCGCCTCGACTTCTGCGAGCTCCGGGTACTCCGCTTCGGGTTGGGGCTCCGGCCTCGCAATCGGCTCGCGCTTCTCCGCCTTTCGGCCGCCGCGGATCTCGTCGGCGAGTCCCAGGTGCCCACCGATGGTGGCGCCGATCGCCAGCGCCTCTCGGAAGTCGTCGGCATCGTCGAGCCGGAGATTGTGCGCCAGCGCGATCGCCGTCAGGGCATCGCCGGACCAGTCGCACGAGAAGCACTTGAACGCGAGCGTCCCGTCTTTTGCGGTGCGGACGGAGCACGATGCGTTCCGCTCGTTGTGCGACGGACAGCGGATCACGAGCCCTCGCGGTTGCCGCTTCGAGCCCTCGGCCCAGTTCAGCGCCGTGACGAGCTGCGCGGCGTCGGTGAGCGCGTTTTTCACGTCTCGGGTGTGGTCAATCATCGTCCCACTCGCTTCCTGCGGCCTTGGCCAGCGGCGCAGCGTCGAGACAGTCGCGAAACACGCTCGGGGTCAGGGCGTGGAGTTTCTTGACGGTCGAAAACCACTGGTGCTCGAGCAGCTTCGGAGCGACTTCGTGGAATTCTTCGATGGTGTGGCCAGCAGCGAACAGCTCGAGTAGCGCTTTGACCGCGGGATCTTTGCCGGCCAGCTTCGGCGGTCTCAGCCCGATCGCTTCGTGCACTAGGTTCGCGACTTCCACGACCTCCGGCCAAAGGTTGGGCTCGTGAAATCTCAGCGAGTGTGGGTCACGTAGGACAGCCCGACTTTTCTCTTGAATAGAAGGGAGTGAGGATAGAGGAGCAGGATAGCTTTCGCTCTGGGTTTCTCCTGGGTTCGATCTGGGTTCTTCCAGAAAACCCACTGGGTTTCGCGACTCATGTGATTCTAACGACTTAGGCAGTTTCGCGGTCTCGTGAGCAACGCTTTCGGTCGGAGATTCTTCTCTGACCAATTCGGTCGCGATTTTGACGCTGGATCGATGCTGGGTAGCGGTTCCACCCTGATCCGCCTGTAACCCACTGGGTTCTCTGTGGGTTCTTGGTCTGCCGCCCTTTCGACCGTTCTCCCTGGCGGCGGCGACCTTGGGCATGGCCTTCTCGATCTCCTGCTCGACCTTGCGGTGCGACCAAACCGACTCGGTTTTCTGGAAGAACCTATCCAAAACCCGCTGGGTTGCGTCGCGCTCGGCCTTCGAGCTTGCTCTGGTGACGCGAAACCTCTCGCCATCGGCGATGGGTTGCTCGGTCGAATAGTAGTGGTCCAAGAGTCTTCGATAGGCCCCGTCCTCGAGCATCGTCAGCCCGAGGGTGTCCTTCAAATAGTCGCCTGGGTAGAACTCGTATCGGTTCACTCCGGCCTCCACTGAACGCGGTTCGTCGCGTTCTTCCACGCCTCGCGCGGGTCGAAATCTCCGATGTGTGCGTTGCCGTCGTCAGCTCCGCAGTGACGGCAGTGCCAGCTGTTGCTGTCCGAGATGAATGTGACCCGGCCGCAGGAGATGCAGAACTTGGTGACTGCCAAGTGCCACTCGTGGCCTGGGCGCTCGGGTCCTTTCGCCTCCAGCAAGTTGCCGATTACGTAGTCACCAGCGGAAAGCAGGCCCGGGCCGCGCGAGACGATGATTGCCTCCTTCTCCCACCCGCTGAGTTCGAGCTTGGTCTTTGCTTCGGCGATGTCCTCGACCGAAGACTTGACCTCCACCAAGACGTCGGCGCGCGGCAGGTGCAGCACGAAATCAGGGATGTAGTAGTTCAGGTCGTCCGGCTCGTACTCCCACTCCCAGTCTAGCTCGTCGAAGAAAGCTGCGACGCGCGCCTCGGTCCGGCTGCGCATGTTGATGCCGCGGTAGGTCGTCGGAATGCCTCTGATGATTTTCACGATCTGACCTCCACAAAAACAAACCCCTTCTTCGGCGGACTCGGCTCCCACCAAGTTCGCAGCTCGAGAAACCTCGGCGCATCATCCACCAAGAACCCAAGTCCCATCTTCCCGCCGCGGAGTCGATCGACCGGGTTCTTGCACCACCCGCTTTCGTGGTCCGGCTCGACCGAGGAGAAGCGAACGCAGAGCACCTGGGGGGCGCCCCGTGAGCGGCTCCTTCGACGGCTTCCCGCGGATCTGCACCTTCATGAGCGTGAGCGCGTCGGACTTCATCTTGCCGAGCGCCCAGCCAGCAGAAGCGGTCCCCGAGCGCGCGAGCCGGTTGATCGGTTTGCAAAGGTCCAGCGGGAGCACGAAGCGCGCGACGACGTCACCGCGCGGTGTCGGGCGTTCGATGTGCGGGAGCGCTGGCGGAGCGGCGAGCGTTGCCAAGGCCTCAGCGAGGTGCTGGCGCCAGGGGAAGGGGAAGGGGGCGGTCACTGCGCACCCCGCTTGATGTCGGCCAGAGCCAGACGAATCTTGGAAAGAGGCCGGTCGATCGCCTGCGCCATGAGCAACAACTGCTCCGCAATCTTGACGTCCCACGCGCAGTCGACGAGGAGCGTGTGCACCTCGGCCGCCGAGAACGGATGCCGCTTTGCCAGCTCGACGGCGCGCGGATCGATATTCGACTCGCTCGTCATCTCGCGCCTCCCCGCCCCACCCGTGTCAATCCTGCGGGCAATATCCGTTCAGTTCGAACGCGTGCAGATGTCCCTTGGGCTCGCATGGTCATGAGGCCTTACTTGGTGCTCGCTGCCGGTTGGGGCGCGGGCGTGGTGGTTTCGGACTCGCAGAGGAGCGCGATCAATCGGTCGGCCAGCGCTGGCGTGAGACCTGAGCGCATGGTCGTTTGGACGAACCGCTCAGGCGCGTAGGAGCCGGCGTCTTCGTCGTCGTCGACAATGGCAAAGCACGTGACGCCTGGGTGCTCGCCAAGCCAGTGCGCGATTTCCCATCCACGATTGTACGCGCCATCCGTCCACAGCTTTTCGCCGAGTGGGGTCGAGTCGATGACTTCGCGCAGAATCGCCCCGCCGAACGCGTGCTCGATGAGCTGCTCGTAGAAATCGGACCCGGGGCCAATGCCGCCACGGCGCCAGCTCGACGAAACTACGATCTGGCAACCAGTGGCGCGGAGAACGCGGGCGAGTTGGCTTATGTGGTAGCCGGACATGCCCCACACATCGCCGCGCGTTTTGTGCTCGTTGGAGTTGAGCACGCCGTCCACGTCGAGGAAGAGGATCGGTCGCTCGCTCACGGCGCACCTCGCTCGATGCGATCGGCCTTGGCGCGCAGACGACGGGCGCGCTCGATGAGCGACTCGTTTTCCGCTTCGTACACGTCGGCCTGCGCTGAGCAGTGCTCTCGCCGCATGTCGTGGGCAGCGAGGAATGCGACCTTCGAGTTAGCCTCGTGCGTATCGGCCCGCTCCCGCATCAGTTTCGCCCGCAGAGAACGAAGTCGATCCAGACCGAGCGCCTTGTGCATCGCCGAGCACTGCGCATCGTGCGCGCGGCAGGTCTCGTTGTTGCTGGTGCTCTGAATCTGATGAAACGGCAGGCGATAGATTTCCTCGCCGCAGTACGGACAGGTGTAGGCGATCCAGAGACCGAGAAGGCCGCGCAGTGCCGCCTGTGCCTCGTAGAGCTTCCCATCGAGCAATTCGACGCGCTCCAGCAACACCTCCGGGCACTGGCAAAGCCCGTCGGGGTCCAAGCGGATGCCGCAGGTTTGGCAGAGGTCAGCCATGGTCTGCCCCCTCCGCCCGCTTGAACGAGACTACCCAAACCCACGGATTCGCCGCCCACGAGCAGCCGGGGCGTTTGCCGTTGATCGAGTCCCAGAGCCACATGAAGGACTGCTTGTGAGTCATTGGGTACAGGTCGGCGGGCTCGCCGTTGACGGTGCCGCGCTGCTTGTCGGTCGTGACGCCCTCGGTCTTGGCATCCTCCTCGGAGATGTCCTGCAGTCGCTCAGGACGCACGCTCACGACGTCTAGGAGCAGACGCGATGCCCACCGCGGCATGAAGATGCTTGGTTGCCACTTCCAACCAACCATCTCTGTGCCCCAGGCCGGATCGGTGGCGCGATAGACGAACTCCGCGTCGGACGGATGCACGCCCGCCTGCTCAGTGGTGGCCCAGGTTTCGCGGACCCAGAGGCGATCTCCGGCCCAGATCCGTGGGTAGATCCGGTGCACCTCGTGATCGTGTTTAGGAAAGGGCAGCTGCAGGTACGGGCCCCGGTTTCCAGCCGGAGAAGGACCAGGGTCGACGAACGCGCAGTCCCAGGCGGCATCCGTTGGAGGCCGCGTCTTCGGCCACGAGCTGCCGTCGAAAAGCGCCGTCCCAGGCGTGATGACCCGCCGCGTCTGCGTCTTCCGACCGTCGAGGATCGCGCGGACCATCTCGCCGCTGAAGAGGATTGGGCGCTCAGTCACCCACCACCCCCAATCTCCGCACCCTCGCCAACTCCGTCCCCAGGTAAACCGCCTGCATCCGCGTCAGCTGGACCAGCGGCAAATCGAACGCAGCGCCGTCGAGCAGAAAGAACTTGCCGACGCGCCGGACCACGAAGCCGGCGGCGGCGACCTGAGCGGGCCCGTCGAGCGTCTGGTGAATAGCCTCGGCCAAGCAGCGCGCGTGGTGCCAGGGGAGCCGGTAGTGCAGCCCCGTCGGGACGTGGTGAAGCGTTGTGCCGGTGACTGTGAGGGGGCAGACGGAGCGACGGAGCGGGCGGGAGGTGATGAGGCGGAGGGCGGTCATCAGAGTGGGACCTCCACCAGCGTCATTGCTCGCAAGTGACGCGCCATCTCTTCCAAGGCGTCCGCCTGCGCGAGGAGTAGTCGGACGTCGCCGCCTGGGCCCTCCAGGTCGTCGGAGCACCAAAGGACGACGGTCACGGCGCCGTCTTTGCCGAGGAGCTTCGTCAGGGGCTCCTCGGGTTTCATGTCAGGAGGCACTTGGACCGTGCCCGCAATGCCGACCGTGCTCACCCCGTCCTCCCTTCCCCCAGCTGCGCCCAGGCCACGGCCTCGACGGAGCTGCAGCCGACACAGCACCAGCCGCTCGGCAGTAGGGCTGCATCGGCGGGGGCCAGGTGGGCGCAGCCTGGGCAGGGGAGGGGGGAGGTCATGCGGCCTCCAGGCTGGCCACAGCGGCCTCGGCGCGTCCGACCCAGTCGCCCCTCGGGAGGCCCAGCCGGGGCATGGAGCGAGCCACGTAGCCCAGCGCAAATGCCCCGATCGTGAGCCTCCGACGGTCACTGTTAGATCGGATGTTAGATCGCGTTACTGGCGCAGCTGATTTCGTGGCGGAAGCGTCGGGTGCTAGACCCGGCTCTGCTTTCGTGTTTTCTGGCAATCCAGCTAAAACAAGGGGTACAGATGCATTTTTGATGAAAGGATTTTTCCCGTGGTTTCCTGAAGGCAGCGAAATCCGTAGATCCTGATCAAACGAGAGGCAGCGAACGACCGCGCAGAGCGGCTCCCAGTCCTGCCGCGTGTAGCCATCGACGATGTCGCCGAGCGGGTTGTGGGTGATCGTGCGCAGGTTCCGGTGGTCCGCTCCGCCGCGTTTGCACAGGCTGATGAACGTGTGACGCGTGCCGTGGACGCCGTGCCACGGAACGCCGATGGCCTCGCACGACCGCCGGAGCGCCTTGTAGCTGGCGTCCTTGGTGAGCGGCACGCCGGTCTCGGCCGGGACCAGGAAGTCGTCGGGCCCGGGTCGACGACCCACCCAAAGCAGCCAGCCCTCGGTCGCCCACCAGGTCAGGACGGGCGCGAGCTCGGGGTGGACCGGAACCACCCGGGACGTGTCGGTCTTGAGGGGCGCCCCGTCGTATTGCTCGCGAATGTGCAGGGCGTTCATGCCCAGGGCCTCCTGGGCGGCCTTCCAGCGCAGGCCGACCCCTTCGCCCTGGCGAACCCCGGTGCAGAACAGGATGGCCCAGAGCACCCGGACCGGGGCCGGGATGCGCTCGTTTCGCATGAGCGCCAAGCACTCGCCCGGCTGGTAGATCTCTGGCTCCTTCTTGCGGCGGCGCTTGAGCATCTCCTTGGGCAACACCATCGGCTGGGTGTAGGCGCGCTCGCCCAGGATGGCGTCGCGGAACATGGTGTGGAGCACGGCGACCACGTTGGAGATCGTCTTGTCGGCAAGCCCCTTCGCCCGGAGCTGCTCGACGAGCTCCAGGGCATGGCGCGGCCGAACGTCGGTCAAGCGCTCGCTCGAGATCGACTGCGGCTCGACGTGCAGACGGAACAGGCGCGCGTCATCCCTGGCGCGACGGTTGGAGCGCTTCCGGAGCCAGTGTGCGCCATACTCCGCCACGGTCGGCATCTCGGGCAGCGCCTCGGCCTTGTCGTAGGTGCCGGCCTTCAACTGGCCCTTCCACTTGGACTCCAGCGCCTTCGCCTCGGCCATGACCTTGCCGCTGCCGGCCTTGCGCCAGGTCGACTTGCCGTCGACTCGGAGCACCACCCAGTGGACGGGCCCGCTCTTGTTTTTCCTGGTTACGATAGCCACTACGCCGCTCCCTCCTGTGCCTTGATCCACGCTTCGACTTCGGACCAGATGAACCGGTCGAGTTTCGGTCCCAGCGAATGCATGGGCAGCCCCTTGGCGATCTGCTTGCGCAGCGTCGGCCGCGTGATGTGCAGCGCCGCGCAGAGCTGGTCGGTCGTCATGACGACAGGGCGCGCGATGTCGACCACCTCGGCGAGGATCTGGCGGATTTCTTCGCGATTCAGTCGGTCAGTCATTCCAAACCACCTTCCCCACCCCATCCTCGCCCCCAGCCAGCAGATCCCAGCGAGAGGCCTTCTCGGCGCGGAGGGCGGCTAGGTCGCGGGTGGCTTGTTCGGCGCGGTTCCTCTCGCGGACGCCCGCCGCGCCTTGAATAGCAAGCAGTTCCTCATTCGCGTCGGCCCGTAGTCGCTCAGACGCCTCTTTGGCCTCCGCCCTCTCCGCTCGGGCGAGGGCTTCGTTGCGCTGCTGCTTGACGCGCTCGAAGTCAGCGACGTGGTACATGGGCAGCCTGACGTGCGCGGTGTCGTCCGCCCAGTTCGGAACTCCAACGAGCCGAAGCGTGATGCGGGCTTCGACGGGTTCCGGGTCGGCCAACACCTTCGCCGGCCCGGGTGGGGCTAGTTCGTCAGCGTCAGCGTCAGCCACAGCGCCTTGACCGCCAGCGCCAGCAGCAGGCCCAGGATCGTCGCCATCGACAGGGCCAACGTCACGATGATCGCCTTGTGCAGTGTGTCCAGCATTGGTGTTCCTTTCGTAGAGGGGGCGGAGTTGGGCGGCGGCTGAAGGGGTGCCCGGGTCGCCGAGACGGGTTCTGTTCCAGCAATAGTCCAGACGCGGCGCCCAGTGCTGCGGGAGCCCACCGGGGACATGCATGATGACGTACGGGCCATAGGCTCCACTGCCGGTATCCGCGGCCGTCTGCGAGAACCACGCCCCCACCCGTCGCCCAAGCCCATCGGTGACCCAGAGCCAGTCGGCGGATGCGGGGATGTAGCTCGGCCTTTCGTCCGTCAGCTTGGCCAGCGACCTCTCCAGATTCGCCCGAGCCTTGGCTTCCCACTTCGCGTGCCCGTAGTCCGTGTGGAAGATGCGCGGCATGGCGAGGAAGCGGCGAAGCACATCGGCGCGACCGGCTCGGAACTGCTCGTCATCGAAGGCGGCCCATTCCTTGCGGACTTGGGCTTCGTAGCGGTCGAAGCGCTCCGGGTCGGCTCCGAGCATCGACAGGTCGGCGTCGACCAGGACACGATCATCGTGACCCGTCGGTTCTGCCGTGTGCGCCGTGGCGCGGATGAGTTCGGCGATGCGATTCGCCCGAAACGCACCAGTGCCGGCCGCGAGTAGTTTCAGTACAGCGAACGCCGCGGAGTTCAGCTCGTCATTTCCCGACGTGCCGTCGAAGCTCATCACAGCATCGTGGAAGAACATCGCGCATTGGACCTCGGCCAGAGCAAGGCATGGCTCTGCCTCGTTGATCTCATCAATACGCCTGAGCCCCCAAAGAACATGCTCCAACGTGTGGTAGTGGCGGCCCTCGGAGTACGCCTTTTCCAGGGCGCGGAACGTCGAGTCTCGGAGCAAGGGCTCGGCGCCGAGTGACTGCCACATGGCGTCCCAGCGGGCTTTCAGCTCGCGGCGTTGGTCTTCCCCCTCCGCCGCAACGGAGATCGTCATCCCGACGCCAAAGCCGATTGGGTCTTGGGTCTTCAGGCTATCCATCGCCGCGAGTGCTTCGGCGCCGGTCGGCCTGCTGTGCCCCTCTAAGTAGGCCAGGGCGCGGGGCCAGCTGTCTGGACCAAGGTGCGGGTTAACCCTGACCGCGTGCTCAATGTCGGCCCGTGAGTAGCTCACTGACCCAAGCGTCGAGTCGCGCTTCCGAATCTCCAGAGCCTTCCCGTTGACGCGCATCGTCCAGACTTCGCCGTGCAGTCGGATGAACTCATCCTCCGCCAGCTCGCCCGAAGGCCCCACCGATGCGCTTGCAGTCGCCAGCTCGGTGGGCACACCGTCCCCGCGTTTCTCTGCACCAGCGGAAAGCCCGATGCTTACAGGCGTGGTCTTATTCGGCGGTTGCGCGCACTCGTCCGCCTCCCACGCTCCAGAGTCTTTGACGCGCGGCAGCCCGAGGCACTCGGGGCAAGAACGAAAGCCGCTGATCGATCGCGGGCTCGGGAGCCACTTCTTGCCTTTGCAGACCGGGCAGGGTCGCGCGGCTTTTGCTGCGCCACGTTCCGAGTTGGCAACCGAGCCACCTGCACTGGGAACCCCCTGTACAGGCGCCGTACTCGGCCGGGAGAGTTTGTTCGCGACCGCGTCTTGCTGCTCGGCTTCACGCTGTCGAGCCAGTGTCGCCTCGCAGTTGACGCATTGGCCGCCAACATTCAGGCCGACGCAGAAGTAGCAGCGGTCGTCGCGTTGGTGCTCCCGCCTCTTGCGGATGTAGGCAGCGAGCATCTTGCCCGCGTCCGTCGTGGCCAACCGCAGAGCCGTCCGACTGAACGCGGCCCCGCCGGTGAGTTCGATCAGACGAAGCCGGAACAGCTCCTCCTGATCGGAGGTCATCACGGTCGCCGGCTCGCGGCCTTCGTCGATGGCCAAAAGCGCGTCCTCGGCTGCTTTCGAAAGGGTCATGGCTTCACCTCGCGCCACTTACCCGGCGTCTCGCCCCAAGGCGCAGCGCGTCGCAGGTAGCACTTGCCGTCGACGATCATGTCTTCGACGGAGTGGCCGCTCTTGATCTCCTCGCGGTTGGCCGCGGACTCGCAGGCGTCCTCCGCGTAGCGCTTCAGCTCGGAGCGACCGATCGTGAAGAACAACCACGCCCAGATCGAGAGCGCGAGAGCCGGCAGGATGAAGCGCCAGATGCTCACAACCGCCCCCGCACAACGCGCATCTCCGCCACGCGCTCCTTCGCCTCCGGCCAAGCGCATCCGCCGTATTCGAACGTCCGCCCGAGCGCGTACTGACTCGTCCCGCCTAGGAAATAGTCGACGCCGCGGGAGTGGCAGTAGTTGGCCGCGCGCCTGAAGCGCTTCAGGGCTTCGATGGCTTGCTCGGCCTTCGTCAGGTCGCGCTTGGTTGCTCTGAGCTGCCAGACCGAAAAACTCCGGCCGCCATCGCATACCCCCCCCTGGCCTTCGGAGCATCGCGCGTGGTCTTCGCTCACGTACTTGGCCAAGCCGGATTCCCGCCGCGCGGTCATGATGAGCCACGCGCGCTCGTCGAGGTTTTGGGTTGCGCCATCGATCGCCTCGGCAATCTCCGCCAAGCGCTTTCGCCGATCCTCGGGTGGTTCGCCACGGTCCGTGGTGTGAACCGGGACGCGCTCCAGGGCGGCGAGGGTTGAGCCGGTGCCACTCGCGATGCCGGAGAATGCCCAGGAAAAAAGCAGCGCTGCCAGCGTGAGCACCAGGAGCATCGCCTTGGGTTCGGTTGTTTTGTAGGTCATGGGAAAGCCAATCCGATGATGAAGCCCGCCGAGGCGAAGCCCATTGCGCAAAGGGCCGGGTTGTTGCGATTGCCGATGCCGACTCCGAGGCTGAAGCCAGCCAGCGCAAAATAGAGAGCGTTCACCACGCCTCCGTCATTGCTGTCTCCGCCATCGCCATTCGCGCCCGACTCCTGCGCTCGCCAGCCAGCGCCTCGGCAAACCGCTCGGCCTCTTGGGCTTCGAGCCAGCGTTCCAGGCGAGCCACGGCAGCAACGCGCCTGCGGGGTCGGCGAAGGTCTAGGAGACGGAGCCGCTCGAGCTCGCAGTCGTAGGACGTCGGGAGGAGGGGTTTGGTGCGGAGGTCGGTTTTCATGCCGCTCTCCCCATGCGCCCGAGGCGCCTCTGCAGAGCCAGGTAGGCCTGGAGAGGGACGTCCGTTTCGCCGCTCATCCACCGTCGCACCGTGTCGACGTGGACCCCGGTGCAGATGCTTGCCTCGATTGCCTTGCGCGGGAGCAGCTCGACTAGCGCACTGAAGTCCCGCGCAGCCTGAACATAGGTGGACGGTGACTCTGCCGCTTTCGCGATGCCAGGCGCGTGTCCAGGTTGTGGATCATGACCGACACGGAGATCGCCAGATGCCACGCCGGTTGGTGCCGGAGGGTGAGAAGACTTCATCGCCGCCCTCCCGGCAGGGCGCGAAGCTGCACCATCATCGGGAGCTGAATGGCCTTGCTCCCGAAGGCCAACTCCATCTTGAGCTTCCAGTCCTCCCAGTTCGTCGAGACTCGAGCGAAGTCGGTGCCAGTGTGCACCACGCGCTTCACGGCCTCGGCGGCCACCTCCGAGAACATCGAGTGGTCAACGTGCGAGCCGTTCGGGTTCGGATTGCGCACGCGCCGCGCCGGCTGCTCACCTTCGACGCGGATCGACCACCCGTAGACCAGGCGCGCGAGCGTGCGGGCCCACGGTGGATTGGCCGTTTCGTTCGAACGTCGGAGACGCACGAGCGCAGCAATCAGCTCACGGAAGATCGGCGCGGACTTGCTCGGCAAATGTGGGAAGCATTCGGCCAGCAGCCGCTCTGTCTGGCGCTCCTGGTCGGCTTCGAGAGCCGAGTAGTAGCCCTTGCGCCGGATGGCCGGGAGGACTTCGCCGGTCACCCACTCGACGAAGGCTTCGGCCTGCGGCTTGCGGCTCCGCATGATGAGCTTGTAGAGACCGGCCTCGGTCACGAACGCAGCGCGTTTCCTGCGTCCGGCGTGTTCAATACCCACCAGCTCGACGTCGCTCTGGGGCAGCCGGTTGACCGCCTGCGGCGCATCGGTGATGTCCAGCACCCCGCACACATCCGCCGCGCAGAACAGCGGCGCCTCGTGGGTGCCGGCGGTTCGTACCTTGCGGGCCCCGAACTCGAAGACGGCCAGGTCGGTCATGCTGCCTCCGGGTCGGAGGGGGAAGGCCCTTCCGCGGTCGGCGAGAACGGCTTCACCTCGGAGAGCTTTTCGCTCACCGCGCGCTCCTCATCGGTGACCCAGTCGTCCTCGGCGACCTCGCCGCCAGTGAAGACGCTGATGGCCTTCCGGTGGTCGGGCCGAGGAGACCCAAGGCGCAACAGCCAGTTCCGCGCCGCGATGGCTGATACGTCCAGGGCGTCGGCGAACTTCGGCCTAGAAATCCCGTTGCGTTCCAAGAACTTGGACAGCTTGTCTGGGCCCGTCGGCTCACTCATGACGGTAAGAGTAATTAAGATTACGACTGGGCGCAACCCAGAATCGGCGGGTCGATGGCAACGTTAAGCGCGGTTACGCTCCGGGCCGTGGGTGACATCGAGGTCCGGATCGCAGCCTTCGCTCGCGAGCACATTCGTCGCCGTCTCCGTGAAATTACTCAGGAGATCGGGAGTGACCGCGGGGCAAGGCGACGCCTTGCCGACGAGCTCGACACGTCTCCCGCCAACATCACCCATTGGGCCGGCAGCCAACCGAAAAAGTGGATCTCGCCCCAGTTTGGCCGCCAGGTGGCGAAGGTACTGTGCGGCATGGCCTTCGGTGACTTCGAGGCCGCTGCTATCGAATGGTGGGACCGACGAGTGGTCCCGCAGTTCCCGCCGCTCTACCTGCAAGCCCTGGGGATCCTGGCCGTACGCGTGCGCGGCGGGGACTTCGTTGACTCGGCCGCGTCGGTGCTAGCTACCCACGTAGGCGACGGGGATCCTGATGCCGAGAAGCTAGCCAAGGCCATCGAGGCCCTGCAGTCCGGCGGCGAACCCGATCCAGACGGCCTAGGCCATGACCCGGTGACGGGACGCAACGCGCTGCGAAAGCCGAAAAAGCGGCGGAGCGGCTCCTAGGCCCGCAGCGCCACCCGACGACGGTCGTCCCTGAGCGTCGCCCGTTTTAGGCCCGGCACTCGCCTTGATAGGTCCGCAGGCCACGAGAACTCCGCACCGCGCGTGCGAATTCTTTTGGGGGTGATCAACGCCAGCGGCACGCCTGTCACCTCGCCGAGCCGCAGCGCGGCGCAGCTCTCCGTCGTGACGAACCACCGAGCGAGCTTGGCGTAGCTCGGCCCGACCTCGGCGAGTGCCGCCCCGAATGCCTGGCGAGGAAGTAGCAGCGCGGCAGCGAACGCGTCGCAGGCGTCCTCGTTGGCTCGACTCGAGGAATCCAACCCGAGCGCTAGGTGGCCGAGTTCGTGAGCCACGACCCAGCGAACGCGCTCCGTGGAGATCCCGCTCTTCACGTAGATCTGCACACGTCCGCGCACACGGACGAGCGCCCCGTCGCCAGGCAGAGCTCTACCTGGCACCGCGACCACGCCGTCCCGGCCGCCCAGGACCCGTCTGGCCAACTCCAGCACCCTCGGCGCCTCCGAACCGTCCCTAGCCATCAGCCCCGCCTCCCTCTCGATGTCTTCCATCCTCATCTCGTCAGGGTCACTCCATGGTCACAGCGTCCGAAAGTGAACGTTTTGCGCTCGGACAGGGAATGCCCCCCCCCCGGAGAATTTTGTCGACCTCACAAGTAGCTGAACTTGCTTGCGATAGCGGCCAACCTGCCCGCCAGCGTGGCCCACCCAGACTGCTTTTCTGTTGCGGCGAAGCGTAAGAGTAATTAAGGTTACTCATACCTGGTCACTTCGACCCGGGAGAAAGCCCCCATGACCCGCATCACCCTCCACCTGAAAGTCGGCCCGCTCGAGCTGGCCCACGTCGTCGAGCGTTCCGATTCGGTCCGTCCGGTCGTCGAGACCGAGGTTTCTCGTCCGGGCGTGGCCAAGGCCCAGCCCCGGTTTCCGCGTGCGCTGGTCGGAGGTGTCCGATGAGCGCCGCCGCCCTCGCCACCCCGCGCATCACCCGCGCGCGCCTCGTTCCCCTTGGCCGCCACAAGGTCGAGGTCCCCGCCGACCAGGCTCGCAGCTGGGACATTGAACTGACCTTCGTCACCTGCGGCCCCTACCGCTTGAAGCGCGACTACAGGGTCCGCTCGCTGGCAGTTAGCGAACTGGCTCGCCTGCTGAGCGAAGCGCGCACCTTCGGCCTCGACGCTCGCCCGCGGGTCCGCGCTGACCTCGCGCCGAAGCATCGGCTGACCGTCGTTGCGGGAGGTGCGAAGTGACCCTCCTCGCCATCATCGCAGCCCTGACGGCCCTCATGCTGGTCGTCGCCGGAATCATCGAGTCCTGGGCCACCTGGGCCAATGCGCTGGTCTTCGCTGCCGGCGTGGTCTTCACGGTCGTCGCTCAGGTCGGCTGGCACCTTCTGGCCCGCTACTTCGACCGCCACACCTGCCCGGCCTGCAAGGGCGATGTCCGCGACTGCAAGGGAGCCCACCTGTGAACACCCTCGTCGGAATGCCCGTCGCCGTCGACGCGAGCCGGTTCCCGTTCGCTGCTGCCGTGCTGAGCGGCAACGAAGTCGCCGGCCGCAACGCTGACGAGGCGATCGCCGCCTGCGCTGGCGGGTACCTGGAAGCGTTCATGCTGCGCTTCGAACTCCTCGGCTGCGCGCGAACGATCGCGGGCGAGCTGTATCGGAGGCCGTGGCCTGTCTTCGCCAAGCCGGACAACAGGCCCGAGTGGCAGCGCGTTGGATCGAGGTTCGACTGATGGCTGACAACCGACCCACCCGCGACGTGTTCGATGTCATGAAGCGCGTCTGCGCCGCCTTGCCGGCGGACTCCGAGCTTCATCGGGTCGCCGCACACACGCTCGCCAGTCTGGTCTACCAGCCGCCCGAATGCGCCTGGCAGTACGCCTTCGAACGCATGGGCCCGGCATTCTTCAACGCGGAGACCCTCACGCCGCGGCCCGGTTGGTTCGACCAAGCCGTCGCGATCTGGATGGGCAAGGATGGTGCAGCGTGAGCTGTCGTCACTGCGGAAACGCGTCTGAACCGCGACTGGTCGATCTGCCTGGCGGCAAGGTGCAGGCAGAGTGCTCCGGCTGCAGCCGAAGGGGCCGCGCGTACCCGGTCACCATTGATGGGGCGAGCCAACTAGCCGAGGCCGACCTGTCGGGTTCCGGCAAGCGGCACAAGGGCAAGACGCGGAAGGCGCCGCTGGCCAAGCCCGCACCGGATTCAGAGCCCAATTGGAGCGGCTCCTGCATGGTCTGCGGGGCATCGCCAACCGTGCCTGTGACCAGCATGTGCGGCCCGTGCACGTTCGGCGAGGCGGATACGGCTGGAGGGAATTGGTGATGTCCGCCGCTCGAATCACCATCGTTGCCGCTCGCGATCTCGTCGCCGAGCTGCCCTGTTCGGCCGAAGCCGAGGCCTACCGGGCCAACGTCCTCGGCGCCCTCGACGACCTCTGGGACGACCTCGTGCTCGCCGAGGAAACGACCGGGCCGGCTGGGGAGACGGGGGCACGGGTGGAGACGGATTTGGAGAGGTTCGATGGGCTCAAGGCGCAGCTCGTGGCTGCGGGAAAGGTGGCTTGAATGGCAAACTCAATCGACCGCTTCGAAGCCTGCAACGGCCTCTACTACCGAGCGACCGGCTGCCAGCGTCCCGGCAAGGACGAGCCGTTGGAGACCGGCCGCGATGCCAACTCCGAGGAGAACCGCGAGCGCTTCGAGCAGTGGTTCATGTCGAAGTCTTGGGCGGCGGCGTTGGACCGGATTGTCGAGCTGGAGACCAGGATCCGTGTTGCGCAGGAGAGCGGCAATGACATCTGACCATTCAGACGACATCGAAACCCGCGAGTGCGACGACTGCCACGGGTCCTTCGACGTCGACACCATGACGCGCGGCGAAGACTGGATCCGTTGCGAGGCGTGCGAAGAAGCTGCCTGGGCGGAGGTCGAGCGCCGGTTCGGTTGGATGAAGAAGCACGTCGAGGACGCCGTCCGCGCCGAGCGAGAAGGCGACTTCGAGACGGCGCGGGCCATCACGGAGAGCTGCGGGGTTCGGTACCAGGGGAGGGTTGCCTGATGGAACGCGACGAATACGGCCGACCGCTGTCCAGCTACTGTGGCAAGCACGGCGTTCGATTCCTGATCGACGAGAGCTGCCCGGAGTGCCCGATTGGCGCCGACCCCGACGATCGGCAGTCCGTCCTCGAAACCGCCCACGACCAGGCCGAGGCGCTGGTGGGAGGGGAGAGGTAGTGGCCGAGCGACGCCTTCACGTGCTGAACAACTCGCGTGCCACGGCGGCCCGCAGTTGCCTGCGCAAGCACTACTACGGCTACGAGCTCGGGTACGTCAGGCGCGAACGAGCGGAACCGCTGGTCACCGGCTCGCGCCATCACAAGTGGCTCGAAAACTGGTGGAAAGCGCTGGCCGACGGGAAGCGCGGAGACGACGTCCTCGAGATCGCCCTGGCCACCCTGGAACCCGTCGTCGATCCGTACGAGCAGATCCGCGGGGAGGTCCTGGTCCAAGGGTACCATCACCGCTGGATCGATGAGCCGATCGAGGTGCTCGGTGTGGAGGTTCCTTTCGAGGCGCCGCTGGTCGATCCCATCACCGGCGAGACAAACCCCGACTTCATTCTGGGCGGGACGATCGACGCAGTTTGCCGGGTTGCGAGCCGCGTGCTCTGCGTCGAGCACAAGACAACCTCGCAGGACTTCAGCGCAGGTGCCTACTACTGGCAGAAGCTCACGCTGAATCCGCAGGTGAGCCAGTACATAGCAGCCGGACCGGCGCTCGGCTTCGACATCACCGGCTGCCTCTACGACGTCATCGGCAAAGCGCCGGACATCGAGCCAAAGCTGGCCACTCCGGAAGCCGACCGGAAGTACACCAAGGCCGGCGAGCTCTACGCACGCCAGCGGGACACCGACGAAGAACCGGAGGCATTCCGGGCTCGCTTGGTCACCGCAATGCTGGCCGACCCTGGGAAATTCTACGGACGAGCCGAGATCGTCCGTCTCGGCGACGAGCTCGAGGAATCAATCCTCGACGTCTGGCAGATCGGCGAGCTCATCAGCGAAGCAAGGGCGCGGTCCAGGTGGCCGCGTAACCCCGACCAGTGCTTCGCATTCAATCGCGAATGTGACTTCTACGGAGTCTGCGCGCGGGGTGAAAGTTTGGAAAATGAGCAGTTTGAGAGAGAAGAAAGGCAACAACCATGAGCAAGTTCCTACAAAACGTCAGAAAAGGTCCCATCCAATCCCCCTTCAAGATCGTGCTTTACGGACTGGAGGGCGTGGGAAAGTCCACGTTCGCGGCCGACGCGCCGTCCCCCATCTTCATGGATGCCGAGGGCAGCACGGAAGAGCTCGACATTCAGCGACTCCCGACGGTCGAGTCGTTCACCGAGGCCCTGCAGGCCATCGACGAGCTCACAGCCGAGAAGCACGACTACAAGACGTTCGTCCTGGACACCGCGGACTGGTTCGAAGCGATGGTCTGGGAGCACGTTTGCGCCGAGGCCAACGTGAAGAGCATCGAAGACGTTGGCTATGGCAAGGGCTACGTCGCTGCCCTGGAGAACTGGCGCACGTTCCTGGCTCGCCTCGATGCGCTGCGCACGAAGCGCGGGATGAACATCATCATCCTGGCGCACTCGCACATCCGCTCCTTCAGGAACCCTGCCGGCGAAGACTACGAGCGCTACGAGCTGAAGCTGAACGCCAAGGCATCGTCGCTCATCAAAGAGTGGCCTTCTGCGGTGCTTTTCGCGCGCTATCAGACCTACACGCACACCGACAAGAACAAGCGCACCCGCGCCGTCGGTGACGGGAGCCGCGTCCTTTCGACGGAGCCGCGCCCCGCTTGGGACGCCAAGAACCGCTACGGCCTGCCCGGCGAGCTCCCGCTCTCCTGGGCTGACTTCGAGACCGCGGCCCGCGCTGGGGTTTCCGAGGACGACGCCAAGGACACCGCCGACGACCTCGACGAGCTGATGGGCTTGGTCGACGCGAAGATCCGCACTCAGGCCGAAGCTGGACGTGTCCGCGCTGCAGGCGATCCCCGCAAACTCGCGCAACTGGCCGACTGGCTGCGCGCCAAAATCAACCACCGCGCCGCGTGAAGGAGGGCACGACCATGATCGAAAACGGACACTACTTGGCTAAGGCCATCGAGTGGAAGCTCGGCATCACGAGCAAGGGCGGCGAACAAATCGGCGTCCTCTTTCAGCTGAAGGACAGCGGGCAAACCATCGTCTGGTACGGTTACTTCACCGAGAAAACCACGGAACGCACGCTCGAGTCGCTCGAGTACATGGGCTGGGACGGCGTGGACATCACCGATCCCAAGGGCCTCGACAAGAACGAGGTCCAGCTCGTCATCGAGCAGGAGCAGAACGACGAGGGCAAGTTCTTCCCGCGCGTTCGCTGGGTGAATCGTCTCGGCGGCGGGCTCGCGTTCAAGGAAGAGCTCTCCGGCGGCGCCCTGCAGAGCTTCAAGCAACGCATGGCCGGTACGCTCATGGCCCGTCGTCAGGGCAAGCCTGCGCCCTCTCAGCAGCGGAAACCGGCGCCTCGCAACGGGGCCCCGCCGGCCGACGACTTCGGCCCGACCACCTACGGAGCCGACGACGAGATCCCGTTCTGAGTCACGAGAAACCTCGCGCGCATGTGCGCATACGGGGCCCCATAAGCCCCGGCGAGGTCCGACGCCTCCAGCCCCATCCCCCGGGCACCCCTCCCGAGTGAGCGAGGGCTGGAGCGTCACCAATTGAAAGGGAAACACCATGAGTCACTTCACTGTCCTGGTCATCGGACCCGATCCAGAAAAGCAGCTGCAGCCGTTCCACGAGTTCGAGTGCACAGGCATCGATGACGAGTTCGTGCAAGACGTCGACGAGTCCGCAGAGGTGCGCGAATGGCTTGCCGAGGACCCGACTCGGACCGTGAAGCAGGCATCCGACTGGTTCGGCGGCACGCTTTTGGAGGGCGACGGAGAACCCGACAGGGCCGGCGCCCACCAGTACGGGTGGATGCGAATCGACGCCTCCGGGCAGTTCGTCGAACGAATCCGGCGGACCAACCCGAACAGGAAGTGGGATTGGTACGTCCTCGGCGGGCGCTGGACCGGGTTCTTTCGGGTCAAGCAGGCCGGAGCGGGCAGCCTAGGTCGCCCTGGTCTGATGACCTCGCCGGCAGAGGCCGGAACCGTCGACCAGGCACGAGCGGGCGACATCGACTTCGATGCAATGCGAGCCGAGGCGGCAGCAGAGGCCAACAAGGAGTTCGATGCCTACCTGGCGGCCCGCCAGAAGCACGACGTGCCCGACACCGTGATCGGCTGGCAAGCCACCCTGGCGATGTTCGGGATCAAGCCCGAGGGTCTGCCATCGGCGTTGGCCCAAGACTTCGCGCGTGAGGACGAAGCGCCCATCGATGCTGCTCGTCGGTTCTACAAGCAGCAGCACGGGATCCGAGAAGTCGAGCGCGAGCTGAAGGCCTTTTTCGACTGCGTGATCGACAACTTTGGCACCGACCGCGCGGCGTACGTCCGGCGCTGCGAGGACAACCGCATCCGCACCTTCGCAGTCCTGCGCAACGGCAAATGGTTCGAGCGCGGCCGCATGGGCTGGTTCGGCCACGTCGCCGACGAGAAGAGCGAATCCGCCTGGGATGAGCAGTACCGCAAGCTCCTCGACGACCTGCCGCCTGACACGCTGCTCAGCGTTTTCGACTGCCACATCTGAGAATCGCCATGCTCTCCCTCCACCTCACCTCCCTCCACCTCACCTCCCTCCCCCGCGCGCTCGCCTGGCGACTCTTCCAAATCTCCGCCACCGCCCGCGCACTGACGCCCGGCGAGCTGCGCAAGGAGGCGGAGCATGTTCTTTGGTGTGGCGTATTGGTGGGGGGAGGGGAGGGGTGACGATGCCAGCCCAGAAACCCGGCCGCTCGAAGCAGGACTATCGGACCCCGCCCGAGTTCATCGACGCTGTTGCCAAGCGTTTTGGCCGTCCGACGTTCGACCTCGCTGCCACGACAGGCGAGCAAATCGCTGGCGTGAAATGCCACTTCTCGCCCGAGCAGGATTCGCTCCGGCAGAGCTGGGCGCACCTCAGAACGCCGAGTGAAGATGAGCCGAGTGCCTACGTTGCGTGGCTGAACCCGCCGTTCGCCAACATCGGCGTCTGGGCCCAGAAGCTCACCGACGAGTGCCGCTGGCTCAAGCGTTGGACCCTTATGCTCGTGCCCGCGTCGGTCGGTTCCGAGTGGTACCGCAAGCACATCCACGGCAAGGCGCTCGTGCTCGGGCTCTCGCCGAGAATCACCTTCCTCGGAGCGGACGACCCTTACCCCAAGGACTTGATCCTCATCTGCGTCGGGTTCGGCGTCGTCGGCTTCGACACCTGGCGCTGGGACCAGGCCATCGAATGCGCCTGCGGCGACACCGACGTCGAAGACCCGGGACCGGGACACGCCGAGGGCTGCCCGTGGTCCGATCCAGACTACGGCAACGACGCCTTTGGCGGGGATGGAGAAGCGGCAGAGTGACGGACTACGAAGCCTTCATCGCGTCCAAGCGGGACCCCGTCATCGAGAGCGGGTTCGACGTTTCCCGCTTGCCTGCGTTCCTCTACCCGTTCCAGCGACGACTGGTCGAGCTCGCTCTGAGACGCGGACGGTCCGCAATCTTCGCCGAGTGTGGACTCGGCAAGACGCCCATGCAGCTCGCGTGGGGAGAGAAGGTGCGGGGCAAAACCAAGCTCCCGGTACTGGCGCTCGCTCCGCTGGCCGTGTCTGGTCAGACCGTAGCCGAGGGCGAGCGCTTCGGCATTGACGTCGTCTATCGCGCGACCGGCGCAGACGTGCAGCCTGGCGATAGCATCGTCATCACGAACTACGAGCGCCTCCAGAGTTTCGATCCAGCCAAGTTCGGCGGGGTCATCCTCGACGAGAGCGGCATCCTGAAAGCCTACTCCGGCGTCACGAAACGACGCATCGTCGACGCATTCCGGGCGACCCCCTACCGCCTCGCCTGCTCGGCTACGCCAGCCCCGAACGACATCCAGGAACTAGGCAACCACTCCGAGTTCCTGTCGCTGCTGTCGAGTCACGAGATGATCGCGCGGTGGTTCATCACGACCTTTGAAGCCGGCAAGTTCAGGCTCAAGGGCCACGGAGTCGAGCAGTTTTGGCGCTGGGTTTGCTCATGGAGTTCCATGTGCCGCCTGCCGTCCGACGTGGGACCTTTCAGCGACGAGGATTACATCCTGCCGCCCCTTCGCCTCCGCCCCGTAGTCGTCGAAGTGGACATGGTGACGGACCGCGCCGGGGCTCTCTTCCGCGACCCTGGCCTGTCCGCCACCAAGATCCACGAGGAGCGGCGACGCACCGTTGCCGAGCGCGTGGCCAAGGTCGCTGAACTAGTCGCGGCCGAACCGGCGGAGCCGTGGGTGCTCTGGACGGAGACGGACTATGAGGGCGACGCGCTACAGGCCGCCATTCCTGATGCAGGGAACCTGCGCGGCTCGCTCTCACTCGACGCGAAAGAGGAGCTACTCCGCGCGTTCGCAACTGGTCAGCTCCGTGTCTTGATTGCCAAGCCGAAGATCGCAGGGTTCGGCCTGAACTGGCAGCACTGCGCACGCATGGCCTTCGTCGCCTCGACGTACAGCTTCGAGTCCTACTACCAAGCCGTGCGTCGGTGCTGGCGCTTCGGCCAGTCCAGGGCGGTCGACTGCTACATGGTGAGCGGGGCGACCGAAGCGCACGTGATTGACGTGCTGAACGAGAAGCGCGCCGCCTTCGAGGCGATGCACGCTGACATGATGCGTGCGGCTCGCGAGGCAGTGACGCTCACACAACCGAACGTCGTGAAGTACTCGGGGGCCAAGCGAGCTTGCCTGCCCTCATGGATCCAGGAGGCAAGGTGATTGTCAACGAGGCAACCGGCGCAAGCTGGCACATGGTCAACGGCGATAGCGTCGAGTTCATCCGCGACGTCCCGACCAGCAGCGTCGGACTGTCCGTATTCAGCCCGCCCTTTTCGTCGCTCTACACCTACTCGGACAGCGAGCGGGACATGGGCAATTGCAAGAGCGACGCCGAGTTCTTCGCTCACTACGCTTTCCTTGCCCGCGAGCTCCTGCGCATCACCAAGCCGGGCCGCCTTGCGTGCGTGCACTGCAAGGACCTGCCGGACTACGCGGGCAGCTCTGCCGACGGCAGGGCAGGGCTCCGCGACTTCCCCGGTGGCCTGGTCCGCGCCCACGAGTCGGCCGGCTGGAAGTACCACTCGCGGGTCACGATCTGGAAGGATCCGGTCATCGAGATGCAGCGGACGAAGGCGCATGGCTTGCTCTACAAGCAGCTCCGCGCCGACAGCTCGTTCTCGCGCCAGGGGCTCGCCGAGTACGTCCTGACGTTCCGCAAGTGGCCCGAGGAGGGCGACCCGATCGATCCGGTGACGCACACCGAGGCGACCTTCCCGCTGCAGCAATGGCAGGAATGGGCCTCGCCCGTCTGGACGACCGTCGACCAAACCAACGTGCTCAACGTCCAGGTCGTCCGCACCGACAAAGATGAGAAGCACCTCTGCCCGCTGCAGCTCGACGTCATCGAGCGCTGTGTGGGGCTCTGGAGCAATCCGGGAGACCTAGTGTTCTCGCCCTTCGGCGGCATCGGGTCAGAGGGCTACCAGGCGCTCCAGATGGGCCGGCGATTCCTCGGATGCGAGCTCAAGCCCGAGTACTGGGCGCAGGCCGTCCGAAACCTCCAGCTGTCCGAGCAGGGACAGCAGATGGAACTTTTCGCATGACCCGCTACCGCTCCCGCAACCCCATCCTCCGCCGCCGCCAAGAGTCCGTCTTCGCGTCCCAGCGCCTCCACCCCATGCCACCGCCGCAAGGCCGCCACTTCGTCCTCTCGCGCACCGGCACCAGACTCACCGGCGATGGTGCTTACGAGGAGGCTCGCGCGATGGCTCGGGCCTTCGGTGAGGGCGCTGTGGTCGTGCCGGCGGCGTATCCGACTGTTGAAAGGGACGTGGCGGAGCGGATGGCTAGGTTGAGGCCGAGGCGGGCGGAGGCTTGGGATCTTGAACGCAGCCAAAGGAGAGCTGAGGCGCGGAGGGTGCGATGCGGGGAGTAACGTTCACCTGGGATCGCCCCGGCTTCGCTTGGCCCCTCGGCAGCTTCTGCGGCCTCGACCCGGACGAGCACGGCCAGCTTTGGTGCGAAGCGCCGCGCGTCTGCTGCGAGAGCTGCGGCAAGACGTACGGGCTCGGGACTTGGGTGCCCAACAAGATCCACGAGCTCTGCCCGCGCTGCAAGGCGCCGGTCGAGACCATCCAAGAAAGCGAAGCAGCATGAAGACTCGCTCCAAACCTCGCTGCCCACACTGCGGCAGCTTCGCCCTCACCGAGGCCGAGGAAAGCGTCCTGGTCGCGCTCTACACGGCACCGCACTGGCCCACGCTCGCCCAGCTAGCGCACGTGGTCGGCTGCACGAAGCGTACGGTTCGACGAGCGATTGCCAGCCTGCCGGCACTCATCATGTCCGAAGCCTCAAGGCGCGGCGGACCCACTCGCTACGAGCTGACCCCGGAAGGTCGGCAAACTGTCGAGACTCTGGTCGGCAATGCGCTGGCGAGCAAGGCCGTGGTGGCAGCGGCATCCAAGGCGGTTGCAGCATGACGAGGATTGAACCGGTCCGCGCCAACTGCCGGGCTGTGGAAAGGGAGGCAGCGTGAAAGCCATTCGCAAATACGACATCACCAGCGGCCAAGCCATGGTCCCCACCGTCGTCGAATTCCTCGGAGTCGACATGGATTGCTGCCACGTTTGGCTGCACGCCATCGTCGACCCCGGCACCGACGAGCTGCTCCGCGCGTTCTGGAGCTTTCCGGTCGACACCACGTTCGGGGACGAGAACGACTTCGGTCGGTTTCGCTACCTCGGGTTTGCCAAAGAGGAGGGCATGTTCGCCGCTCCGCCCGTTCACGTCTTCACGTTGCGGGAGTGGGCATGAGCGCCGAAATCAACTTCGCCGACCCACTCGTCGCAACGTGGTGGGGTTCACTGGACGACATAGCGCGCGGTTTCTACGGCATGTTTATCCGCGTGGAAGAGGGCGCACTGGATGCCCTGGTCCGCGCGCACGTAGACGGCGCTGGGGCTTATTTCCACGAACGCACGCGACTCCGTTCTCTAATTCTCGCATCACTCACCTCCGCCCAGGAGATGCGGGAGGTGCTGAAGGCGGTGGAGTTCCCGCACGTGTCGCACAACATCGGCGAGCCTGTCTGCCATTTCTGCGGCGGCTCCGACCCCGCATATGAGCCACCGCCAGGCGTCACGCTGAGCAAGACTGGCCACGCCTCCGATTGCCGCCTCGCGCGGTTGCTGAAGGAGAACCATGCCTGACCCCAAATCCCGCGCCCTGGAGTTGGTGGACCGGCTGTTCGCCAACGTCTTGGACTTCCACGATGAGCAGGCCGGCGAACAACAGACCAGAGACCTCCGCGCCGCCATGGCCAACGATGCCGACTGGCAACTGTGCCACCAATGCGGCGGGCGATGCGTGCCTCGCTGCCTGAAGTGCGGCGAGCAATTCCTGAGCAGCGCCGACTGCCAATACATGGACGACAACGGCATACCCCTCGGCCCCATCCCGAAGAAACCATGACCCTTCAAATCAAGCCCTCACAACTGCTCAAAGAGTCCCGCGATGCCATGCTGGAGCTGCTGGATTGCGGGGTGGTGCTCTACATGTCCTGGTACACGGACCGCGGCGGACGTCGTCTGAGCAATGCGCCATTCGGCACAATCTGCGGGGTCTGCGCAGGGGCCGCTTGGTCGCACATGCACGGCGGGAAAGGCGATGGCCTAGACGTTGAGGAGCGCGCGTTGGACGACTTTCGTGTTGGTGACTTCGCGGGGTTTGCCGATCGGTTCGGAGAGGCCAGGCGCCAGAAGATCGAAAGGCGACTTAGCGGCATGCGCAAGCGGTTCTTTCGCGGTCTCATCGCCGACCCCGTCCCCCTCCTCGACCACTTCGACGACGCGATTGGGCGGCTGGAAAGGGCGGGGTTGTGAGCGCCATGACCGACCCTCTAGCAGAAACGATTGAGCGGGTGATCGCCGCGCCCGCCGTGGAAGAGACGGACATGGAAGTCACAAGCAAGGCCGTGCTGTGCTCCGACATCGACGCCCTCCTGTCCACAGCCCGACGGGTGATGGCGATGGAGGCTGTTGGTGGCTCGCATGTCATCGGGCGCGCGCTGAACGCGCTTGATTGTCGAACGGCACGATTCGGCACGTCTTACGCGGAACTGGAGAGCGCCGACCTACAGGCACTGATCGATATAGCAGCTGAGCGCGTTGCCGATTGGCACTACTGGGAGGTTAGGCCGGACGGCACCAGGACGTTGCGAGACGCTCGCACTCTCCTCGACTCCGCCGCAGACGGGCAGGCTGCGAGGGCTGCTCAGGATGCGGCATTGGACCGAGCGATTGACGCCGAATCCCGCGCCGACCAAGCCGAGGCACGGGTGCGGGAGGTGGAGGGGGAACTCAGCGCAGCAAACGGGGAAATCATGCGACTGCACAACGAACTAGCATTGCGGGGTGCCCCATGACCTCCCCGCCTCCCGAGCCGTACTTTGCCAATGGGTTGCTACAAGAGTGGTGGGGCCTGCACCCACGTGCGGCAGCACTAGCAACGGACACTCTTGATGCAGAATGTGATCCGCTCACCGCGCTAAATTGGTTGGAAGGTGGAGACGATCGCGATGCATGGGAGTGGTTGCGCAAGAGGGTTCTGGCCGAACTCGCTGGAGCTAGGCGGGCGAGGGAACGCGCGGAGGAGACTGCCGCCGAGCACGTGAACGACAGCATCTCCCCGCAGCACAATGCGGGCCGAGTGTGTGCAGCCGAAGACATCCTGGAGGCCCTCAATGCCAAGTGATTTCAAGCTGCCGGAGCCTGTGCCGGATTGCCCGTTCACAGACCCAGTGCTCGCGAAGTGGTGGCCGAAGCAGAACGGGATTTTCCAGAAGCACGCGCGAGCGTGGACGAAACTGCACAGTCAGGACGCCTACGCGATGATCGTCGCCCTGACTGACACCGTCGGGTTCAAGCGCGAATTGCTCTCGTTGGTTGAACTGCTCCGTACCGAAAAGCTCCCCGGCCGCGAGTGGAGGAGGCTGAGCGAGCACGATGGCAGTGGCGCAACCATTCGTCTGCTCATCCAAAGCCACCCAAGCGCCAGGACAAAACGGCGCAAGGTGATCGACGCCGAGTGGCTAACGGACTGCTGGGTGCGCCTAGACAGCGGAGAAGCGCTCTCAGACTTCTGGACCCCCCTCGCCTGGAAACCCGCCGACTCGACGGAGCTTCCTGCCGGGTTTGGGGAGGGGGAGTGATGGCGAGCAAGGTCCAATTCGTCCAATCCGTCGTCAGCGACTGGCGCCAGCATCCCGATGAAGTCGCCTTTTTCGAGTCGCTCATGACGAACGATCTCCAGCTCGACTGGGGCAGCAAGACCCTTGCCGAACGAGTCCCGCCTGATGCGGACTGGCCGACCGTTGCCGGGCTGTTGATTTGCGCAGCGCTTTGCAGTTGGCGCAAGACGATGGGGATCTACACCTTCGATGGCGAGCTGTTCTCTGCATTGCAGAACTCGGACTCTCCGGACTTTCTGCCGCCGCCCCCGGAGATGGCTTTCTTCCTGTTCGCCGGAGATGAGGTGTTTCTCGTTTTCAACATCTGGGACCACTCCAACCCGTTGGACAACGCGCCCACGATTCTGCGCCAGCTGCTCGAAGAAGACGGCACGGTGCCACCGTGGCTGGCATGGCGATGCATCCCGCCTGATGAGCGACTGTCGATCGATCGGCCATTTACCATCGTGGGCGTCGACGAGCTAAGGACGATCGCAAGGTTGCTTGCGTACCTCGCGACGAAGGCCCCGGACGTGGAGGGCCCTGCGCGCCCGAGGCAACTGCGGAGAAACAAGCACGGTGCCCTGGTGAGTCAGAACCACCCGGCCGTGTGGCAAGTCGGCCTCAAGATCGGTGCGCACATCCGGCAGCAACGAGCCGAAGCGCAGGGCGGAACGGTGCGCCCTCATGTTCGCCGGGGGCACTTCCACACCTATCTCCACGGCCAAGGAAGGCAGGAGCGGGTCGTCAAGTGGACCGCGCCGACGTTCGTGCTCGGAGGCCCCGACCGGCCAACCATCAGGAGCGTGCAGCCATGACCCCCACCTCTGCCAAATCCGCCTGGGCGAGCATGACGCCTGGCGATTCTCTCGGCGACCGCATGAAGCGCTACGAGCGGGCTCACGACATCGCGCTCCCGCCCAGGATGCCGGTCATCGTGCGGGTGGACGGTCGCGCCTTCCACACCTGGACGCGTGGCTTCAGCCGACCGTTCGACGAGCGGCTCATCTTCTGGATGGACTCCGTTGCCGAGCAACTTTGCCGCGAACTCGACGGCGCCCAGGTGGCCTACGTCCAAAGTGACGAGATCTCCGTCCTACTCCACAACTACAAGCGGTTCGCGACGCAGCCGTGGCTATCGAATCGGCTTCAGAAGGTCTGCAGTCTATCGGCCGCCATTGCTTCGGCGTCGATGACACTGCTCGCCGGACGCGTTGCCCACTTCGACGCGCGCGCCTTCGTGCTGCCCGAGTCCGAAGTCACGAACTACTTCCTGTGGCGCCAGCAGGACGCGACGCGAAACAGCCTGCAGATGCTGGCGCGGTCGCTCTACTCACACTCGGAGTGCGACGAGAAGAACCAGGCCGACATGCAGGAAATGTGCTTCCAAAAGGGCCAGAACTGGAACGACCTAGCGCCGGAGCTGAAGCGTGGCCGCTGCATCGTGCGCGACGGAATCGGCTGGAAGTCGGAGGCGCCGCCCATCCTGAAGGCCGAGGATCGCGAATACATCGAGCGCTTCCTGGCAACGGAAACAGAAGAAGCCCAATCCGCCTGCGACGCCGAACTGGTGCGGCGGGGGCATTGTCTGGACAACGGAGACGCCGAATGACCCCCGCCGAAGAAGCCGCCTACGTCCGCGGCCAGAACATCATGCTGCGCCGCCTGCTGAGCGACATCCTCCGCGAGCTCCGGGCCAACGGTGAGGAGGTCGAGAGCGCGCCGCTGGTGCTTTCGCAGACCAAGGCCGCGCTGCTCGAGCTGGCCGCCGAGGTCGGCGCGGAGTTTCGGGAAGACGCGCACCCGGTCGAGATCGTGAAGGCGATTGGGCGGGCGCTCGACGACGGAGACGAGCGGGGCGATGGCTGACCGCGAACCCCTCCGCGCTGGGCCGCTGATGCTGAGGTGGAACCAGGTCGACCACCAGTGGCAGTACCAGATGGTGGGCGGACGCGGGCACAAGCTCGCCATCACCGGCTTCATCGACAAGCTCGGCGAGCGTGACAATGCCATCGAGCGACTCACGCTGACGCTCACTTCGACCGGCTACCTCGCCCAGTACCGCTCGCGGCGGAGGCTGCTGGCGCGGATTTGCCAGAATCTGGTCGACAAGGACGGACGTCGAGAGGTCTCGATCCTGGTGAGAGGTGGCGACATGGGCCGGGCGGCGTTCTTTGCGGCACGAGGGAAGAAGCGCCACCAGTGGGCAGAGAAACTTCGCGATGTCTGACGCCGGAAGAGCTGACCGAGTCCGCCAGGCTGGCCGCTACGGCGTTTCTGGGGGCGCATGGGACGAAGCGGGAGGACTACGAGGTGGTGCGGGTGCTGAGGGGGAGGGAGAAGCCGAAGGTGGGGCGGCTCGGGAGACTAGAGCCCTAAACGCAGAAAACCCTCTCGCCCGGTGAAGGACGAGAGGGGGCTTCTTCCCGGCGTCGGGAGAATGGTCAGGGTGTGCGGGTCAAGGCCCAGGGTCCGGCTGCGCCAGTAGTCGCGTGATGTCCCCGAGCACCTTGATCTCGCCCTTGACGACCGTGCGGACGAACCCGGCATCCCCTGCGCGCCCGATGCCCTCGACGTCGTAGAAGACCCGAAATGGCCACTCGTTCGTGGCGCCGGCGGGGAGCTTGGCTCGGAGCTGCTCCTCGAACTCGGTGATGCCCGGGTCGTCCCCCTCCGATGACGCCTGGTAGAGCACCGCGGGGGCTTCGTCCGTGGTGACCGTAGCGGCCGGGATGCTCGACCGGAACGTCATCAGGTAGGAGTCGAAGTAGCCGTAGGCAGCCGAGAGCGGGATCTTCTTGTCGAAGTCGTCGCCGCGATCGATCGAGAAGCTGTAGGTGGGCGCGGTCGTCATGCTGCTAGGGGCTCCTCGAGATTCCACGGGCCGGTGGCGACGGGCGGATTTTGAACTTCGGACCACTCGCCGGAAGCCACGGGCGCGTCGGTGGTGACGTCGGTCCAGGGGCCCGAGCCGGTGGGGGGGTCACCTTCGGGCGGGATGATGGCGGTCCCCGCGGTCACCGCGACCGAGGCGCCGACAGCCACGAGCTGGTGATTCTGGGCGATGGTCGGAGCGCCTGCCGTGGTCGCGCACGACGCCCCAAGTGCAGCGAGTCCGCTGTCCGCGACCGGGCTCCCGGCTTCGCTCGAGCAACTGGCGCCGACCGCGCTCAGCTGGTGGTTCTGACTCAGCGCCGGGCCGCCAGCGGTGGTCCCGCACGAGGCGCCCGCCCCGCCGAGCTGCTGGTTCTGGCCGAGACCAGGAGCGCCGACGTCCGTCGAGCACGAGCTCCCGGTCGCCGCCAGCTGGTGGTTCTGGCTAACGGCAGGGGCACCCGCCTCCGTGCCGCAGGACGCCCCGAGTGCGTCCATGGCGCCCGTGAGACTCGGGGAGCCCGCTGTCGTCCCACAGGAGGCGCCAGCAGCCTCCAGGAGGTGGTTCTGAGCAATGTCGGGGCTGCCCGCGGTGGTGGCGCAGCTCGCTCCCGAGCCGGCCACGAGGTGCCCTTGGCCGACCGCCGGGGAACCTGCCTCCGTCCCGCAGCTGGCGCCCGAAGCGGCTAGCTGGTGGTTCTGCCCGACGCTCGGGCCATCGACGGTCGTGTCACACGAAGCGCCGGAACCCGCGGCTAGGTGCCCCTGCCCGAAGGCCGGCATCCCAACTTCGTTCGCGCAGGAGGCGCCGACGCTTACGAGCTGGTGATTCTGGGCGAGCGTCGGGGAGCCGACATCGCAGGCACAGGAGACACCGGTCGGCGTGACCGTGACGTTCGTCTGGGCCGAGAAAAGCGCAGCCACCCGTTGCGGTTGAGGCAGCGAGCGTCCGCGTCTTGGCGGCCGGACGAAAGGCATTGGATCAGCCGATCTCTTTGAACAGCAGAGTCCCGCTCATCGTGAGCGCGTCGGCTGGGGCAGAAACCCGGACGACAATCCGAGCGCTGGCTGCAAACAGCAGCTGGAAGTCGAGATCGATCCAGTTGACGTATCCGCCGCGCACGTTGAGCGCCCCGGCCCATTCGACGACGGGCGAGCCGCCGGTGGCCACCGTCGTGTTCATGGTCTCGGCCGTGCCGCCAAAAGCGGCGTTGTTCGGATTGGTCAACGGGGTGGCCGAGCTGCCGCCCGAACCGCTCGTCGAGTAGCCGGAGATGATCTGGATCCCGAGCTGCTCATCCTGCGCATCGCCAGCATCCGAGCTTTGTCCGAGTTCGAGGCCGCAGAGCAGGAGCAGCCTCGACGAATGAGCGTTCAGCTCCGCGAAGTCGAAGGCTGCGGCTGGGCTGGCCACTGCAGCCACGGGCAACCGATAGGGACGTCCGATCATACGAGCCCCCTTCGGCGCAGATACTCCGTCCGCTTGTCGTCGAGGCGGATCCGGAACAGCTCGACGCGTTCCAACTCGACAGCCAGGGCCTCCAGTGTCGGCCCGGCGAGCCAGAGCGCCCCATAGCCGATGCCGCGTTCGTTGCGCAGGAGCACGTCGGCCACCTTGATGCCTTCGGCGTTATCTCGGCAGGCCTCCAGCAAGCGCGGGCTCGGGTTCGGCACGTCGAGCACGGCGCCGTCGGGATACGTCTCCCGGTCATGGATCTTGAAGCGGATCAGCATGTCGCCTCAGGCCGCGTCGCGAAAGCACGCCGCTTGGAAGGTGGTCAGGGAGAACGGGTTGCCGTTCGTGACGGCCTGCGTGGCCGAAAGCGGGCCCGCGGCGATGATTCGCGTATTGGTCACGTCGACCAGCGCCCAATGGGACGCCGTGCCCGTGACCGTGACCGACCCATCTGAGAAGGACGTCACCTGAATGGCCCTGCCGTCCGTCGTGCCGTTGACGACCGAGAGCGTCGGCGACGTCTTCGATCCGAGGATGAAGGTCGTGGTGGCTTCCGTGTACGTGTCCGCCTCGGCGTTGTTCAGACGCAAGGCGAACGTGCTGCCCGTGGTGCCGACCGTGAGGCCATTGTCCCGGTAGTAGTCGTCCACGTAGACGTCGCAGAGGAGCGCCGTGCCCATGGCGAGAGCGCCAAGGCGGGACCAGAAGAATTGCTTGCCCATGGCTCAGCTGCCTTCCTGCGCGGCCGGGTCGCCGTGCTTTGCGATGACTCGGGCGAGCTTGCGATGCAGCGCCTCGATGGTTGCGGGGGCGCGGTCGACGTCACCCTCGGGCAGCGCGAGACGGCGGGCGATTTCGCTGCGGTAGTGGGTGACTTCCCACTGGCCGCCAGACCCGGCTGATAGCGTGTGCGTTTCTTGGCTCATGGCTTTTCCTTCCGGCGCCGAACAAAGCGCCGCCTCCCCGCCATCGGCAGGGTGTGATTGTTTGGTGAGCGCTCAGCTCAGGCCGCGCGCCTCATGCGGCGCGGGTAGACGTTGCGGGCGATGCGCTGGGATGCGGTGATGGGTGGGCCGCCGGCAGCGGCCGCCCCCGTCGTGAACCGCCACTCTCGCCAATAGACGCCGAACCAGTCCGGTAAGAGCTGGTCGTCGATCTGGACGTGGTAGGCGGTCGACCCGGTGAGGGTGGAGATCGGGATCTGGATGTCGTTGCCGGTGAACGTGCACGATGCGGCCGGGATGGTGGCTTCGAGCGTGCTCGGATCGTCCGGCCGGACGACGATGGTCATCGGCACAGAGCGTCGACCGGTGCCGAGCGTCAGCGCGCCCGGGTCGAAGCTGATGCCCGTGTCCTGCATCCACGACGTGGCGAGCCCGCACCGACTGCCCGTCGACGCGTTGGTGGACTCGCGATAGACGCCGTTTGTCGAAAAACCCGTCGGCCATCCGCTGACGGACGTGCTGCCCGTGCCGGTCGCGTTGCCGATCAGAACCAGGCACGGCTCGCTGTACGGCAGCTGTACAGCGAGCGGGTTTGGCGCCGTCGTGGTGCCGCCGGCCTGGGTAGTGTTGAAACGGACGTACGGAGCGTCGGTGAGATGCCCGCCGCGGACGCAAAATGCCTCGTAGGAGTGATCGTTGGTCCCACCGAAGATCGACGCGCCGCTCGACAGAGTGGCACCCTCGGAACCTGTCGCGCGCTTCCAGGCGACATACCCCGTGACGTCCCCGCCCGGATGCCAGTGGGTAATAGTCCACCCGACGCCCGCCGCTGGCGGCACGACATGCGCCGCGCCCGCCAAGTTGCCGACGATGATGATGAGATCGTTGGCCGCCAGCCCGGGCCCGCCGTTCGTCGCGTGCCCCGGTGTGTTGATCGTCGGAGCATCGGTGCCTGTCGACGTCCCGCCGGTCTGATGCACCATCGTCGGCGAGCTCGACGGAAGGACCGTCTTGTAGAGCCGTACGTTGCCCGAGCCGACCGTCGTCCCGGCCGTCATCGTGACGGTCAAGGTGCCGAACGTGGGCGAGACGCCGGTCGCGTCGATGGCCGGCGAGAACGATGACCAGCCCTGCGCTCGAGGCGCGTAGGCCACCGTGCAAGCACGCCGCACGGCGTTCGTGCCGATGGTCCAGTCACAGCTCTGGCTGCCGCTCGTCAGCCCGACTTCGTACCCGTGCGTCGAGCTGATCGTGCCGGTCGTTGCTGCGGCTGCCGTGGCGCCGGACGTACTAGAGACGGTGGTGTTAGCCTCGCACGTCGCCACGCCGACGAGCGCGCCATTGCTGGCCGCCGTGCACGTCGTGGCAATCGTCGCGGCTGCTGCGGTGTCTGAGCCGCCGGAGCCGAACGCGCCGCTGGGACTCGAGGACGTGTAGGGCGCGTCTTGGGTGTCGTTGAGCTGAAACGTACCGATGTACGTGCGGTTGGAGCCGGACCAAAAGAAAGTAGCAACGGCCGGGCTCGGGAGCAGGTTGTCCCCGCCCCCGCCGCGGAACTCCAGGAAGCCGCCTCGCGGGCCGCGGAGCTCCAGGGCCGCAACGTCGACCGAGCCGAGCGACGATCCGATGTGGACCAGCGGCGCGCCGTTGATCGAAGCCTGCGCCGTAGCTCCGGCGAACGAGCCATCGCGGGACGCGCCCATGACCACCCAGCGGTCCCCGCCGGCCGTCGACACGCATTCGCGCGAGACGCAGCCGATCGTCGGGGCGACGCGGCCAAGACTGACGTTCAGTAGGGATGTGGCCATCTTCGATGGGGGGTCACTCGGCGGCGGCGTCGGCGGTCACTCGGGCTTCGTCGCCCACTGCCGATCGGTCGTGAACATCGGGAACACGGGCTCGGGCAGGCCGGGCTCGCGCTTGAACGAGCCCTCGAGCGAGCGCGGGAAGCTCGTGTTGAACTGGCCGCCGTTCAGCTTCACGAGCACTTCGCCAGCGAGAGCCTGGTTGTTCTCCAAGACCACGATCCGCTTGGTTGCGTTGCCTTGGCCCTGGACCTTCAGCTCTTCGCGAATGGCCTTGTTGCCGGCGAGCGCTTCGTCGGCCTTGGCTTCGAGCTTGGCCATCTTCGCGTCGAGCTTGGCTTCCAGCCTCTCGACGGCGGTCGTGTTGTCCTTCAGCGCGACGACGAGCGCATGGCCAACGTCGGTGTTCAAAAAGTAGAGCGAGCCGCCGATGATGGCGAGGAACATCAGAGCGACGCCGATCGGGTTCCAGGTCCGCCCGTGCTTCGCGGCGAAGGTGAGAAAGCCGCGCGGCGAGAGGCTGGCCGGGGCTTCGTCTTCCTCGGCCTTCTCCCGGATCTCGACGCCCATCGTCTTGCGCCGTGGAGGCGGAGGCGGGTGGCTCGGATCGTAGCCGGGATGGCTGCGGCGGGGGTCAGGACTCATCGGTGGTCTCTTGCTCGGAATGCCATCGTGCGGAGCGCTCGCGTCTCGATCTGCTGGACGCGCTGCATCGACACGCCGAGGAGCCCGGCAATGCTCTTGAGGTCCTGCGGTCCGCGGTCAGCCACATCGAGCGCGCACGACTCGGCCTCGGCGCTCAGGTGGTAGCGGCAGCTCTCGTAGGGGCAGGGGCGCGGGATTTGTGCGCAGTCTCCGCGCGTGATGGGGAAGAGCGGGAGGCGGGGGCTCATTTGCCGTCGGCAATCAGCGGAGCCACGGCTTGCTTCAGCTCTTGGACGCTCAGCTCCAGAGCCGTCAGCCGTCGATCGTGCTCCCCCAGCGTCTTTCCCTGCGACTTACCCTGGCCGATCGCGAAGGCCAGGTCCCGCGCTACCGAGGCAAGTTGCTGGCTCACCCCGTCGAGCTGGAAGGCAACGGAGGCCAGGAGGTCGGCGGGTTCTCTCGCGTCTGCCTCCGGTGGCTTGGTCTCCCGGTTCGGAAAGTCGTCTTCGGGTGGGTCGGCGTGGATGGTGTCTCGGCGGGTTTCGTCGGGATCGCTCATTCGGTGTCTGGTCTCGTCAGTTCGGCGTGCATGGCGTCGGGTCGGGAGAAGTGTCCTCCCCAGAAGAATCCGTGGCGGTGCATGATGGGCACGAGCTCGACGACCGAGCCCTTGGCACCGAGAGGCGCCGGCGCCTGACCAAGCCCGTTCCAGGCAGCGTTGATGTCGAAGGCCGTGGCGTGCGCGTGGCTGCTGAGCGTCGTCACTGAGCCGCGCACAAACCGAGGGACGTAGGAACCGGCCCAGGTCAGGACGCGATTGAGCAGCCCTTCCTTTTCGACGTCGTTCCAGAACCAGAGCAGGGACGAGACGCCTCGGCGGTGCCAGAGGATCTTGCCGCCCTTCGGCGCGCCCTCGATGCCAACGAGCTGCGGCACCACGACTGAGGCCAGGTTGTCCCTGGGCCAGCTGTTCGTGATCCGGATGTTCGAGCGGTCGTCCAGCGGGACCGCGACGATCTGTCCCCAGATGCGCTGACGGTCGAGGCCCGAGAGCGGCTTGAATGACGGGAGCGGCGGGAGGCCCGTGGGCGGTTCTGCCTGCCAACCAGACGCCACGAAAGCGGCCCTGGTCATGGGCCCGACCTCGCCGTCCTTGGTGAGGCCTCGCTGGCGCTGGGCCTCGATGACGGCCCGCTTGGTGAGCTGCCCGAAGTCACCA
>Ga0247744_1000002_pt1 | contig 68943 bp, 108 predicted proteins | sample UWRJS154409C5_FD_180946 | JGI IMG/M metagenome (GOLD analysis project Ga0247744, IMG submission 180946) | Soil microbial communities from Arlington Agricultural Research Station in Wisconsin, United States - UWRJ-S154-409C-5 | ecosystem: Environmental > Terrestrial > Soil > Agricultural land... | reverse complement strand
TACCGCCTGACGCATTGCGCTCGACAACCCACAGCGTGCCGTCCGTCTCGGTGCAGGCGTATGCCGATTTGCCCTCGGGAGTGACGATGCGGATCAGGGTGCCGGCTCGCATACCGCCTCCACCTGTATCTCGTGCTCGTACCAGCGGTGCACCGCGCCGGTGGCCAGCGCCTTGGCCCAGACGTCGGTCGGCTGCGTCTGCTTGCGCGCATGCTCATCGTCAGGCACGGCGCAGGTGACCCACAGGGGGCCGTCGTCGATGCAATGCTCGTCGCGCAGCGCGGCGCGCTTGACGCGGATTAAGGTTCCGGGTTGCATGCCTTACCTTTTCGTAAGGTTGGGCGGGGGCTTTCGCCCCCGCTTGAAGATCAGTAGTTCTCAGCCCGCGAAAACGGGGGCCGCATCAGGCGGGCGATCTCGCGCTCGCCGTTCTTCCAGCGGTTGCCCAACACCGAATAGGCCCAGCCGAAATGCTCGGCCCACTCGGCGAGGGTCTTGGTCATACCGTTGTACGTGATACGCACGTTGGTATATCGGTTGTTCGCCTGCTCCTTGCGCGTGGCCCAGCGCATGTTGCCGGGCGCGTAGTCTTCGTCATTGTCGATGCGATCCAAGGTCATACCTTTCGCAGGGCACGTCCCGACTGCAGCACGAAACGCCGCGAAGTCGTTGACCCATTCGTCGCAGACCTTGATCCCGCGCCCACCATAGCGGTGATACGCGACGTTGTTCGGGTTGCTGCACCGATCCTTCATCACGCACCACACGCTATAGAGACGGTCGGATTTCCCTTGGCGCGCGTCGACCGTCGCGCCGTGCTTGGTGCGCCGGCGGTTAGCATCGGCAACGCCGTGGTTGTACGGTTTCTCGGTCAGCGGCTGCCCGTTGCGCGCGCGCCCCCACAGGGTGGAGTAAGGCAAGCCCGTGGCCGCCGATATCTGCCGCAGGGTAAGGAGCTTGCCTTCATACTCATGGTAGCTAGTCATTGCGTTTCCTTCCGGACAAAGGCATAACCCATATCCGGAAGGGAAGCAACAACCCAAAACCTAAAGTATGTCTTCGTTTTTCAAAACCCAATCGCGGAACGCACGGCTCATGAACGCGACGCCCTGCTTCTGCGGGTTCTTGGCAATGCTCACGGCGAACACGGCTTGCCATTCCGGTTCCATCCTAGCAATATACGTCATCCATGGGTCGATGGTCTCGCCCGTGACCTTGGTTACTGCGCCAAAGATCATAACCGCGCAAGCCCCGGGCGCCTCAGGCAGCTTCGCCTTGGTAGGGTTCTTAACTACCTCACTCCACAATGGCAACTGGTCTTGGTAGTCGACATAGGCGTGGAGGTCGCGCGCGGCCGCCTCGCCGAGCGTGCCAATCAGGCTGGCGACCAGTGCGTTGGGCGTGATCTGATCGCGCCGGCTGACCGGATTGCTCGCCCGCGCCAGCGAGCGCGGCGAGACGTAGGAGCGGTTCGGCTTCTTCGGGTTGAAGATGTACGGGTTCCCCTCCTGATCGCCGCTGGTGTAGCTCTCAAGGCAATGCGGGAACTGATTGACCCACGCCATGATGACCGGGTCGATGTCGTTGTTGACGGCCCAGCCCAGCCACAGTTCGGCATTGGGCTTGCGCACGTCGATCACGGTGATGCGCCCGATGCTGTGCGCCTTGAGCGTATCGCCGACGCCGTCGCTGCCGAGGTTGCCGGTCAGGAACACGATGCTGCCGGGCGGCAGCGGCTTGTCGCCGAGCCGGGGGTTGTCGGCTTCGAGCAGCGGGTGGAGCATGTTCTGCACCGGCTGCATGCCCTTGGTGAACTCGTCGAGCATGATCACGACCGGCATGTTGCGGTGGATCGCGAAGCGCACGTTCGGGAAGAACTCGGCGACGCGCTCGTCATGGTTGATGCCGGGGAAACCGATGTCGCCCAAGTCGAGCGTCGACACGTCGATATAGGCATAGGCGTAGCGCTCGCCGAGGATTTCCTTGAGCGTGCGCATGATGCTGGACTTGCCTATGCCTGGTTCTCCACGTAGGAAAAACTTGTTGACGTCGCCGCACACGGCAATGAGTTGCGCGGTCTCTTCTAGGTCCAGCGTGCTGCCGAAGCTGATATGTGTATTAGCCATGGTGTTGGTTGCTCCTTGTTTGTGGTTTTCGTGGTGCGACCGGCGTCAGCAGGGCTGCCTCATCTGACATACCAATACGTAGCCGATACAGTACAGTCTTAGGTCCGATATTATAAATCACACACCATTCGGACAATGGCCTAGTAACGCCGCTCACGACTAGGACGCGCGTGTTGCGGCGGTTGTTTGCTTGCTCCTTCATAGTTGTCCAGCGCACGTTGCCGGGCTCATACCCACGCTTGTTATCTACGCGGTCGAGTGAGAGTTTACGGCTGGCATACTTACCGATGTCCTCCATGAATAGCGTGTATCCAGAGATGTTGCCCTCACCGAAACGCCAGCGGTCACACACGCGCACGCCCTTGCCGCCGTAGCGGGCATAGTCATTGTCGTTGGGGTTGTGGCAGCGCTGGATCATGTGCTGCCAGCGCCGATAGGTCCAGTGCCGCGCTTGGTTACGCGGTGCCATGCCGTGTTTCATGTGGGTGAACTTACCTCAAACGGCTCGCATGTCAATGCCGCCGCCCGGACGGGCGGCGAAGTGGGTGGTGTCCATGGTGATCTTACTCCAGTAAGGTTCGGTGGTTGGTCTTGGGTGTGCTTTGGTGCACACTTCTTATCTTCTTATTGTAGCAGGTGAATACACCTATTCAAGCCGTTTAAGCTCAATTCTGCTTAAACACCCAAAGGTAGTTATCCTTGCGGACCTTACCATCGGTATGCTCGACGAGCTTGAGCGCCTCATCGGGGTGCAGAGCTATGATAGCATTCGTCAACCGCGTGGCCATGTTCTTGCCGTGGCGCGCGAACAGCATGTAGGCCCACATCTGGTCGACCGGCTCGTCGCTCAGCATATGTGCTTGGATGGTGAGCAGGTCGCTGCGCTTCCAGTTCCAGTCGCCGGGGCATGCGGGCACGGCGACATAACCGTACTTGTTGGTGCCGAACATATTGACGAGCTCGTCGTGGGTGAGCGGGTTGTCGGCGAGGTTGCGCAGCTTGGACATACCGCGCGCGAACTTGAGGAAGTTGCCGTAGCGCGCGCGGGCCACGGCAATACCCTTGCGGTCGATGGCGTGGACCTGCATGACGTGCGGCTGCAGGGGGTCAGGCTTGCAGTAGCGCGCCGAGTTAGGCCGGAAGGCCGTCGACAGGCCGGAGGCCACAGGAACGGCTCCCTGTGTCGTCTCGACCCACATCTTGCCGTGCTTCGAGTGTACGTTCCAGCCCAGCACATGATCGATGATCTCGCACTCGGTCGCTCGCGCGCTGCCGTGCGTGCCAGCAAGGACGATGGTGCCGTCGACGCGGTAGTGGATCAGCGTGTCCTTGGGCGGGCCGCCGGGTGGAGAGACGTGGCCGTTCCAGAGGGGGATGCAGATGCAGATCGAGCCATCGGCCAAGCGCTCGATGGTCTGGTGGGTGTGCGTGCGCCGGCCCAGCGGCTTGAGCTTGCGGCCGCGCATCGGCTTGACGCCGGCCTCGTACGCGGCGGCGCGCGCATAGTTGGGGAGCGAGGGCATTGCCCTTAACGTGTTCCACTTCAGTGACATTGGTCGTGTACTCCTTATGTGTTGCCGTCGAGGGCAGCTGCTATGCTCAGCACGAGCCCGATGATGATGAGGGCGAGGGCGATCCAGCCATCGCTTGTCATCAGTAGCGGCCCAGACGTTCGGCCAGCACGACGCAGAGTTCCTGTGCCAATGCCGGCTCGATGGGGTGGGTGTTGGCGATCTGCCGAAGCACGTCGTTGCTGAGCGTGCGCAGATAGCCCCGGTCGTGTTGCGGACGGGGCGGTTGCAAATGGGTCACTGGGACATTCCTTTCGCTACGAGCGTGAGCACACCCAAGGCGAACGTCAGGCAGGTGAAGCCGATGGTGTCGCGCTTGTGGTGGCGGTGGGCGGCGTGCATGGCCATGAGCGCACTGATGCCGGTGTAGGCGAACAGCAGCACGGACATGCCGGCGAGCAGTTCCTTAGACATGGTGGTGCGGAACCTCTTCGATCAGCTTGGGCAGCCGCGCGTGGAGGGTGGAGTACCACTCGGCGACGAATGCGCAGGCGGCATAGATGTCCTCCTCGGCGAGGCGCTCGATGGCGCGGTTGGCGACGATGATCGCCGCCGCGCGCCGCTCGGCGGAGGTGTGGTCAGATGTTGGCATCGGGTGTGGTCTCCTTCTTACGGATGGTAAGCTCGATCAGTTCGAGCATGGCTTCGAGAACATACTTGGTCTCGGGCTTGGCGACGATGGGCGGCGTGAGCTCATCGGTGAGCCAGTCGCGCCATGCCTGCAGGGTCTGGCCCTTGATCAGGACGGGTGGGCGGGTGCGAGCGCGCGGCATCAGTTCGGCGCGCCCGTCGCCTGCTCCTCGCGGTAGCCCGCGAGCTCGACGGCGAGGAAGTGGATGACGGCATCCAAGCCGAGGGCGCGCAGGTCGGCCAGCTGCTCGGCACAGGCGCGGCTGAGCGCGTCGACGGCGGCCAAGTGGTCGGCGTTGGCCTCCTCTTCGGCGACGACCTCGGGCGGGAGCGCGGACAGGAGTTCATCGTGCCAGTGGGTGACGAAGTGCTGCGCGTAGAGTTCGTCGTGCGCGATCAGCGCGCGGACGGCACGGTTGGCTTCGCGCACGAGCTTGTTCGAGATGGGCTTGTAGGCGTGGAGGTCGTCCTCGGTGGGCGTGGGTTCACCCATGCGGCACACGGCAGGACCGTCCATGTGCTCGGTGCCAGCCGGCACTTCGTCCCAGCCGCGTGGCACGGACAGCATCTCATCGAGGGCGCGCAGCGCGCGCGCCGGGACAGGTAGGCCGGGCGCATGCTCGTCGTACAGGAGGATGACGGGCGCTTGCCCGCGCAGCCAGCGCTTCCATGCCTTGCGGACGGACTTCTTCGGGCGCTGCGCGCTCGGCAGGTTCTTGAGATACTTCTTCACGGTGTCGGTCTCCTTCTTACGAGTAGTAGTGGCCACAGCGGTCCAGCAGCTGACGTATGATCTCGCTGACGGTGATGGTGCGGCGGACTGCATGGCTGGTGGTGTCGGCGAGCTCGGTCAAGACCTCGACGACGTCGGGATCGATGAGGAGCGGCACGGGTGCCGGCTCGGGCGGGAGGATGTCGAAGACAGGCTTATACATGGGCGTGCGCTTCCTGCAGGAGTTGGCGGATGAGGCGGTTGGCTGCGATCTCGGTGTCGATGTCGTGGGCTTCCTCTTCGTGGGCTTCGGCAAGGGCGAGGTTGATGACGTCGTCGGCGGTGAGCTCCATGCTCGGCCGCGAGCGGCGCACGGTGCGGTGCAGCGGCCGGACGAACTCGGGCTCGACGATCTGGTGGACGGGCACGGGCGGCAGGTCGAACTCATAGGCGTCGGCTTGCTGACGGGCGTGGGTGAGCAAGCGCATCGTGTAGGAGCGCTGCTTGGGGTCTCTGCAGTCGAACGCGGCGCGGGTGAGGCGCTTCACCTCTGAGGCCCATGCGCGGCGCGGGCCGTGTGAGGTGATGAGCTCGTCGAGGGTTGGGCTTATCTTACTAGTGGTAAGAGCGAGAGGTGTGCCTCTGGCGGTCGTGTTGGTGTGGCGGGCCGGCAGCTTCTGCAGGATGGCGGGTTGATGCTGGCCCTGCACGCAGGCGTGAGCGAACTCCATCGCCTCGATCATCCGGTCGAACCGCATGCGCGTGTGGTGCAGGCAGGTCGTGCCGTCGCGCAAGGTGAAGCGCACGAAGAACTTGCCGGTGGTGCGGGACTGCTCGGCCTCGGCGCGGAGGATACCCTGCGGGAGGAAGCGTTCCCTTACTAACGTAAGATATTCGTCGGTGTCTGGCGTGCTGACTAGGCGGCCGGTCGTGTACGTCTGCATGTGCGTGTCCTTTCTCTGAGCTTTAAGTATAGCAGAGTAGGTGCACTGTTCAAGTGATCTAGGTCGGCGTTTGCAGAACGCGCGGATTTGGTCTTGGGCCGACGAGTGCTATCATGAGTATCCTTACCAACGTAAGGAGCTAGTCATCCCAGCCGGGCACGTAGTTCGGGTTGCGGCGAGCGCGCGCTCGTGCGCGCGTGCGCGCGCGGCGTGCGGCGTCGCGGGCCTGCTCCACTTGGGCTTGGGCGAGTGCGCGCTTGTGGCGGACCTGCTCCTTGGCGGTGTTGCGCGCCGCCCGTGCCTCGGCACGCTCGGCAGCCTTGCGCACGGCGCGTGCCTCGGCACGGGCGGCGCGGCGTTGACCCTCGGGGGTTTGGGAGTGCACGACGATGCGCAGGGATGGAGGCGGAGCCGTGGCGAGGTGTTGCTCGACAAGCTGCCGAACGAATGCCGGGACACTGAGCCCAGCAGCGGTAGCGTGCGCGCCCCACCGGAGGTAGTCAGCAGGTTCGATGCGGATGTTCACCTGTTTCATAGGCGCGGAGTAGCACAGGAGAGGGTGGAGGGTCAAGGGATAATTAGACAAAGTGTTTTGCTTACCATACAACGGGTTACGCGGAAGAACATGGGGGTAATTTTACAGAATTTGTTACGAGCGTATAAGCTGGTGTCGGGAAAATCCTTTCTTCTTCTACTCTTATCTATCTATTTATACAAACATACAATTATACGCAAAAAAAAACATACACCCCCATGTGCGCGCGCATGCGCGAGAGAGATGCCGGAACCCGCGAACACACCCGATCACAACGGGGGTTTGTTGTTTTTCGTGCTACGCGCGTATAATTGATCTATTGTATGTATATCAATAACTTACCTCGTGTAATTCCAGACCCCCTTTTGTGTAATTGTATAATTTACAGTGTATATAGCGCCCTAGATCAATAACTTACGTGATCCTTACTGACGTAAGGTAACACTTTTGTATAATTATAAACCGGCATCATAGTCACACACAGACATCAGGGGGGTCTCAGGGGCCGCTACCTCCTGATACGTATGTAGGTATGTCTTACCACTAGTAAGGTAGCTACACCCTTGGTGCTACGCTGGTAACGTGGTGAACGAGACGCGCACACACATAAATCACTATCACGAAACCCGCCGCCCGAAATCGGGCGGCGGATACGTTAGAAGTCAGAAGGCAGGGTAAGCTGGTAGGCAGCCGCGAACGCGCGTACGTCCCTACGTGCGTTGTAGTAGCGTGCATGCGCGGGACCTAGCTTGCCAGCCGGCACCGCCTGTTTCATTCGCGCAATACCAGTCAGTAGGATTGCTAACGTAGCACGCGCCTCGTTGCGCTGCTCGGCTTCGGCGCGACGCGCGTCGCGTTCCTCGCCTAGTATGTGCAGCTGTCTCATTACTCTAGCGTCCATTGGTATTCTCCGAAGGGGGAGGCTGGCAATGTGCCAGCCTCCCTTTAGGTCAGACGCTCTTGGTCAACTCGCTGAGGTCGACGCCAAGGTCCCGAAGGATTTTGCCGATGTCGGCAATCGCCTTGTCGATCTTGGGGCTTAACCCTGCGACCTGCCCTGCCCGATACAGCTTGGTCAGGTCGACCTTGACCTTGGTCACGAGCGGCTTCGGATCGCGCGGCGGAGGGGCGAACCCGTCCAGCTTCTTGGCGAGCGTCCGCATGTCGGACCACGACTTGTAGCTGGCATTCTTCGTGCCACCCTTGTAGCCGATGTCCTCCTGCGGAGTGACGTAGATGTCCACGTATGCCTTGCGATGGTTCTCGATGTTGGTCAGGAGGACCTTCATCGCCTCGCAATCGGCATTCTTGGAATTGACGTCCGTCCAGTGCAGCCCCGCGAGGCGCGGGATTGCCTTCAGCTGTGGCGAGAGGTCGTTGTTGAGCATGACGCCCAACGCACCCCGGCTCATCAGCGTCCGCTTGGTATCGGCCGCGTAGTTCGCCATGGCCTTGCTCAAGCTATTCAGCTTGCGCGCCATGTCGCGCATTTCCGAGACTTCCGCCTCATCCATGTCGCGCTCGCGCTGCTCCTCGGATTTGGCGACCTCATCCTTGGCCGCCTTGGCCTTGGCGTCGGCATCCTTGCGCGCCGCTTTTGCGGCCGCATCTTCCGCCTTGACCTTGGCCGCAGCCTTGGCCTTGGCCGCCTTGGCGTCGACCGGCGAGACAGTCTCAGTCTCGCCCTTGCCCTCGGCTTCCAGCTTCTCAGCTGCAGCCGCAATTTGGGCTTCGATCTTTGCCTGCGCAACAAGCAAAGTCTTGTAGTTCGCGTCAGTCTTTGACGAGAGCTTAGGTGTTGGCTTGGTAGCCATTTCACTTCTCCAACGATGTCAAAACCCGGTCCGCTAGGCGGAGGGAGGGTTGCGGGGAAATCCCGCTACCGGAAGGATGTCTCCCTTCCGGCAACCCTTCTCTGCTATAGATACGTTACTAATAGCAAGAGGGGTAGAATTATCGTGTGTTTTCAATAGGCTAGGAGGGGGGAGGGGGTCCTTACCGTCGGTAAGGCTGCGCAACCCACCGGGGGGCAGGGGGGCAGCTGTGAGTTAGGTTCCCGCGCGCGCCCCCTTATTAGTGTTTTGCACATTCGATGATCATTATTATAAATCCGGGGATACTACCCCTCCGCTATTAGGGAGACCCCCCGTCAATGGAACCTAGGAGGACCCGTGGTTCTCGTGGTATCCGTATTTCACCTCAGCGCGCCGGCGCCTAGCGACCGCGTCCTCGAAGCGCACGTAGGACCCAAGGTGGATCACCTCTTTCCCGTTCCCGATGCGGGCAAACCACCGTTGGTCACGGGCATGCCAAACGACCCCCGACACGCCGCTCGTGTTGGCCACATTCAGCTTCTGGTTACGGACATTGCCGAGGTGCGTGGTGACCCGTAGGTTGCGGATGCGATTGTTCGACTTGTCGTGGTCCTGATGGTCGAGCGGCTTCACCGTCCAGCGGCCGGTGACCATCGCCCAGATGATGCGGTGCATCGGGCGCTTCACGCGGTCGATCTTGAGGCACGGGTATCCGTTGCTGTTGAAGGTGCAGCACACCTCCTTGCCCGCGCAGCGCGCGTTCCACGACACCCCGTGCGGTGGGTAGTGCTTCCAGTAGAGCTTGCCGGTCGACGGCACATAACGCAGGCGCTTGTGCAGGTACGCGGGCGAGGGTAAGGGTTTCATAGGCGGGTCCTCCTGAGACCATGCTAGGGGCAGGCCGGCGCTCGACACGCTACCTGCCCCGCCACCCTAGCGAAATTTTCCCTATTGACCAGCCTCAAACGGCTATGCCACTAGGGGTTATTGGCAGCGCTCAGCTTCATCTCCTCCGGGGGTCTCGCTTGAACCGGCTAATGGAGGGGTCGGGCGTGCAAGCGTCCGACCCCTTTTCAGTTCGTGGCACGACCCTGTAGCTCAGCAGGACAGAGCGACAGTTTCCTAAACTGAGGGCCACAGGTTCGAGTCCTGTCAGGGCCGCCACGGACCCCCTTGCGCCCACCCCGCGCCCATGCAACACATGCCGGACCGCGCTTCATTCGAGGCGTTCAAACCCCACGGAGGACCTGATCATGGGCGAGACCGAGAACACTGCTGTCGAAGCCGAAGATGCCGTTGCCGCAACCGCGCAGATCGACCCGGAGCCCACGCCCGAGCCCGATGCCGATGCGCCGGCCGACGACACCGAAGAGGGTGACGCAACCGACGACGCCGAATAAGCGTCTCTAGCTGCACCGCAGCGGTCGTGTTATGCACGGCTGCTGCGGTCGGCCCGCCCGACCCCCAGTCCCAAATGCTGGCCGCAGTACCAACGAGGGGACCAACACCATGCGCAAATTCTTCCTTGCCCTTGCCGCGCTCGCGAGCCTAGCGCTTGCCTCCGCGCCGGCGGCCGCGACCAAGACCTTCATCATCTCCGGCATCCTGACGTGGGCGCCCGGTACGTTCGGCACGGCCCTCAGTGGCTCGAACCGCGTGCTTAGCTTCAGCTTCAACGCGCTGTCCCCCACGCAGCCGATCCTGAACACGTTCAGCGCCAGCATCAACGCCATCCCCGTGGCCAGTACGCCCATCGCCAACAGTTTCAGCGGCACGGGCTTCGATCTGGATTTCGGCTCGTTCACCTTGGACTTCACGACCGGGCTCGACTGGTCGGCTGTCTTTCCGCCGACGCCCTTCTCCATCGGTGCGGTCGCCTCTCAGGTGAACAATGCCGGACCGTTCAGCGCCGCCGAGATCAGCATCCTCAGTGTCAACACGCCGCCCGTGCCGGAACCAGCGACTTGGGCGCTCATGCTGGTCGGCTTCGGTGCCGCCGGCGCCTTTGCACGGACGCGCTCGCGCCCGAGCGCAAGCCGGCTGGCGCGTCCGTAAGGCAAGCCAATCCATGCGCTGCCGCGCATGAGCCTGATCCCCGCCGGTCTTCCGGCGGGGATTTTTTTGAGCTACACACGCCCTCTATGGCCCGCCAGCGCACCGTCAAGCTCAAGCCGACCAGCGACCATCCGCTGCCGTACGACCCGGAAGGCGACGCGCGCGCCCGCGAGCCCACCTCCACCCTCGATGAGCTCTCCGTGACCAGCGCCACCGCGCACGCCACCGAGTTCCTCAAACGCAAGCGCCCGCCGCCGGACATGAGCCAAGAGGATTTCGACGAGGAGAAGCGCATCCTCAAGGACGCCCTTACCAGCGGTAAGATCAGCCCGCTCGCCCACCACCCGGTCGCGGCGCGCGCGGTGTCGTCCTTCCTCGCCACATACGGCTCCTCCCTCGCCATGGACGTCGTCCAAGTCCGCACCGCGCTGACCAACAAGCTGATTGAGCTCGCCGACTGCGGCGACGCGCGCTACGAGCTCAAGGCCATCGAACTCCTAGGCAAGCACTCGGACATCAGCCTGTTCACCGAGCGCAGCGAGATCAACATCAACTACACGACGAGCGAAGGCTTGGAGCAGGCGATCAAGGAGCGCGTCAAGCGCCTGCTCTCCCTGACCCATGTCGCGTCGGAGGAGATGGTGTTCCCCGACGATGACGACGATGAGGAGGAGATCGAGCTCGCGAGTTACGTCGACGTGCCCCCGCCGGCGCCGGCGCAGGACCTTGCCGTCTGGCAGGAACCGCCCGAGCTCTGCGAGGGTGTCGAAGAAGACCCCGACGACAGCCCCGACTTCGACTGGAGCTCCCCCTTCGATGAATGACATCGCTCGCAAGCGCTGGGAAAAGAGCGACGGCAAGCCGTCCAGCCATGCCCCCGTCGATGCCGTCGAGATATTCCTCCAGCGCCTCAAGTCGGGCGAGATCAGCCCCAAGCATCTCATCATCGTCTACAGCGATGATGAGGACAGCTTGAAGGGTTCGACCACGGGCTACATGCAGGCCGGCAGCTTCAAGTCGTTCGCGCAGGTCGGGCTGCTGCAGGAGATCATCCTGCTGATGCGCGACCCGATCAACCATGGCTGATCTGTCCCTCAAGGACATCCCCAAGATACTCCACCGCTTGTCCCCAGCCGAGCAGGAGTTCCTGCTCGCGGAACTGGCGAAGCTGGAGGAGCTCAAGCGCCGCGAGGGCGCGCGGCGCTCGTTCATCCTGTTCGTCGAGGCGATGTGGCCGAGCTTCATCTCGGGGCGCCACCATTTGAAAATCGCGGAGGCGTTCGAGCGCGTGGCGCGTGGCGAGCTCAAGCGCTTGATCGTGTGTATGCCCCCGCGCCACACGAAGTCGGAGTTCGCCAGCTACTTGCTCCCTGCTTGGTTCCTCGGGCAGTTTCCCGACAAGAAGGTCATTCAGGCCAGCCACACCGCCGAGCTCGCAGTCGGGTTTGGCCGCAAAGTTAGGAACTTGGTCGACACGCCCGGTTACCACGACATCTTCCCGAACCTTGCGCTCGCGACCGATAGCAAGGCCGCCGGTCGCTGGAATACCAGCAAGGAAGGCACCTACTTCGCCATCGGCGTCGGTGGTGCCGTCAGCGGCAAGGGCGCGGACCTGCTGATCATCGATGACGCGCACAGTGAGCAAGAAGCGGCGCTCGCCGAGAGCAATCCGGATGTGTTCGACAAGACGTTCGAGTGGTACACCTCCGGCCCGCGCCAGCGCTTGCAGCCGGGCGGGGCCATCATCATCGTCTGCACACGCTGGAGTAAGCGCGACATCGTGGGCCGCATTCTCGACGATGCGATCCAGAACGACAGTATCGACGAGTGGGAGGTCATCCAGTTCCCGGCGATCCTGCCGAGCGGCAACCCTGTTTGGCCTGCATTTTGGAGTGTGGAGGAGCTCCTCAAGGTCAAGCGCGACATCCCTAATTCCAAGTGGATGGCGCAGTACCAACAGGACCCGACGAGCGACAGCGCGGCCATCGTCAAGCGCGAGTGGTGGCAGATGTGGGAGAAGCGCGACCCGCCGGCGTGCGAGTTCATCCTGATGACCCTCGACACCGCGTTCGAGAAACATAACCGCGCCGACTATAGCGCTTTCCTGACGTGGGGCGTGTTCTATCGTGACGACGAGACCACCGGCCTCAAGGTGGCGAATATCATCCTACTCAATGCCTTTCGCGACCGCATGGAGTTCCCGCAGCTGAAACAGCGCGCGATGGAGGAGTATCGCGAGTGGGCGCCGGATGCGATGATCGTGGAGGCCAAGGCCAGCGGCGCGCCGCTCATCTACGAGATGCGTGCGGCAGGCATCCCGGTGTCCAGCTTCACCCCAGTACGTGGCAACGACAAGATTAGCCGGCTCAATGCGGTCGCAGACATCTTCGCCAGCGGCCGCGTGTGGGCGCCGCCCACCCGCTGGGCCGAGGAAGTCATGGACGAGGTCGCGGAGTTTCCGGCAGGGCGTCATGACGACATGGTGGACTGTGTGTCCATGGCCCTGCATCGCTTCCGGCAGGGCGGGTATGTCGGCACAACCATGGATGAGCCGGAGGAGATTGAGTACTTTCGTTCGAACCGGTCTCGGGGTTACTACTGAGTGCCGTGGTTCGGGTGGTAGCCGTGCGCGCGCTCGGCGGCGCGGCGGGCCACCACGGCTTCACTGAAGGTATGGAAAGTGCCAAGGCAGGTCCTCCTACCGATCCGCGCGCGCCACAGCTGATCCCGCTTGACGTAGTCGACCCCCATCACACCGCTGGTATTATCCTTATGGCGCGTTTGGTTACGGGCTGTGCCTACGTCATCAGTGACGCGCAGGTTGCGGATGCGGTTGTTCGCGCGGTCGTGATCCTGATGGTCAACCTCGCCTGCCGGCCACGCCCCCGTCACCATCGCCCAAATGACACGGTGTGCGCGCACGAGAACGTTGTCGATCCTCCCGCATCGATAGCCGGCTTTGTTGCAGGCGAGCGCTTCCTTGCCGGCCCACTTCGTGATCCACTTCTGTGGCATGCCGGCATACGCGCGCCAGTACAGCTTGCCCGTCGACGGCTCATAGCGCAGCCGCTTGTGCAGGTACGCAGGGGAGGGTAATGGTTTGCTAGGCATATCCGGCTCCTCGAAAGCTGGGCGTGTCAGGGCAGGGATGGCGCTCGTAACGCGGTCCCTGCCCGCACCTATAACCTAAGGGTTTGTCCTATGGCAACGTCTCCGTCCAACGTCGACAAGGCGATCAGCCAAGCCCCGCTGGGCCTAAGTCCGTACCCAGCCAACGAGGACGACGAAGCCGACCTCATCGTCGACGTTGAGGACGATGAGGATCGCGACGGCACCGAGACCCCCGAGAAACCCACCCCCAAAGGCTTCGACGATAACCTCGTCGACGAGCTTGAAGGCAGCCAGCTGACCACCATCGCCAGCGAGCTCTGCTTCGACTTTGAGGAGGACACCAACGCGCGGCGCGAGTGGATCAACACCTTCGCCGATGGTATCGAACTGCTGGGCCTGTCCATCGAGGATCGCACCGAGCCGTGGCCCGGCGCCTGTGGCGTCTACCACCCGCTGCTGGCCGAAGCGCTGGTCAAGTTCCAAGCCGAGACGATGACCGAGACCTTCCCCGCGCAGGGGCCGGTCCGCACCAAGATCATCGGCAAGGAGACCCCGGAGAAGCGCGCCGCCGCGCTGCGTGTCGAAGAGGATATGAACTACCAGCTGACCGAGGCGATGCCCGAATATCGCCCGGAGCACGAGCGCATGCTGTGGGGGCTGGGCCTCAGCGGCAACGCTTTCAAGAAGGTCTATTTCGACCCCAACCTCGGCCGCCAGACGGCGATGTACGTCACCGCCGAGGACGTCGTGGTGCCGTACGGCGCGTCAAACATCGAGACGGCGGAGCGGGTGACGCATGTCATGCGCAAGACCGCGAACGAGCTCAAGAAGCTCATGGTGGCGGGGTTCTACGCTGACGTCGACCTGCCGGAGCCGACCAACACGCTGGAGGAGATCGAGAAGAAGATCGCCGAGAAGCAGGGGTTCGATGCCACCACCGACAACCGGTACAAGCTGCTGGAGATGCAGGTCGACCTCATCATCGATGACGATGAGTTCCGCAAGGGCACGGACGATGGCGTGGGCCTGCCGTATATCGTCACGATTGAGAAGGAGACGCAGGAAGTCCTCGCGATCCGTCGCAATTGGCAGCCCGACGACGACCTCAAGCGCAAGCGCTCGCACTTTGTCCATTACGCCTACATCCCCGGTTTCGGCTTCTACGCCTTCGGCCGGATCCACATCGTCGGTGCGTTCGCGAAAAGCGGCACGGCGCTGATCCGCCAGCTGGTCGATGCTGGCACCCTGTCGAACCTGCCCGGTGGGTTCAAGACCAAGGGGCTGCGCGTCAAGGGTGACGACACGCCCATCGGCCCGGCCGAGTGGCGCGACGTCGACGTAGCCAGCGGCACGATGCGCGACAACATCATGCCGCTGCCGTACAAGGAACCGAGCCAAGTCCTGTTCGCGCTGCTGCAGAACATCGTCGAGGAGGGCCGCAAGCTCGCCGGCGCCGGTGACCTGAAGATCAGCGACATGAGCGCGCAGGCCCCCGTGGGCACCACGCTCGCGATCCTTGAGCGCGCGCTGAAGCTCATGTCCGCCGTGCAGGCGCGCGTCCACTATTCGATGAAGCAGGAGTTCAAGCTCCTCAAGGGTATCATCCGCGACTACACCCCCGACAGCTACAGCTACGACCCCGAGGAGGGCGGCCGCAAGGCGAAGAAGAAGGATTACGACAGCACCGAGGTGCTGCCGGTCAGCGATCCCAACGCCGCCACCATGGCGCAGAAGATCGTCCAGTACCAAGCCGTCATCCAGCTGGCGCAGACCGCGCCGCAGATTTACGACATGCCGTTCCTCCACCGCCAGATGCTGGAGGTGCTGGGTATCAAGAACGCTTCCAAGCTCGTGCCGCTCAAGGATGGCGACGACATGAAGCCGACCGACCCGGTCAGCGAGAACATGAACATCATGAATGGCAAGCCGGTGAAGGCGTTCCTCGAACAGGACCACGAGGCGCATCTGGCCGTGCACACCGCTGCGATGCAGGACCCCAAGCTGATGGAGCTCATCGGCCAGAACCCGGCCGCGCAGACCATCATGGGCGCCGGCGCGGCGCACGTCATGGAGCACCTCGCGTTCAGCTACCGCAAGCAGATCGAGGAGCAGGCCGGCGTGCCGCTGCCGCTGCCCGATCAGCCGATGTCGCCCGAGACCGAGGTCGCCGTCAGCCGCCTCGCGGCCGCCGCTGCCAAGCAGCTGCTGGAGAAGAACAAGGGCGAAGCCGAAGGTAAGAAGAACGAGGAGATGGCGAAGGACCCCATCGTCCAGATGCAGCAGAAGGAACTGGAGCTCAAGGACCGCGAGGTTTCGCTCAAGGAGCAGCAGTTCAAGGTCGACTCGGCGGCAAAGGCCGACCAGCACGACCTCGCTGGTGCCAAGATCGCGTCGGCCGAGCGCATCGCCGGACTGCAGGTCGGGGCCAAGCTCGCGACGTCGAAGGCCGAGCTCAGCGCGAAGCAGCAGGAGGCGGGGCTCAAGATGGGCGTCGAGATCGCCCGCGAGGCCGCACAGGCGGGTGGCGCGCCTCAACCGCAGGAAGTGGCCACGCTGCACCAGATGGCCGCCAGCGCCCCGCAGGCGGGCGCTGAGGGGCAATCCGAGCCCGGGGCGGAACCCCCGGCACCGCCTGAGGGAGCGCCTGTATGAGCCAAGCCTTGCAGCTGATCATCGCCAAGATCGATGAGACGCTGACCAACATCGAAGGCGATCTGGCGGCCGGCACAGCGGCCGATTTCAACGCCTACAAGTTCACCTGCGGGGTCTATCGCGGCCTCCGCATGGCGAAGGGCATCATGCAGGACATAGTCGAGGAGGAAGAGACGGATGGACCTGATTGACGAGTGCGCGGAGGACGAAACTCCGCGCTATGGAACGCAGCTGCCGACCCCATCGGGCTACCGCATCCTGTGTGCCATCCCCGAGGTCGAGAAAGTGACCGCCGGCGGCATCCACAAGGCCGACATCACGGTCGAAAACGAGACGCTGCTCGCAGCCGTGCTGTTCGTGATGCGGATGGGGCCTGATTGCTACGCGGACAAGACCCGTTTTCCGGGTGGGCCGTGGTGTAAGGAGGGGGATTTTGTCCTTGTGCGCGCCCATGCGGGCACGAAGGTCAAAATCCACGGCCAGCTGTTCCGTCTGATAAATGACGACAGCGTCGAAGCTGTCGTCGAAGATCCGAGGGGGATTTCGCGTGCCTGAGAAGCGCGACTTGGTGCGTAAGCGCGACTACATGCGCGCCTATTACGCCGAAAACCGCGAGAAATTGCTCCTTCGGCAGGCCGAAAACGACGCCGCACGCCTCGAAGCCAAGCGGGCGTACAACCGTGCGCGCCACCATCGCCTTGGAGAGGCCGAATTGGCTCGAAAAAGGGCCGATTACGAGGCAAAACGCCCGGAAAAGCAGGAAAAACAGCGGAATTACTACCGGAGCACCCGGGAGGCTCATGTTTTGCGTGTCTACGCGCGCAAGAAGCGCCTTGTGGCCGGTCGCAACATCACCACGCCGGCGCAGCAAGTCGAAATCGACGGTCTGTACCTGTTCACGCAGTGCTTTCCGTGGTTCGAGGTCGACCACATCCTTCCGTTGCGCTCCAAACACCTTAGCGGGCTGCATATCCTGCCCAATCTGCAGGTGTTGCCCCGCGTGACCAACCGCCGGAAGTTCAATCGGACCTGTCCGGCGCACATCAACATCATCGAGGGCCTCATCACGGCCCGCGCAGAAGCCTGAGGAGGCACAAATGGCCATCAAGCCGACCAAGAAGGACGACGAGTTCGATTTCGATTTCGAGGACGACGACACGACCGAAGTCGATGAGGTGGATGATACTCCCGAGGAGGATCGTGGGCGTGGGGAGATGCCCAAGGAGATCGTCGACGACCTCGATGCCGACGAGTTCGAGGAGTATTCCGAGAAAGTTAAGCAGCGCCTGAAGCAGGCGAAGCGCATTTACCATGACGAGCGCCGCGCCAAAGAGCGCATCGAGCGCGAGAATAACGAGGCCGTGAGCGCCGCGCAGCGCCTGCTGGAGGAAAATCGCCGCCTGAAGCAGACGCTGGCCAACGGCGAGCGCACCCTCATCACCTCGTTCCAGCAGTCGGCCGGTGCCGACCTCACGCTGGCCGAGCGCGAGTACCGCGAGGCGTTTGACGCCGGCGACACCGATAAGATGGTCGAAGCGAGCAAGAAGCTCACGGCTGCGACGATGCGCAAGCAGCAGACGGAAAGTTTCGTCCCTACTGTACAAGTCGAAAATGAAGAGGTACAGCAGTACCAGCAGCCGGTTCGCCCCGATGTCAAAGCCACTGCGTGGCAAGAACGCAATACGTGGTATGGCAACGATCCGGAGATGACCGCTGCCGCGTTGGGCCTCCATCAGAGGCTGATCAACGAACGGGGTACGGCCTACGCCGGCACCGACGAATATTGGAGCACGGTCGACAAGACCATGCGGAAGCGCTTCCCCGAGCAGTTCTCGGACGAGGAAGACGAGCCCGCTCCCCGCTCCAAGCCCGGCGCAGTGGTCGTGGCTCCTGCCTCTCGCAGCAAAGCCCCCAAGCGCATCACCCTCACCAAGTCGCAGGTCGCGCTCGCTCGCAAGTTCGGGCTGACCAATGAAGAATACGCTAGGGAGCTAGTCAAGTTGGAGCAGAAGGCATGACCGAAGGACGCATCCCCCGCGCGCACGACACGCGCGAGCAGCGTGAGCGCCCCAAGGTCTGGCAGCCTGCGTCCACGCTCCCCGAGCCCGAGCCGATGCCGGGGTATAATCTGCGCTGGGTGCGCGTCTCGTCCTATGGACAGAACGACCCGCGCAATATCTCCGGCAAGTTGCGCGAGGGCTATGAGCCGGTCCGCATCGAGGATCAGCCGCAGTTCAAGCTGCTGATCGATCCCGACAGCCGGTTCAAGGACAACATCGAGGTCGGTGGGCTGTTGCTCTGCAAAATCCCCACCGAGTTCACGGCGCAGCGCGCGGCCTATTACGCGAACCGCACCAAGGACCAGATGGAGTCGGTCGACAGCAATTTCATGCGCGAGAACGACCCTCGGATGCCTCTTTTTCGCGAGAAGAAGACCAAGACGACGTTCGGCACTGGCGTGTAAGCGAGGAGCTTAACTATGGCATACCCCACTGTGAACGGCCCCTACGGTCTGATCCCGATCAACCTGATCGGCGGGCAGGTGTTCGCGGGTGCCGTGCGGCACTTCGCCATCGCTTCGGCCTATGGCGTGACTATCGGGTTCGGCGACATCGTCAAGATCGTCGCCGGTAATGTCGAGAAGGACGTCGGCACCGTCACGGCGACGCCGGTCGGCATCTTCCTCGGCTGCTCGTACACCGACCCGGTGTTTGGCAAGACCTTCCGCCAGTCGTTCCCGGCGGGCACCGTCGCCGCCGACATCCGCGCCTATGTCGCCGATGACCCGGACATCCTGTTCAAGGTCGCGGTGCTGTCTGCGGGTGTCACCGTTGGCTCGGTCACGCGCTCGGCCATCGGCAAGAACGCCGGCGTCCTCCAGAATGCGGTCAATCTTGCCACCGGCAACTCGCAGGTCGGCATCAATGGCCCCGGTGTCGCGGTCGCCGCGACGCTGCCGCTGCGCGTCGTCGATGTCGTGCTTGAGACGCAGGCCACCCCGGGCAATTTCACCGAGGTGATCTGCAAGTTCAACGCCGGCATGCACCAGTACAACAACCCGCTCGGCGTCTGATCGGCGTTTCAAGGAGTCTGATCCATGGCGATTTCTCGCGCACAACTGCTCAAGGAACTGCTCCCCGGCCTCAACGCGCTGTTCGGTCTCGAATACAAGCGCTACGGCGAGGAGCATAAGGAAATCTTCGAGACGGAGAGCTCCGAGCGTTCCTTCGAGGAGGAGACCAAGCTGTCGGGCTTCTCGGCTGCGCCGGTCAAAAACGAAGGCTCTGCCATCGCGTATGACAACGCGCAGGAAGCCTTCACCGCCCGCTACAACCACGAGACGATTGCTCTCGGTTTCTCCCTCACGGAGGAGGCCATCGAGGACAATCTCTACGACACGCTGTCGTCGCGCTATACCAAGGCGCTGGCGCGCGCGATGTCGTACACCAAGCAGACCAAGGCGGCGGCTGTCCTCAACAACGGCTTCGACCCGCTCTACCCGGGCGGCGACGCGGTTCCGCTGTTCTCGTCCGCGCACCCGCTCGTGGGCGGTGGCGTGAACGCCAACATCCCGACCGTGCCGGCCGACCTCAACGAGACGTCGCTCGAAGCGGCGGTCATCCAGATCGCTGGCTGGACCGACGAGCGCGGGCTGCTGATCGCGGCCAAGCCGAAGAAGCTGATCCTTCCGCCGAGCCTGATGTTCGTCGCGACCCGGCTGCTCGAAACCGAGCAGCGCGTCGGAACCGCCGACAACGACATCAACGCGCTGAAGAACAACGGCTCGATCCCGGGTGGCTATGCCATCAACCACTTCCTCACCGATCCGGACGCTTGGTTCCTGACGACGGACGTGCCGAACGGGCTCAAGCACTTCAACCGCGTGCCGCTCGCCAACTCGATGGACGGCGACTTCGACACCGGCAACGTGCGCTACAAGAGCCGCGAGCGCTACAGCTTCGGCTGGAGCGATCCGCTCGGCATGTACGGCTCTGCCGGGGCCTGATGGGCGTTAGGGCACCGGGGGGTGTTGGAGAAGCACCATGTCACTGATCCCGCTGCTCATCGTCCTCGTTATCGTAGGGGCCGTGCTGTACTTGCTGCAGCTGGTCCCCATCGATGCGACGGTGAAGACGATTATTTACGTCATCGTCATCGTCGCCGTACTGATCTGGTTGCTGCGCAGCCTGCCTTCGCTGGGTGTGCATGTTTGATCTAGGGTAATACCCGCGCCGACCGCCCTAGCGGACGTAGCAGAGACGGCGTGGGGATGTGCTGCTACACAGGAGACGATCATGGGTCAGACCACTTTCAGCGGCCCCGTCCGCTCGCTCGCAGGCTTCATCAGCGGTCCCGACAGCGTCGTGCCGATCACGACTGCGGTCGTGGCGCTCAGCGCCGCCGACTATGGCGGTCGCCAGCTGTTCGTGAACTATGCGGGCGTCGGTGGCATCCTGACCCTGCCGCTGATCATCCCGACCGGCCCCGACGCCAACATCGGCCTCAACTATGACATCGTGTTCGCCACGACCGTCAACGCAGGCGGATACAAGATCAAGGCGTTCACCGACGTCCCCGGCGACGTTTTCATCGGGCAGGTGCAGACCACGGCCGGTGGCGGCTCGCCGACGACGTTCGTGCCGAACGGCACCACCAACGACGTTATCAATCTCAACGGCACCACGCAGGGCGGCGCGCTCAACTCGCGCCTCACCATCAAGGCCGTTGCCGCCAACAAGTGGCTCGTCACGGGCCTGCTGATCGGCGTCCCGGCGTTCATCACGCCCTTCGCCAACGCATAAGGAGCCGTCTCCATGCCGATGCCGCCCCCGCCTCCCGGTCCCGGTATGCCGGGTGCGCCACCGCCTGAGATGGCGGCCGCTGGAGGTCCTCCGAAGCCTCCGACGCCCCCGATGCCACCCAAGCCCCCGATGCCCCCCGGCACGGTCCCTCCGCCTCCGCTGGGCGGCATGGCGCCGCCTCCGGGTGGGCCTCCGGGTGGTCCGCCTCCCGGTGGGCCTCCGGGCATGCCTCCGCCGCCCCCGATGGGCGCCGGCGCGCCGCCTCCGCCTCCGGGCATGCGCAAGGGCGGGTTCGTGCCGTTCAAGAAGGGCGCTGGCGGCGACAAGGGCGGTTTCACGCCGTTCAAGAAGGGTGCCACCGGCGGCAAGCCGCTCTCTTCGACGAAGCTGAAGCCCAAAGCGAGCCCAAGCAAGATCGGTGGTTTCGCCAAGGGCGGCTCCATCGATGGCGTTGCCAAGCGCGGCAAGACCAAGTGCAAGATTTGCTGAGGAGGTAGCCATGGCTGAGCCCGACCAAGGGATGGGCGACATCGTCAAGAACGACCCGCCGGCGAAGAAGGAGACCTTCGCCGAGGCGTTCCGTGCGGCCTACGACGGTGGCAAGGGCAAGGGCTCGAACTTTAGCTGGAACGGCAAGCAGTTCAAGGCCAACATGGCGTCCGACGCGCCCAAGGCGAAGCCCAAGCCGAAACCCCAGCCGGCTGCAGGCACCTCGTTCAAGGGCTCTGGTGGTGCCGATGCCTCGGTGCTCGGCCCCAAGGCTGGCAAGCCGTCGCCGGGGTACAAGGCGTTTGGCGAGCCCGTCGATCAGGCGAAGATCGCGCTCGTCAAGGACGTCAAGGCGAGCTCGTCGAAGCCGAAGCCTGCGGCGGCCAAGAAGTTCAGTTCGCCTTCCGACAGGGTGGATGCGGAACTCGCGAAGGCGTTCACGCCGCCCAAGAGCGGCGATGGGGGCATCAAGATCGACAAGCGGGTCAGCGGGCCACCGGCCAAGGCGGGGCCGCCCAAGAAGTTCAACTCCCCATCCGACCGGGTGGATGACGCGCTCGCGAACGCGGCCAAGCCGCCGACGTCGTGGGGCGGGGGTGGTATCCAGATCGACCGCCGTGCTCCGCCGTCGTCGACCGCCGTGCCGAAGCCGCTCAAGAAGTACAACTCCCCATCCGACCGGGTGGACGATATGCTCGCGGACGCGGCCAAGCCGCCGACGACATGGGGCGGGGGTGGCATCCAGATCGACCGGAGGCCCAAACCCAAGTCCGGTCCTGCTGCGCCGCCCAAGAAGTTCAACTCCCCATCCGACCGGGTGGATGATGAGCTCCGCAAGGCGTTCACGCCGCCCACGAATTACGCCAAGGGCGGTGGTGTCGAGGTGCGCGGCAAGACCAAGGCCAAGTGCTATGCGAAGGGCGGCAGCATCGACGGCTGCGCCAAGCGCGGGCACACCAAGGCAGGGAGGCGCTAGTGCAACCGACAGTCCTCAGGACCAACGCCGTTCAGGCGAGCCCGGCGGCCACCAACGATTACTATGGCTGGCCGAACGTCTCGCTGCAGGCGGTCGTGACGGGCGCCGCGACTTATTCGGTCGAGGTGACGCTCGACAACCCGCTGCGTCCGCCGGCGGCGGGCGTGACGTGGTTCCCGTGCCCCATCGCCACGCTCGTCGGCGCGTCGACGAACCAGCTTGGCGCGCTGCAGGATTTCGTGCTCGGCATCCGGCTCAACCAGACGGCGGGCGCCGGCTCGGTCGCTCTGACCATCATTCAGGTGGGCGGCGCGCGCGGCAACTAGGAGAGTGCTGATGCGCAGTTCGCGTGGCATGGGCATCGTGACGAAGGGTGGCAAGAAGACCAATCCGTTCGTCCGCAGCACGAAGCCGACCGACCGCGATCCGAACTCGATGCCGGTCAAGGGTAAGGCCAAACCGAGCAATCTTACCGGCGGTAAGGACCCGTCGTTCAAGCAGGACAAGCCCAAGGGCGGGAACCCGTTTGCGCAAGGATATGCCGCCGGCGGGAGCCTCGATATTTCGGCTGCGATCAAGAAGCCCGGTGCGCTGCACGCGCAGATGGGAGTGCCCGCTGGTAAAAAAATCCCCGCCAAGGCGCTCGCGACGGCCGCCAAGGCACCGGGGAAGCTCGGCCAGCGGGCACGCTTCGCAGAGACGTTGAAAGGGTTTAACAAGAAGAAATGACCACGAGCGGAACCACAGGGTTCAACCTCAATCTGAACGAGCTCGTCGAGGAAGCCTTCGAGCGCGCGGGGGCCGAACTGCGCTCGGGCTACGACCTGCGCACCGCGCGCCGCTCGCTCAACCTGCTGACCATCGAGTGGTCGAACCGGGGCTACAACCTGTGGACGCTCGCGGAGGGTGCGATCCCGCTGGTGCAGGGGCAGGCGACCTACGACCTGCCGCTCGACACGGTCGATCTCGTCGACCACGTCATCCGCAATTTCAACGGGCAGAACCAGAGCGACCTCAACATCACGCGCATCTCGCTCGATACCTATTCGACGATCCCCAACAAGAACTCGCAGGGTCGCCCCATTCAGGTGTGGATCGACCGCCGGACCGGGGCCGAGTACCCGGTCGAGGGCGTGCGGCCGCCACAGATCACGGTGTGGCCGGTGCCCGACCAGCCGAACTATTACACGTTCGTCTACTGGCGCCTGCGCCGCATGCAGGATGCTGCCGGCGGCGCGGGGACGATGGATGTGCCGTACCGCTTCCTGCCCGCCATGGTCGCGGGCCTCGCCTATTACTTGTCCATGAAAATCCCCGAAGGTGCGCAGCGCACGCCGGCGCTCAAGGAAATTTACGACGAGCAGTTCGCGCTGGCAGCTGATGAGGACCGGGAGAAGGCTACGCTGCGCATCGCGCCGCGTCAGTATTTCATCTAGTGGCTGGCAACCGCTTCGCGCTCGGCAAGCGGGCCATCGCGAACTGCGATGTGTGCGGCTTCCAGTATCCGCTCAAGCGGCTGCGGCCGCTCGTCGTCAAGCTGGTGGTCACGAACATTCTGGCGTGCCGCTCGTGCTGGACGCCTGACCAGCCGCAGCTGATGCTGGGCATGTACCCGGTCGACGACCCGCAGGCGCTGCGCAACCCGCGTCCGGACAACACCTACTGGCAGGGTGGCATGACCGGCTTGCGCATCAGCAAGACCGCGCCGTCCAACAGCGATGAAGCGTTTGGCGGCCCCTCGGGCGGCAGCCGCGATATTCAGTGGGGCTGGAACCCGGTCGGGCGCAACAACGTGCTCGGGCTGATCGACCTGCCGGATGTGCTGGAGGGCAAGGGCGCCATCGGCGACGTGTTCGTCGCGACCGACTTCGCGCGGTCCAACGAGGCGTTCGGTGTCATCGGCACTGTCGTCGTGGTGACTAACGTCCCCGAGCCGGATGGTGTATCTGGGACCGCGTCTGTCGGCGATGTCACGACCACGCCATAGGAGGGCATTATGGCTGAGCATAGCGACGTCAACGAGTACAACAAGGAAATGCCGGTCAAGGTCGCGGTCCCCAAGGACAGCGGCGGTGGCGGCTATCCGAACCCGAAGCCCAATACCGCGACGAAGAAGATGCGCGGGTACGGCGCGGCTGACCGTGGCATCCACTACAGCAAGAACAGCGACTGATGGATTACAACGAGCTCGCCAACGCCATCCGGGCCTATGCGGAAAACAGCTTTCCGACGACGCTGGCGGCTGTCGGGCTGACGTCGACCGAGCAGGTGAACACGTTCATCCAGCAGGCCGAGCAGCGGATATATAACACTGTTCAAATCCTTGACCTGCGCAAGAACGTCACGGGCGCCTGCACCGCTGGGAACAAGTATCTGTCGGTGCCCTCGGATTGGCTGTCGAACTTTTCGCTGGCGGTGGTCGACCCGGTCGACGGGAGCTATGACTTCCTGCTCAACAAGGACGTCAACTTCATCCGCGAGGCGTTTCGCGACCCAACCGACAACGGCAAGCCGACGCACTATGCGTTCTTCGACAAGGACAGCTACCTGCTGGGGCCGACGCCCGACCTCAGCTATGAGTTCGAGCTCCATTATTTCTACTACCCGCAGTCGATTGTAACAGCTGGCACCTCGTGGCTCGGCACCAACTTCTCCAGCGCGCTGCTGCACGGCGCGCTGTACGAGGCGGCGGTGTTCATGAAGTCCGAGGAGGACACGCTGAAGCAGTATCAGCAGCGCTACGACGACGCGATGGTGCTGCTCAAACAGCTGGGCGAAGGCAAGAACCGCGAGGACAGCTACCGCTCCGGCCAGATCAGGGTGAAGCAACGATGAGCGAAGGACTAGCCACGCTGGGCTCGATCCTGATCGAGACCACCACACGCGGCGGCGCGTCGCCGGAGATGATCGCCGAGCGCGCGCTCAAGCGCATCTTCACGGTCGCCGAGACCGCGCCGGCGCCGATCCGCGAGCAGGCGCAGATGTTCGAGGACAACATCCGCCGGGTGCTCGTCCACTACATGGAGGAGATGGTGCGCGCCGACCGCCGCACGCTCGCCTATAAATTCACCGAGACGGGGCACGAAGCGCTGCTCCCGCTCCTCGAAATCTAGGAGGCCCCGATGGCGATCACGCAAAGCATGACGAGCAACTTCAAGGCGGAAATCATGCTCGGCGTGCACGATTTCCGGGCCGTGGGGGGCGATACGTTCAAGCTGGCGCTCTACACGTCACTGGCGGCGCTCGATAGCTCCACGGCGGCTTACAGCGCCGTCAACGAGGTCGTGGGCACCAACTATGTCGCGGGCGGCAACGCGCTGGTGAACCTCGGCGTGACGACGGTGAACACGCCGCCTGCGGGCGGCACGGGCTTCATCGACTTCACCGACCTGACGTTCACCAATGTCACGCTCACCGCGCGCGGCGCGCTGATCTACAACACGACGCCCTCGGCACAATCGAACGCAAACACGCCGCTCGTGAACCCGGCGGTGGCCGTGCTCGACTTCGGGTCGGACAAGACCGCCACGGCAGGTGATTTCACAATCATCTTCCCGGCGCCGGCGGCAGCGACGGCGATCATCCGGATCAGCTAATGGCCGGCATCATCGTCGGCTGGGGCTGGGGCCGCGACAGCTGGGGCGATGGTGCGTGGGGCACGGACGACTTCCCCGGGCAGATGCTGGGGAGCGTCGGCACCGTCACGGTCGCGGCCAAGGCCAGCGTCACGGTCACCGGCGTCAGCGCGGTGGGCGCGCTTGGCACGGTTCTTACCAGCGGTAAGGCCACAGCCACCCTGACCGGCGTGTCGGCGGCCGGCGCCATCGGCGACGTTCTTACCAGCGGTAAGGCCAACGTCACGGTCACGGGCGTCGGCGCGGCCGGCGCCATCGGCGTGCTGGACTATGCGTTCGGCATCAAGGTTTTCCTCACCGGCGTCAGCGCGGCCGCGCGCGTCGGAGACGCTGGCGTTTCCGGAAAAGCCACGGTATATCTCAGCGGAGTGCAAGCGTCTGGTTACGTTGGCAGCACCCTCGTATGGGGGATGATCAACGATAATCAGACCGCAAACTGGGTGCCTGTCGACGACACCCAGACATCCATCTGGACCTCGGTGTCCCCCGCGCCCCCCGGTATGTGGGTGCCGGTCGACGACACCCAGCCGTCCCTATGGACCCCCGTGAATGACGCAGCGCCCACCGCGTGGGCTGACGTTCCTACATGAGGAAGCACCATGCCGAGCACCTATAGCGACCTCAAGCTCCAGCTGATGGCGACGGGCGAGAACAACACGACTTGGGGCGACGTCACCAACATCAACTGGGAAGCTATCGAGGAGGCCCTCGCTGGTTCGACGAACATCGTGTTCGCGAGCGCGGACGTGACGTTGACGCTGGCGAACAGCAACGCGCCGCAGCCGGCGCGCAACATGCGGCTCGTATTGACGGGTACGACGGGAGGCGCGACGCGCACGCTGACGATCCCGGCGATCACGAAAATGTACACGGTCCTCAACAACTGCGCCGACCCGATCATTGTCACAACGGGGGCAGGTAACTCGGCGACGGTTCCCTCACTCAAGGGCGCGCTGCTGTTCTGCGACGGCGTGAACCTCAGCTTCTCCACCAACTTCGCTGGCACGATGCAGGTCGGCAACGGCCTCGCGGGCGTCGCGCTGCCCAACGGTCGGCTTGTCGTCAGCGAGCGCCTCGGTGTCGGGACTACCAACCCGCTCGGGATTGCCCATGTCGCTGCAGCGGCGGATGGCCAGAATAACTTTGTCGTGACTGGGCTCACCAAAGGCGTGCGCATTGTCCCGCTCGCGACGTACACGATCATTCAAGGTGTGGACAACACCATCGCCACACCGCAGCCGTTGGTTCTCGAAGGCACTACGCTGCAGATGCAAGCGTCTACGCCGGCTAAGGGCATCAACATCAACGCCGCTGGCGACACGACGGCGCAGGGCTCGCTTACCGTAGTAAACGGTTTGTTCGCCAATGGTGTGGATAACGTCACCTTGGCAGCGTTCACCGGCCTCACCAACCGGCTGCGCTTTTACAGCAGCGCTGCTTCCGGCAATGTCGTGGACAGCACGAACGCTTCCGGAGCAGCGTACGCGCCGTTTGTCCTTGGCGCTACGCAGCTTACCCTCATCGCTCAGCCCGCCAACAAGGGCATAGTGATCGATACCTCTGGCAATGTTACGGCCACGAGCGCGCTGAATGTCACCGGCAGCGTTGGCATTGGCGGTGTCATCGACGTCACCGGCATTACCACGCTGCGCTCCACCGTGAACATCCTCGGCAGCACGTACATGCCGAATGGCACCTTGGCGGTGCCGAGTTTGGGTTTCACCAGCGAGAGCAACACGGGCCTCTACCGCAAGTCCGCCGGTATCATGGGGATCGTGGCGCAAGGCGTGCTCACCGCAGAGGTGTCCAATGCCGGGTTCAACTTCCTCGCCCTGCCGAAGTACGTGGGGCAAGAGCTATGGCTGCGCGACCAGCCTGTCACAGGTGGGAACGGCGCGCCGTTCAACCTGACACTCGCGCATCGTGGCCAACTGATCCAAGTCAACGGCGGCGCGCCGAGCCAGTTCGTCATCCCGGCCCAAGCGTCGGTGGCGTGGCCGGTCGGCAGCACGATTGAGTTCTACTGCTGGCCCGGTGTCGGGACAATCGAGGGCGCGCCGGGTGTCACGATCTTTTGGGCCGGCTCGGGGTCCTCTGCCGGTGGAACGCGCACGTTCGCCATTCAAGCGTACGCTAAGATCGTTCGGGTAACGCAGGCCGACGTGTGGTTCATTAGCGGTGTTGGTATCACCTAGGAGAATTTCCATGACGCAGGAAGAATTTGACCAGATCATCGCCGACAACATCGAGCGGCGCACGGTCACGGTCACCGGGCTGGCTATTGGCTTCGATGTGCAGGGCCAGCGCATCTTCGTCGACCCGGTCAGCGGGCAGACCGTGTTCCAGACCGGCTACACGGTGGCGGCGCCTGACAGCGCGGGCGCGCTCGCGTTCGTGACGACGTTCGTCGACACCGGGGTCTTCTCGTAAGCGAGGTCACTCGTGGCGTTCATCAAGCTCCAGTTCAAGCCGGGCGTGAACCGCGACACCACCGATTACTCGGGCGAGGGCGGATGGTGGGAGTGCGACAAAATCCGCTTCCGCTCCGGCTTCCCCGAGAAGCTCGGCGGGTGGCAGCACGCGCTGAGCGCGTCGTTCATCGGCTACTGCCGGCAGATGTGGAACTGGGTGACCACGTTTCAGGATAATCTCACGGCCATCGGGACCAATGTGAAGGTCTATATCGAGGTCGCGGGCAACCTGTTCGACATCACGCCGCTGCGCACGGTCGACCCGACGTTCATCGCGCCGACCACCACCAACTCGGTCAGCACCACCATCGGCACCACGACCGTCGTCTTCAACTTTGGCGCGGTAGTGCACGAGGCGGAGACCGGTAGCTACGTGCAGATTTCCGGTGTCGTCGGCCCTATCGGCGGCATCCTGTCTGCGGAGATCAACGGCAACCACCAGATCACCAAGATCGACAACTTCAAGTTCTCGATACAGTCGCTGACCACGGCGACCGCGACAGTCGCGGCCGCCGGCGGCGCGGGCATCACGGTCAGCTTCGAGATCGCGCCGGGCTATGCCATCACCACGGCCGGCTATGGCTGGGGCACAGGGACATGGGGTCGCGGCGCGTGGGGCTCGGGCACGACCACGCCGATCTACCTGCCGCTGCGCGACTGGTGGTTTGACAATTTCGACAACGACCTCGTCATGAATATCCGCAACGGCGAGGGCTATTGGTGGGAGCGCGGCATCCTGTCGGTGCCCGACGTCGCGCTCGCGACCAAGGCGATCCGGCTGGTCGACTATGCAGCCGCGCAGGGCTTCGACCCCACCGCCGTGCCGATCAAGATCATGCAGCTGCTGGTGTCGCAGCAGGACAAGCACCTGATCGCGTTCGGCGCGGTGCCGTTCGGCTTCACCGACCCGGCCGACTTCGACCCGCTGCTGATCCGCTGGAGCGATCAGGACACGCCCGGCCAGTGGTTCCCAGAGGTGACGAACACCGCCGGCGACATCCGCCTGTCGCGCGGCTCGCGCATCGTGCGTGCGCTGCCGACCCGGCAGGAAATTCTCGTGTGGACCGACACCACGCTCTACACGTTGCAGTTCCTCGGCACGACCGATGTGTACGGCCTGCAGGAGTATTCGGACAACATCTCGATCATCAGCCCGCGCGCCTGCATCTCGGCGTCCAACGTCACTTTCTGGATGGGGAAGGACAAGTTCTACGCCTACACCGGCCGGGTCGAGACCCTGCCGTGCACGCTGCGCAAGCACGTCTTCCAGAACATCAACCGCTACCAAGCCGATCAGATCATCTGCGGCACCAACGAGGAGTGGAACGAGGTCTGGTGGTTCTACCCCAGCGCCAACTCGGACTACAACGACAGCTACGTCGTCTATAACCACCTCGATCAGGTCTGGTATTACGGCATGCTGCCGCGCACCGCGTGGCTCGACACGGCGCTGCACCCCGACCCGCTGGCGTGCAACACGCCGACCGACACCAATGCCGGCATGCTCTACCAGCACGAGATCGGGCTCGACGACGATGGCGAGCCGATGGTCTCGTACATCCGGTCAAACGACTTCGACCTCGAAGACGGCGAGCACTACATGCTGCTCAAGCGGCTGATCCCCGACGTCGACTTCTCGCACTCGCTGGTCAATGCGGACGTGATCCCCGACCCGCACACCCACGGCAATCCTGTCGTGACCATCACCATGTACTCGCGCAACTTCCCCGGCAGCGCGCGCTTCAGCGACCCGGCGGACACGCAGGCGGTGGTGTTCGACAGCGACGTCGGGCTCTACACCGAGCAGGTGTTCATGCGCGCCCGCGCGCGCCAGATGGCATTCCAGATCAAGTCGGAGAACCTCGGCGTGCAGTGGGCCTTGGGCTCGCCGCGCATCGAGGCGCGCGCGGACGGGAAGCGCTGATGGCACTCGACAAATTCCAGCCGGCGCCGCTGCCCAACCCGCCCCCCATCTGGGACGCGACATGGGCGCGTCAGATGATCCGCGTGCTCGAAGTTTACTTCTCCCAGCTGGAGTCGGACACGCCGAACCACGCCGAGAAATACACGGCCGTTTCGTACGTCACGACCGGCTACACGACCGCAGACAAACTCCTCCTTACCGGTGTAAGGGAGGGGACCATCATCTACGACAAGACGCTCAAGAAACTGTGCCTCTACAACGGGGCGACTTGGGAAACGGTCACTTCGGCATGAGGGCCTAGGACATGCAAGCACTCGTCGGTAACCCGACCCCCGGCCAGATGCCGTACACGCCGGCCGGCGGCGCGCACTTCCAGCCACAGGCGCCGACCTCGTCGTCGTACATGCCCCCTGCTGCCCCTCAGGCGGCGCAGGTGCAGGGCCTAGGGCGTGGACAGGACAGCCAGCTGGTCCATATGACCTCGGAGGAGGTGAACAGCCTGCGCGGGCTCGCACAGCGCTTTGGCGGGGACCTCTCGACCAACCCGGACACCGGCCTGACCGAGATGGGCTGGCTGGGCAACTTGCTCCCTACGCTGATCGGTATCGGCCTCAACTTCATCCCGGGCGTCGGGCCGCTCTTGTCGGCGGGCCTCGTGGCCGCCGGCCAGACGGCGCTCACCGGCGACCTCGGCAAGGGGCTCATGGCGGGCCTGCAGGCATTCGGTGGTGCGAGCCTCGCGGGCGCGCTGCTCCCTGCGGCGACCGGCGCGGCGGGCGCGGCGGCTGGGGCGAGTGCGGCGGGCTCCTCGCTGGGCGCGGGCTTGCCCTCGCTCGGTGCACAGGGCGCGGCGGGCGCGGCGACGGGTGCTGTCGATGCAGCAGCGGCGCACGCAGCAGGCGTCGCCGAAATGGCTGGCGCGGCGGGCGGCGCGGGTGCAGCAGCTGCACCCACGGTCGCCTCTGCTGCCGCACCAGTTGCGACGCAGGCAGCCGCGCAGGGCGCTGGCGGGCTCACCGGCGGCCTCACCAACACCTTCAAGACGGGGCTCCAGCAGTTCTCCAACGCCGCGCGCGAGGGCATCCCCAAGACAGGCATCCTGTCCAAGATCGGTGGCATGGCCCCGATGCTGGCGGGCGCCGGTGTGCTGCAGAGCGTCTCCAGCGCGATGCAGCCGGGTGAGTACAAGGTGCCGGAGGGAGACAAGAAGTCGGATTACGCAGGTCCGTACACGCAGGCGCCGCGCACCTCGATCTTCGACAAGGACTATAAAGGGGGCGATCTTACGTTCGGTAAGACCGGGGGTCTGCCGTCGCTCGGCGGGACGCCGCCAGCTGGGGGTGCAGGCAATGCACTGGCTCCTCCGCCGGTGATCTCGCGCGCGCCACTCGACAGTCGCGAGAAGCAGTATTTCGACGTCGTCAACCCGCAGCCGGGGGTCATTCCGGCCGGCGGCGCGGGGACGAACGAGACGCTCCAGAAGGCGCTCGCCGATTACCAGAACAAGTCGTCGGTCTGGAAAGACCCGAAGTGGAATTTCGCCGAGGGCGGCGCGATGCCAGCACCAGTGGTGAACGCACCGACCATGAGCATGTCGGGCGCTGCGCCGAACGTCATCTCGCGCGGGGCCTTCGATAGCAGCGAGCGTGGTCCGGCGGCGGCACCCAAGCCTGTCGCGCCGGCGGCTCCGGCGTACACGCCCGAGACTGTCCGCAACCTGATCGACGCCGCGCGCGGCGGGACGGGTCTGACGGCAGCCAACGGAGCGGTCGCCAATCCCGCGCCTGTCGTGGGGCCGACGCCGATCCCCGGTGTGGCGCCGACGCCCGAGACCATTTCGAGCAACCCCAATTCGAGCGAGCGCGTCTCGGTGGGCAACACGACCTATGCCGTCCCGGCCGCGTCGAACCCGCTCGCAGGCACCGGCCAGTTCGTGTCGGGCTCGCGCGTGCCGACCGCCAACGGTATGCAGTCAATCCCCGCGCAGCGTCTCCCCGTCATGACGCGGCGCGGCGCCAAGGGCGGCGGTATCGTCAGCCTTGAGAGCGGTGGTCACATCCTGCCGGCATTCGATGTAGCTACATACGGCAACGGCAGCACCGACGCTGGCCAGAAGGTGCTGCGCAAGATGGGCGGCCGCCCGATCAAGGGTAAGGGCGACGGTGTCAGCGACAGCATCAAGGCGAAGATCGACGGCCAGCACGAGGCGCGCGTCGCCAACGGCGAAGTCTATTTCCCGCCCAAGGCGGTCGCCAAGCTCGGCGGCAAGGCCAAGCTCGATGCCATGATGAAGGCGGCGCAGACGGCGCGCATGCGCACCCGTAGCGGGGAGAAGGTGCGGCTGTGAGCATGCAGGTTTCCCTCGTTCCGGCCGAGTACGGCGTACAGGTCTGGCCCAAGGTGCGCGGGCATATCGCGCGCGCCGTCGAGCACTCGGGCGGCCGCTTCACCACGGAGGACGTGCTGGAGAACGTGGTCGACGGCATGTACCAGCTGTGGATCGCTTTCGAGGGGCAGGACGTGGTAGGGGTCACGACGACCTTCTTCACTGAGTACCCACGTTGCAAGGTGCTGACGGTGACGTTCACGGGCGGCGAACGGCTGCGCGAGTGGAGCCATCTGATGCTCAACACCCTGCGGGCGTGGGCGAAGGATCACGACTGCGACCGCATCGAGAGTGTTGGCCGCCCCGGCTGGTCCAAGATTTTCGAGACCGAGGGCCACAAGCTCCTCTGGCACACCTTTGAAATTCCGCTGGAGACGCCGGACGTCGACGCGCCGGAGCTCGAATTGGAGATGATCAATGGGCGGCGGTAGCAGCAAACCCACTACCCAGTACGTCAAGACGGAGACGTCCAGTCTCCCTGACTATGCTGCGCCCTACTTCAACAGCATGATGTCGAGCGCGCAGGGGATGACCCTCGGCTCGACCTACCAGCCCTATGGCGGCCAGCGCATCGCCGATTTCACGCCCGCGCAGCAGTGGGCGATGAACAACCAGATGAACGCGCAGGGGCCGAGCCAGTATCAGACGGGCACGGACCTCGCGACGGCGGCTGGCATCGGCTCGCTGCAGAGCGCGCAGTACCAGCCGGGCCAGTTCAATTATCAGCAGATCAACCCGCAGCAATATCAGGCGCCGCAGATGGGCGGCGGGGGTGGCGCACCTCAGATGGGCGGCGGCTTCGGCCAGCAGCAGGCGGACGCATACACGCAGCTGTTGCAGGGTGGCGGTGGTGGCGGCCAGCAGTCGCAGGGCAGTCCCGGCGGCAAAGGCGGGCAACAGGCCGGCGGCGCGCAGCAGTCGCAGGCGGGTGCTTATTCGCAGGGGTATCAGCAGCAGTTCAATCCGAACGCGGCCGACCGGGGCACCGGCGCGGCGCAGTCGGGTTACGACCCGAACGTCCAGCAGTTTGGCATGACGGCGGCGCAGTCGGGGTATCAGCCCCAGCTGTACGACCAGCAGATGCAGGCCGCACAGGGCAACTATGACCCGAACCTGCAGAATTATCAGATGCAGGGCGCGCAGGCGAATTACAGCCCCCAGCTGCAGCAGTACCTCATGGGTGCGGCGAAGTCGAACTACGACCCGAACCTGCAGCAATATTCCATGAACGCGGCGATGAACAATTATCGCCCGGACCTGCAGAATTTTCAGATGGACGCGGCGCAGGCCAACTTCGATCCGAAGCTGCAGCAATACAACGCCGAGGCGGCGCAGACCAACTACAAGCCCGACCTCCAGAACTACCAGATGCAGGCCGCGCAGCTGGACCCGAAGACCGGCAACCCTGTCGTCAAGGACCTGACGATGGCGGGGCCGGCGCAGTTCGGGAAGGCGCAGGCCGACCAGTATATGTCGCCGTACCAGCAGGCGGTGACCGACATCGCCAAGCGCGAGACGGCCAAGGATGCCAAGCTCACGCAGCTGAACACCGACATGGGCGCGGCGCGGCAGGGCACCTATGGCGGCAGCCGTCAGCTGCTGGCCACGCTCAACCGCGAGCAGGCGCTGGGCCAGAACCTTAGCGACATCCAGACCAAGGGCCTGCAGTCTGCGTACGAGAACGCGCAGCAGCAGTTCGAGCGCGACCGCTCGGCCACGACCGACGTCGGCAAGACCAACCTCCAGTCCCTGCTGACGAGCCAGCAGTTGCGCACCACGACCGGCCAGCAGGCCGCGCTCGCGAACCTCAACAGCCAGCAGCAGGCGAACACGCAGAACCTCGCCGCGCAGCTGCAGACGCAGGGTCTCAGCGCCGATCAGGCGATGCAGGTTGCGTTGTCGAACACCGCCAACCGGCAGCAGACCAACCTCGCCAATCAGCAGGCTCAGCTGGGTATCCAGTCGCTGGGTGCCAACATCGGCGCGCAGCAGTCGCTGGCGAACCTGTCGAGTGCGCAGCAGGCGAATGTCCAGAACCTCGCCGCCAAGCTCCAGACGCAGGGCCTCAGTGCCGATCAGGCGCTGCAGGTGGCAATGTCGAACCAGCAGTCCCAGAACACCGCTGGCCAGCAGAACCTCGCCTCGCAGCTGCAGACGCAGCAACTGGGCGCCAACATCGGCTCGCAGCAGGCGCTGGCGAACCTGTCGAGCGAGCAGCAGGCCAACGTCCAGAACCTTGCGTCCCAGCTTCAGACGCAGGGCCTTGGCGCGGATCAGGCGATGCAGATCGCGCTGGCCAACCAGTCGTCCCAGAACACGGCCGGTCAGCAGAACCTCGCCTCGATGCTCCAGACGCAGCAGCTGGGTGCCAACATCGGCTCGCAGCAGGCGCTGGCCAATCTGTCGAACGCGCAGCAGGCCAACGTCCAGAACCTCGCCTCGCGGCTCCAGACGCAGGGCCTTGGCGCGGATCAGGCGATGCAGATCGCGCTGGCCAATCTCGGCAACCAGCAGCAGGCCGGGGTTCAGAACCTTGCGTCGGCCAATCAGGCGCAGCAGTTGAAGGTCGACACCGGCTCGAAGATGGCGCTCGCCAACCTCGACGCGCGCCAGCAGGCCACGGTGCAGAACCTCGCCGCCAAGCTCCAGACACAGGGGCTCAACGCCGATCAGGCGATGAAGGCCGCGCTCGCCAATCAGGGTGCGTACCAGACGGCACAGCAGTCGAACGAGCAGTCGCGCCAGTTCGGCGCGTCGAATGCGCTCGCCGGCTACAATCAGGCCGGGAACATGGCACAGACGCTCGCCAACCTCGGGCAGGGCCAGTTCCAGACCGACCAGACGCTGCGCGACAAGCAGCTGCAGACGGCCACGCTCGACCAGCAGATGCAGCAGCAGTACCTCGATCAGCAGTATCAGGACTACCTGCGCCAGCAGGGCTACCCGCTGGAAATGCTGCAGCAGTACAGCAGCGTGCTGCGCGGCGTGCCGGTGGCGCCCAACACGGTGGAGACGGGCCTGTCGAAGAACCCGTCCATCGGTTCACAAATCCTCGGCACCGGGCTCGGCGCGCTCAGTGCCTACAAGATGATGCAGGGGGGCTAAGCCATGAAGCCGTACATGCTCCAAGCCCCGGAGAAGATCGCCTCCGAGTACGGAGGCGACAAGCAGAAGATCATGCACGCGGCGCAGCTGGGCGTTGTCGACCCGACCGCTGCCGTGATGGCGGGCATGTTCATCGACAAAATGCGTGCCCCGCCGCAGCAGCAAGGCATGCCGAGTATCGCGCAGCAGGTGTTCGCACCTCCCGGCCCCCCGCCCGGTGCACCACCTCCCGGCGCGGGTGGCCCCCCTCCGGGCGGGCCGCCACCGGGCGCGGGCGGGCCTCCCCCCGGCGGACCCCCGCCGGGGATGATGGGTCCTCCCCCCGGCGGTCCTCCCGGCGGTCCCCCGCCGGGCATGGGCATGCCGCCCCCGATGGGGCCGCCGCCCATGGGACCGCCCCCGGGCGGACTTCCACCGGGCATGGCGATGGGTGGCGGTATCGACGCGCTGCCGATCCCCGACAGCATGTACGACGAGCCCGGCAACGGCGGCTTCGCTGGCGGCGGCATGGTGTCGTTCATAGGTGGTGGTGGTATCAACGGTGAGGAGCAGCCGAACCCTGTGATGGCTACGGCAGCAGGCATGACGGGCGGCGCGCCGCCCGTGCCGATGGGCCTCGCAGCGCTTCCAGCCGGTGCTGGCGCCGGCGCGCCGCCCCCGGCCGCGCCCACCAGCCCGGTCACGTCGATGCTCGATGCGAACGCGCTGATGAAGTACAAGCCGATGGTCGAGCAGCTGTATGGTGATCAGCCGCACGAGGCGCGGGATGCGTACGCGCAGTCCCTGAAGGACGAACTCGGCCCGGCGTCGCAGAAGAAGTCGCGTCAGCAGGATATGTGGATGGCGCTGGGCCAGATCGGCACCACGCTGGCGACCACGCAGGGACCGTTCCTGATGGCGCTGGGCACCGCGATCCAGAGCGCGCTGCCGGGTATCTCTTCGTCGTCCAAGGAGCGCAAGGCCGCCAAGCGCGACGCGATCAAGGGCCTGATGGAGGTGGAGGGCAGCACCCGCAAGGAGGCCACTGACAAGATCAATATGATGGTGAATATGTGGGACAAGGACATCACGGTCGCGGCCAATCTGCAGGCAATCCAGCAGCGCGGCGAGGAAGCTGCGGCTAAGATCGCCAGCGACAAGGAAATCACGAAGATGCAGATCGAGGGGCGCCTCAAGGAGCAGGCGCTCGCGAATGCCGGTTCGGCACGCGCTGCGGGCATCAGTGCTGGCGGCGGTGCGGGCAAGAAGATCGAGATCGAGAAGATCGTCGACGGACTGCGAGACCCCAAGCTCGCACCGTACTACCGCGAAGTGCTGGGGCTCAAGTACGCGCCCACGCCGCCTGATCCGTTGAAGGCAGCTGTTGCTGAAAGGGTCCGGGGCACTCTGCCGGGCGGTGGCGGTGGCCCCGTAGTGCCGAGCAAGTCCAACGGCGTGAGCTACGATGCCCTGCCGAGCCGGACAAAATAGGCCATGCCCGACGTCACAATGCCTAGCGGCTTTGTCGTCCACAACGTGCCGGCTGGCACGACGAAGGAAGACTTGCTGGAGCGCCTGCATGCTGGTGGTTACGACACCAAGCAGCTGCTCCAGCCGCGCGAAGCTGCGCCAGCCGAGCGCAGCATGCCGGCCATTCTCGGCAGTGCGTTCACGCGCGGTGTCGGACACATCATCGGCGGGCTGGCGACCCCGCTGGAGGATGCACCGAGGCTCGTCGGCTACAGCGCCGAGGAAGCCAAGAAGATGGTCGCGCCCGCCGCCGAGGCGCTGCGCGGTGCGGACAAGGGCATCACCGACTGGGCAGGCCAGCGTGCCACGCCCGACTGGGCGCACTCCCAAGGCTTCATGGGCGGGCTGGCATCCATCGCCGAGACCGCCGCCGAGGGCGCGCCTGCAACAGTCGCGGCTGCCGGCACGGCGCTACTGACCAAGAACCCCTACGCTGCAATGGCGGTGATGGGGCTCGCCAGCGGCCCGCAGTCCTATTCGGGTATCAAGGAGCGCCAGAAGGCGCAGGGTGTCGACGATCCGCTGACGGCCCTTGCCGGCGCGGCGGCGAGCACCGCGTTCGATATGTACACGGGTCTGGGCGGGCAGGCAGCCGGCTTGGGCAAGCATGCGGCGTTCGAGATTTTTGAGAAGGGCATGGGCGCGGCGCTCAAGCACATCGCCAAGACCGGCGCCGAGGAGGGCGTCACCGAGGTTCTCCAGAACGTCATCGAGCAAGGCGCTGGGCACACCAATCCGCTGACCAAGCAGTCGCTGATGGAGTCGGCTGAGGCAGGTCTCGCAGGTATTCTGGGTGGTGGCGTGTTCGGCACGGTCGCGCACGGCGCTACAGCATACAGTGCTGCTGGCGCGCGCAAGCAGTTCGGCGAGGCGCCGGCGCTGCATACCGTCGAGGTCGAGCGCAAGATCAAGGGCGAGACCGTCGTCCAGCCGTTCGACATCCTCAGCGCGCCGACCGAAAAGGGCGAGGTCATCGCGCGCGCCCCCAGTGGTCAGCCGTTCCGCACGACGCTCGAAGAACTGGAGAAGCGCCGCCCGGCGCCGGCCGAGGGCGAGGAGCCGCACGAGCCGCTTGCTGCTACGCTCGCGCCGCTCGTCGAAGCGCGCAACGCCGAGATCGAGCGCCAGAAGGCTGCCGACGCTATGACCGCGCACGTCGCGGGTGACCAGCCGCTGCAGGGGCCGGAGTTCGAGGAGAAGGTCACGGCGTTCGCGCAGGCGCACGGGTTCGATCAGGACACCGCGCGCAACGCCATCATGCAGATGACTGGTGGCACGCAGGCCGCCGCGCCACCGACCTATACGACAGGTGAGGCGCCGCCGACCGCGCAGACGGTCCAGCCCGACCCGGGGCAAGCCCCCGGTATTAACGGGCCTCTCACCAACCCGGCGACAGTGACGGGCGGGCCGCCGGTCGCGCCGCATGTCATGTCGACGCCCGAGACGGCCTCCGCGCTCGTCAAGGCGAACATGCGCAAGAAGGTGGGCGCCGTGCCCGTCGAGGCCATCGACGCGGCCAATGCCGAGTACGAGCGCCAGAGCGCGGCCGGCACGTTCGAGGCCGGTTCGACATTGGACAAGTTCCTCCAGCGCCACGGCGTGCAGGCCGGCGCGCGGCTCAAGGAAGCACCCCCGCCGCCGATCACGCAGCAGGAGCAGGAAGCGCCTGTCGAGCAGCCCGTGGTCAAGAAGCGCGGCAAGCAGAAGCCAGTCGCCCCGGTCGCCGCCGAGATGCTGGAAGCACCGCCGGTTGCCGAGGTCCCCCCGCCGCTGGAGCCCATCGCCGCTGCCCCGGCGCCAGAGGCACGCACCCCCTCCCCGAATGTCGTCGAGGGAGAGCCTAGCGTCGCGGAGGTGCTATCACAGCAGGCGCTGCCCGAAGTCGAGCCGACGCCTGTCGCTGCGCCCGTACCAGCCAAGCCGCCGCGCGCCCGCAAGGCTGCTGCCGTACCCGAGCCCGAGCCGACGCCAGCACCGGAGCCCCTGCCCGAGCCCGCCGCGCCCGCGCCGCAGGTGCTGACGCATGCCGATCTCATGAAGCTGTATCCCAGCACGCAGGAAGGGCATGCCGACAAGGAGGGTGTGCTTGGAGAACTTCAGGGCGCCCTGATCGGCGGCACCCTGCGCATCGAGGTGGGCGGCAAGCTGCATGATGTGCTGGACATCGCCGACAACGGCACGATCAAGTTCGCGAACCCGAAGGTGAAGCTGAACGTCAGCAAGGTCGCCTTCCCGTCCGCAGGCAAGACGCATACTGTCGAGTACACCGAAACGGCTGAGGAGCCTCAGGAGGCCCCTGCAGCGCCGGAGGTCACCGAACTACCCTCCGAGCCCGAGGCAGCGCCTGTGCAGGCCGAGGCGCCGGAATTGGCGCCATCCGAGCCCAACCCCGAAGTGATGCAGGCGGCGCTCGCGGAGGCGGCTGAGCCACCCCTTACTGCTGGTAAGATCGAGGAGGAAGCAGCCCCGGTCGAGGAGGAAGCGCCCGTCGAGGAAGCGCCGCCGGTCCCCGAGGCGCGGCTGGAGATCAAGCCCAAGGACTTCAACGCCAAGACCACGCCCGAGCGCGCGGCGGCGAACAGTCAGGTGCGTCAGGAGGTGGCGCGGGCACTCGGCGGGGAGCCCGCCGAGCAGGTCGTGCTCCGCATCAACGGTGTCCCGCATCAGGTCGTGGGGTTCGGCGAGGGTGACCGTGCGAGCATGATGGCGCTCGACAATGGCGAGCACGTCGGCGTCGTGCGCGTCACGCAGGGTATCAAGGACGTCGACTATCGCCTGCAGTTCGGTGGTGAGCCTATCGAGCAGGAGCGCGCGCGGATCGCCGAGCAGTCGCAGACCGCCGCGCAGAGGCATGCCGCCAAGGTGGAGAAGGCCAAGGTGGAGCGGGAGGCCAAGCGCGAGCGCGCGGTGGTCAACGTCGCTGCGCACACCGAGCAGGCCAGCGCCATGCGCAGGATGCGGGACGCGGACAAGGCGGCGTTCGACGCGGCCGAGGCTGAGGCTGCTGCGGGGAAGAAAGTTGGCGACGTCGAGACCACGGCGCCGCCCGAGGAGGAGCCCGAGAAGCCCAAGGCCGTGAACAAGGGTTCACAGGGCAAGGCGATGGGTGCCAAGAAGAAGGCCACCGCCGCCGGCATGCTGGCGCAGCAGGAGTTGGGCACGGAGATCGCGGCCCACCGCACGAACCGCAAGCTCGAAGCTGGCGAGGTGCGGCGGCTGCACGAGTTGCTGCGCACGCCGGAGACCAAGGAGGACCGCGCCAAGTTCACCGGCGACGTACGCACCGCGCTGGAGGAGCAGGAACTCGCGCAGCGCAACCTCAACGCTGCCTACGAGAAGGCCAACAGCACCAAGGGTGCCGAGGCGAAGGCTGCCGTGCAGGCCGAGGTCAAGAAGGCCGAGACGGCGTATCAGCGTGCGCTGACGGCGCGCGTCGCGCGGGTTCGCGATGTGATGGATGAGATGCTCGCCGCGCGCGGCGCGGGGCGCGCGACCGCGAGCCAGAGCACGGAGGACCCGGACCCCGCGTTCGGCGCGAAGATGCAGGAGGCGCTGCAGGGCAAGACCATGCGGCAGGCCGCGCGCTGGGCCGCCGACAACGCGCCCGACGAGGCCACGCGGGTGCTCGCCGAGAGCCTGTACCGACAACTCGCGCGGATGGAGCAGGCCGGCATCAAGTTCGACTTCAAGGTGCTGGGCGAGAACGAGCTCCCCAAGGGCGCACCGCTGGCGATCCACGACCTGCTGGCGCAGTCGCGCGGGCTCGTGCACGCGCCGCTGGGCGGCGCGCCGATCCGGCTGTTCCTGCACGGCGCCGACGTCACCGGCCGCTCCGGCATGGCGCACGGGCTGCTGCTGCACGAGTTGCTGCACGCAGTTACGTCGGGGGGTATCCACCATATCCGCAACGGCGGCGCGCGCGGCACGCCGCTGGCGCGCAACGCCCGCGCGCTGATCCGCGCGTTCGAGGATGTGGCTGCGCATGTGCAGGCCAAGATCGCGCGCGGCGCGCCGCTGACCGAGCTCGAACAGGAGTTCGTCGACGGTAAGAACAACGCCTTCGCCGACGCGGACGAACTGCTGACGTGGACGTTCACCGATCCGCGCATGCGTGCGTATCTCACCAAGGAGAAGATCGGCCCGCATTCGCTGTGGCGCCGTGTCGTCGCGGCGGTGCGCAAGTTCGTGGGCGCCAGCAGCGACCTCGATCCGATCCTCGACCGCGTGATGGGTGCCGGCACCAAGCTCATCAACGCGCCGGCGGAACTGCTGAAGGAGGCGAATGACGCGGCGCCGGGTGACGTAGCTACAGCGGTGCAGCAGATCAATCGTGGCACGCAGCGCGCGCAACAGGCGAGCGACGCCGAGGAGTTCCGGCAGGGGTTCACGGGCGCAGCCAAGGGCTGGATCGACCTAGGCAGCGACATGAACAAGGCGCGCGTGAGCGGCTTCACGACCCGGCAATATCAGGCGCGCGTGCCGTTCACGACGACCTCCGAGATCAAGGAGATGGTGCGCCGGCTGTCGAAGCCTGCCGGCGCGGTGCTCGACCGCATCACAGTCTTGCACGAGAAGCAGCGCGCGATGGCGACGCAGATGCGCAAGGCGATGAGCCGCAAGGTCGCAGCGTTCCAGAAGGTCAAGAACAAGATCGGCGTGCAGGGCATGAAAGCCTTTCACGCGATGACCACCACTGCCCGCATCAACCGCCATAGCGTGCACGACTTCACGTCGCGCGCGGACGCGCTGGTCAACGACCCCGTCATGAAGCGCTACGCCGCCAAGCTGGCCGACCCGAAGTACACGACCAAGGGCGTGGCCACGGGGGTGCTGAAGCGCCGCACCGACAAGATCAACGCGGTGTGGGATGCGTGGGACGCGCTGGGCAAGTTCCCGGGCGCGCAAGAGCAGTACGTGAAGGTGCGCCAGTTCTACAAGGAGATGTACGCGGTGCTGCAGACGACGCAGCACTCGATCATCGACATGCTGGACATCAGCGATGCCGAGAAAGCCAAGCTCAAGAAGGGTCTCGACGGCAAGGGCGAGAGCGAGTTCGACGAGGAATACCCGTCGATGCGCACCGACGAACTGCCGACCGAGTATTTCCCGTTCCGGCGCTTCGGCGATTATGCGCTGATCATCAAGGGGTCGAAGAAGCCCGACAGCGTCCGCGAGCGCTATCATTTCGACACGCCGTCGAAGCGTGACGCATTCTCGCTGGCGAAGAAGGCCGAGGCGCGCAAGGCTGGCATGACCGAGGCGGAGATCACCGACCGCTTCGAGCATCTCAACGGGCTCGACGACATCCGCAATAGCATCTCGTCGAACGGCAAGCTGATCAATGATTTGAACGCCAAGATCGACAACATCCCGATCACCGGCGACAGCCCGCAGGAGATCGCTGCCTTCCGCAATCGCCTCAAGGATGTGATGTGGCAGTCGTACCTGCTGACGTTGCCAGAGCGCTCAATCCGCAAGCAGTTGATCCACGCCGAGTTCGTGCCCGGCCACAGCGCCGACCCGCTGCTGGTGTTCCGCGCGACCGCGCAGCAGTACGCCAACACGCTGCCGAAGATGGTCTACGGCAAGCAGATCGACCGCCAGATCGAGACGCTGGCGACGGTGATCAAGTCGGCCGACCAGACCAAGGACGCCAACGCGCACATGCTGGCGCGCGACTATGTCCGCCGGCTGCGCGAGACCGAGGAGGTCCAGCAGCAGAGCACGGGCGAGCGCATCCTCAGCGCGGTGACCTTCACGTCGCTGATGACGTCGATGGCGTCGGCGGTGGTGCAGCCGCTGGTGCTGCCGTTCCAAGTGCTGCCGCGCATGATGATGCGCTACAATACCGGGCACGTCCTACGGCTGATGGCGCAGTCGCTCCCGAGGTCCGGCGCGATCAAGGCGTTCATCGAGGTCGACCCGGTGACGGGCGAGAAGTGGCTGCGCTCGCCGTCGATGGGCAACACGGACCACGTCAAGAAGAACCCGCTGCGGCGCCGGTTCTGGGCCGAGCTCAACGACAAGCGCGACCTGTTCTCGCATAAGCAGACCGACAGCTTGCTGCAGTCGTGGAAGACGACGTTCGGCCCTCTGTCGGGGCTGCGCGAGGGCGGCCCCACGCACATGCTGAGTAAGGTCGCCAACCTCATGGCGGCACCGTTCACGGCTGCCGACCAGCTGGCGCGCGAGGCGTCCGGCATGGCCTTCGCCGAACTCGAATATGAGAAGCTGAAGAAGCAGGGGAAGAACGACGAGGAGGCGTTCGCGGGCGCGGTCGCGTCGGCGGTCCGTGACACCGAGCAGACGGTGGGCAACTTCACCCCGCTGGAGCGCCCGGACATCTTCCGTGGATCGGCGGGCAAGCGCGCGCTGGGCTTCCTGCGCAACTACTCGATGCAGCGCCAGAAATATTACTGGCAGACGGTGCGCGCGCTGGCGGCCGGCTCACCCTATGCGACGCGCAAGCAGCTGTTCGGCGAGCTTGCCAGCGTCATGTTGTTTCAGGCGGCGGGCGCGGGGCTGGGTTCCGTGTTCGGCTACACGTTCGTCACGCAGGCGATCAACCTGATCTACCCGTTCCTCTTCTCGAAAGAGGAAAACGACCGCCGCCGCCGCGAGGACCCGCTGGGTGCCGATGATGCCGATTACCGTTTCCGCCACGAGTGGATACCCCAGCATTTTGGTGCGGCTACGGGCATCGCTCAGCATGGCGCGCTGTCGGAGGCGACGGGCTGGGACATCGGCAGCCGGCTGGCGCAGAACCAGCTGTGGCTGCGCGGCGCCAAGTCGGGTGACACATGGGCCGAGACTGTGCGCAACTGGGTCGACGCCAACCTGTCGCCGCACCTGTCGAGCTCGTCGAACATGGTGTCCAGCATCGACGACTTCCTGCGCGGCGACTTTGACCGGGGCTTCGCCAAGCTGGTGCCGGCGGCGTTCCGGGGCGTGCTCACCGCGAAGCGTCTCGCGCGCGAGGGCGAGCGCTCGCCGGTGACCGGCAAGCAGATCATGGAGGACTTCACGCCGGGCGAACTTGCCGGACAGGTGGTGGGTTTCACGCCGAGCCGGCTGGCCGATCAGCGTGATGTTAATCGTGCCAAGCAGGGCTGGCAGCAGCGCGCGGGGGATGCGCGGCAGAAGGTCATCGACGACTTCAAGCGGATCATCCTGCGCCCGGAGAGCACGAGCGATACGATGGAGGCGTGGGTCAAGCGCTACGACGACTATCAAGCATCGGCCGCGAGCATCGCTGGCGTGCCCGGCGCGCCGATCTCAAAGCTCGCCATCGAGCCCGAGGATTTGGCAAGCTCGCTACAGGCAACCATCCTCGATCAGGCTACGAGCGAGCACGGCGTGTCGATGACGCCGGAGGAATGGCTGATCTTCATGGAGGCCGATAGCGGGGGTCAGCAGCGCAGGCGCGAACCCGAGTACGCCGACGAGGAGGAATAAAAAACTCCCCCGCCGGTGGCACGGCGGGGGAGCCAGTCGATGACCAACACCGAGAAGGAGCAACCCATCTCGCCTTCGGCATATAATCAGATGCGCCATATGCGCAAGCCGCGTATGCCTTCCTCGACGCGGTGCGACATCAGGACCTTGACGCCCTTGCCGACGATCTCCTGCCGCACGGCGGCCTTAGCCTCCTTGCCGTTCTGGCACGGCACGAACACCGACTGCCCCTTGCGGAACCGCCGCCAGTCGACGGTGTAATCGACGCCTTCAATCAGCAAAGGCCGGCACCTCCGCCTTGATCACATCGACGTCGATGCTGTCCATGTCGACCATGCTGGCGTGCGTGGTGTCGATCTCCAGCACCCGCGCCTGCCCGCCGAGCGCGCTGACGCCGTCGCCCATACCCTTGGTCATGTACTTGGGCTTTTTCGGGCGCGTGCACAGCCCCGACTTCTCCATCTCCTTGACGGCATGGGTGTAGTCGACCTGACGCAGCTGGCAGTATTTCTTGAATGCGTCGACGGTGATGTAGAGCTTCTGCTGGTCGGGCTCGTAGCGCATGCGCAGGTCGAGCTTGGGGGTCAGCTTGGCTGCTTCGTGCATGGCGCCCATTTGCGGTGGCGCATTCTTCGAGGGCTTCTGGCTGCGGCGGTCGACACCCGTGTTGATGATCAGCAGATGGTGCAGGTTGAGGTTGATGAAGTCGCCGAGATAATTGTCCGTGCCACGCACCGGCGCCTGCTTGCGCCCCGCGCGCAGTTCCTCGATCAGTCCATAGGCCCACGCGCGGATTGCCTTATAATCCCAGTCGACCCAGCGCATGGCGATGGCAATCGAGATGCCGGTCAGGTTCGCCGCCACGGCCAGCGACCAGAAGCGCTCGCTCGGGTGCAGGTTGAGCTCACGGTCGATGCGGTCGCGGATCGCGTTGAACTTCTGCAGCGCGAAGGCGCGGTTCTTGACCAGCCACGCGGCATAGAGCGGCCCGACATGGCCATAGTTCGCAACCAGCTGCTTGTCGAACATATCCCCAGCAAATTGGGTGGAGAACAGCAGGCTGGGTACGATCTCATATTCGAGGATGCGCATGCGCTCGCCCTCGGGCGCGGCCTTGAGGCTCTCCAGCTTGTCGTAGAACGAGCGGTTCGACGAGCACAGTGCCATCGTCTGCCAGCGCGTCGTGTTGGCGCGGAGCTCGTTGCTCGCGGCCTTCATGCGGTCCTTGCCGACGCCCTGCGTGATTGCGTAGCTGAGCTCGCTGATCACCTCGGGTTCGGCATTGGTCATTTCATCGACGCAGAACGGCAGGTTGCAGTGGTAGCCGAGCTTCAGCATGCGCGTGACCAGCGAGTCGTTCTTGACACTCAGCAACTCCTGCGGGTGCCCCCAGATGCTGTTCGCCATGCGCAGCGCCGTCGTCTTGCCGGTGCCGCTGTCGGGGTGGATCAGGTTGATCAGCGCGCCGTCGAGGCCGGTCAGCTTGAGCAGCGGCGCGCCGAAGCCGGTCGCGGCCGCGAAGGCGTTCGGCTCCATGCCGGGCTCGCCATAGAGGTCCATGACCTCCTTCCATTTCTCGAACGTGCCCCTCGGCACCATCTTATCGGCGAGCACGCGCAGGCCGTCCGACAGGTCGGCGGGGAAGCGTCCCGCCTCGCTATACTCGTGATGGCCGACGACGAACTTGGTCATGTTATCGGCCCAGCCGAATTGCGTACGCATTTGCCCTACCTTCTGCCGTTGCTGCAGGCGTGCGTTGGAGACCTGAATATACTTGCGCAGCAGCGTGGCCTGCACATCGCCGTGCGTGAAGACGCCGGCGGCCGAGAGCGCCGAACTGAGGTCGCGCCCCGAGCTCACCTTGGCGGCGGGGATGGTGAAGATGGTGAAGCCCTCTTTCGGCTTGAGCATCCAGAACACCATGTGGTGTATGCCATCGGGGTCGCGCAGGTGCTTCTTGATCAAGAGCGGGAACGGCACCACGATGGCGCGCTTGCCCTTGTCATCGACCTTGGTGCGGATGATGCCGTCGTCGTCCAGATCATAGTCTTTATGCAGCCGCATCTTCTGGAAATCGGCGACGGTCTTGGTCTCCGTCGTCGGGATCAGTTCGACCTCGGCTTCCGCTTCGGGCTCGTCCGGCTCGTCCTCGGCGCGCTCGTGCCCAAGCTCGATGGGCGACGTGATGGCGCCCAGCCATTTGCAACCCTTGCAGCCGCCGGGGTTATTCGCCTCGAACGTCGCGCAGCTTTGCGGGCCAGCCGTGCGCGTGGCCTTGGCCTCGGTGTCGGCCGGATCATAGAACGGATGCCCCTGAGAGAGCATGTGGATCGCTTTATCGCGGTCGACGCACTTCTGCGCCACTGACAGCGCGCCCCACCAGCGCGGCTCGCTGAGCGTCGCGCGCTCGCGGTAGCAGGCGACCAGCTGCGCGCAGCCCATGGCCTCGCCAGCGCTGGCGCGCATCATGATGTGCTTGAAGCTCTCGGTCTTGGCGCTGGTGGCGAGCGCCTGCGTCATCGCGCTCTGGCTCGCGCCGCGTTTCGCCGCCGTAGGGAAGATCGAGTTGTTGCCCTTGGACTTGGGCCGGCTGGTGGCCTTGGACACCGGCACCTGCGCGGTGCCGATCAGCAGCATGAAGGCGTGGTAGCTGCTGACCTTACCGTGTGTAAGAATGATGTGGACCGGGAGCGCGTCGTCGCCCTTGCGGTTCTCGGTGCCCGGCACGCGCAGGATGCGCGCCACCTCGAAGCAGGTCGGGTCGGGACGCAGGCCGAACTCGTTGGCCTTGTTGCGCAGCGCGAGCGCGACCGGCTCCCAATCCTCGCGCGAGACGTCCTCGCTGAGCGGCCAGTAGACGTGCAGGCCGCGTCCGCTGTCGACGATGATCGGGCGTTCGAGCCCGGTCTCTTCGGAGAAGGTGCGGATCAGCCGCAGCGCCTCGGCTTTGTCGGCATGCGGCTTGCCGGGTCCGACGTCGATGTCCATCCAGAACGACCGCAGCGCCAGCACATTGTCCTTGCCACGCGGCCTGCCGTTGTTCGGGGGCTTGCGGTCCTTGAACTTGGCGACGCCGAAGTAGACGTCGCGGCCCTGCGCCAGCATGCGGGTGACGGTCTGTTCGATGGCGAGGGGGGTGTTGACCAGCGTCTGATGGACGACGCCGTCGCGAATGCCGACAATCGCCGTCCAGCCCTTCTCAGGCTGGACGGCACTCAAAAACTCGAACATATCCATGGTTAGCCACCCATCGAGGGGGCCGGGTTAGCGGCTCCGCTGTTCTTGTGCTCCGGCACCCCAGCAAGGGGTGTCACTCGATTTCAGCGAGAAAGGCCGTGATCGGCGCGACGAACCGGGGCTGCGGGTCTGAGAGCCCGCTGAACCACCGATAAATCGCCGCGCGCGTCACGCCGAACCTCTCCGACAATGCTGCGACGGGGATGTCTCTTGCGATACACACCCGCCCCAGCGCGACGCCGATCTTGTCGTCGGCCGCCGCCCTGTTCTGCTCATACAGCTTGTATGAGTAGCCGACGCTCATGTCTCCTGCTCGCTCTGCTCGAACTCGACCGGCTCCTCGACCACGTCATCGTCGGAGGCTGGCGTCATAGACGCCAGCCCCTTCGTTTCGCGCTCTTTGATCCACTCGTCGACAGTGCCTTCCAGCCAGCCCAGAGCGCGCCCACCGGGCGCGATCTGGAAGCCAGCCGGGAACTGCCTCTTGGCGAGCATCCCGTAGAACACGTTGTCGTTGACGCCGATCTTGGCGGTCACCTGACCCGTGCGCAGGACGCGGAGCCCTCCGGGCTGCTCCGGTTCTTTTGCCATGGATCAGTCCTCGTCGTCGTCCGAGGACGCCCAGTCGCTGATGACGTCAGCAAGCTCGGGCTTCAGCTTCGGCGCGGGCGCCTTGGCCTTCGGCCCAGCACGGCGCACGGGGGCAGCAACGGGCGCTTCCTCCGCTTCCTCGCCGTCATCGTCGTCATCGTCGAACGCAGAGCCCTTCTTGGCGGGCGCCGGCGCGGCTTCGGCCTTGGGCTTCGGAGCACCCTTGGGCTTCGGCGCGGGCGCGGCGCGCGTCTTGGGCGCAGGCGGGGGCGGCGGGGCGACTTCCTCGTCGTCATCGTCCCCAGCGACCTCGTCGGTCTCCTCGACGACCTCGTCGTCATCTTCGGCGACCGCGTCGTCATCGTCGTCGTCCTGTGCGGCGAGCGCAGCAGCCTTCAGCTGCTCCTTGACCGTCTGCGCGGCCTTGACCTTCGCCTTGGGCTCGGGCGTCGGGTCGGCCTTCGGCTTGACCTTGGCAGCCACGGCGCCGGCCGGCTCGGCAACCACGCCATCGGCTTCGGCAACGGTGATCTGGATCAGGCGCTGCGTCTCCGGGTCGGTCTGCGCCGCCACCACGAGCTCATACTCCTCGTCGGTGATCGGACGCACCGGCGTGAAGTTCATCTGCATCGTGTCGGCTTCGAGGTCGTACGCGATCTTGGTAACGACGTAATCCAGCGCGTGATCGTTGGCGATCAGGTACTGGACATAGCTCTCGAACGGATGGGTGTGGCCCTCGCCCTTGCCGAACAGCGACTTCGACGGGATGTTGAACTGGTAGGTGAGACCCTTGGGGTCGCCATCCAGCAGCAGCGCGACGCGGCGCACGAAGCGGCACGCGCGGCCCTTGCCGTTCTCGCCGGAGCCCTTGACGTTGTTCGGGCACGCGGCGCAGCTGCTGGCCTGCAGGTTCGGCACGCCGTCTTCAGGCGTGACACCATCGTTCGACCAGCAGTCGGGCAGCGTCGGCGTGGCGGAGGGGTCGTAGGTCTCTTCGTAGAAGGTGCGGCTGACCTTGGGCAGCAGCGCCACGATGATACCATTGAACTCGCCCCGGATCGCCTTGCCGACTTGCTCGCCGCCGATGAGGCGGCGGAACGTGCCGTTGGTGTTGGTCTGGATGCGGCGCATGGTCAAGCCGCTGGTGATCGACTTGGTGAGTGCCGACACGCCCCGGTGGGTGACGTTGGCCGGCAGGTTGGGGTCGGTAAAGATAGAGATATTGGCCATCATTTCCTCACTTGCTGGTGGGTTTGCGAACGGTGATCGCGTACTTGGCATCGGTGTTCATACCTTCGGGCAGCGGAATGTCCGGGCTCTGCTGCAGGAAGTCCTTCATGGCGCTCGAACTGATGCGCCGTTCGAGCAAGTACGGCGCGCCGTGCTTGTCGATGAACTCGTAGAGCTTCTCCCAATCGCTCGTCCAGTAGCGCGTGCGGACGCTGCGCATGACGGTGCCTTGGGCGGTGCGGAGGCTGTCGATGTTCTGGGTGTTGCAGATGTCGAGCAGCTTGCTCTCGACGAGGTCCAGCTGCGCTTTGAGACCATCGATCTCGGTCTTGTGTGCCTCCTCCTTGGCGTCGATGGCGCCACGGATTTTGCGGTAGACACGCACAAGCGTGTCCGCCGGGAGAGCCTCCCCTGCCATAATGTTGCTCCTTCTGGTTGAACGGTGGTAGGTCAGGTTTGTATCAGTGTCAAATCTATTTGATCACGGATCGGTACAGATCGATCAATTTCGACTGGTCGTTGATGTGCCCCTGCAGCATCGAATAGAGGCGGTCCTCGACCGGGCTGCCCCGGATGTGGACGATGGTCATCGGGTGCAGCTGCCCCGGCCTGTCGATGCGCGCATTGGCCTGCAGATAGATTTCCGTGCTGGTCACCGGCGCGTACCAGATGATCGTGTCGGCCGCCGTCAGCGTGAGCCCGTGCGCGGCCGCCGCCGGCTGCAGGATCAGCACCTGCGGGTCGGTGTCGTTCTGGAACTCGCGGATGATGTTGTTGCGCGCGCTGGCCTTGGTCCGGCCGTCGATGCTGGCGCAGGTTATCTTACGCTTGGTAAGGTGCTCATACAGCAGGTCGATGGTGTGGTTGAACGGCACGAACACCAGCACCTTGTGGCTGGCCTCGTCGATCACCTCCTCGATCACCTTGAGCCGGCTGGAGACGTCGAACTCAAGGATGTTGCCCTCGTCGGTGTAGACGGCGCCGCCGCTGATCTGCAGCAGTTTGGTCAGCTTCGCTGCCGCATGCACGGCGCTCACTTCCTCGCCCTGCGAGTCGATCAGCAGCTGGCTCTTGAGCATGACGTAGTACGCCTTCTGCATCTTGGTCAGCGGCGCGTCGCGCGACATGAACGTGACCGGCGGCAGGTCAAGGCAGTCCTTCTTCTCGTACCGGATGGCCGGCTGCAGCACGCGGTGCAGCGTCGCGGCGGAGGTGCGCTTGGGCACCCAGCGGAAGTTGCTGACCTTGACCATCACCTGATCGCGGAACTGCCCGAAGTAGGGCGTGACGCCCCCCGGATTGACCAGCTTGGCCAGACCGAAGGCGTCGAGCGGCGAGTGTGCCGCCGGCGTGCCGGTCAGCATCCACAGCCGGGGCTGCAGCACATGCACCACGCGGTTGAGCACCTTCCAGCGCGTCGTCGTGGGGTTCTTATAGGCGTTGCACTCGTCGACCACGATCAGGTCGAAGCCGCCGTGCAGCACCTCCTTCTCGGTGATGGCGAGCCCGTCGAAGTTCATGATGACGAACTCGACGCCGCTCTCGATCACGCGCTTGCGCTGCTTGGCCGTGCCGTGCGCGACGTCGTGGCTGCGGTGCATCGCGAACTTGAACAGGTCGCCCTGCCACGCCGACTTCATGATAGAAAGCGGGCACAGCACCAGCACGCGGGTGACCTTGCCAATCTTCATCAGATAGTCGGCAGCGGCGATGACCGAGCCGGTCTTGGCCGTGCCCTGCTCGTTGAAGCAGAACGCGCGCTCGCGGATCGACAGGAAGCTGGCGGTGTCCTTCTGGTGGTCGAACGGCTTGAGCCGGCCGCACCACGCATAGTCGCGCAGCATCGGCGACGGCGCGTCGAAGCCGAGCGCGGCGAGCTTGCGCGCCTCGTTGTAGCCCCAGTACACCAGCACCCCCTCGGGGGTTCGCTTGCTCTTTCTTACAGCGGTAAGGATGCGATCCGGGTGCGTTGTCGGCACCAAGAGCGCGCGGTCATCGGACGTTTGCATCGTTGCTCCTACTTCGGCTGTCGCTTGCTATCGCGCGGAAAGTTCCGGTTGTCGGTCTTGGTCTTCATCCGCAGATTGCTCTTGGCGTTGGTGCCACCCTTGTCGATGGGCTTGGCATGGTCCACGTCCATGCCGTCACCCTTCTTCGCCTTGCCGGCCTTGACCATCAGCGCGCGGGCGGCGTTGCGCTGAGCGCGCTTCTTGATCTGCTCCGGCGTGCCCTGATACTGGTCGTACTCCCGGCGATAATTGCGTGCCATCTGGTGCCTCCTTGAGCCACGGTCCGAGTAGCGTCACCACGGCGCCGGTCGTGAGCGACTTGGCCTCGACCAAGTCGTCCGCGCTCCCCCGCATGAATACATACAGGCGCCCGTGCTTGTCGATGCGACGCTGCACATAGGCGCTGAGGGCGCCTAGCTCGCCGTCGAGTAGGATGAGATCACCGCGCTTCATCGGGGACCACCTCCACATCCGTGTTATATATCAGCACCTGCTTGCCGGTCGCGACCGACTTGAACAGTGCCCATTGCTGGTCCTCACTCACTGGTCGGTCCACGCTGACGACGAACAGGAAGCCGTGGTGGTTCGTACGGTTGCCGACATAGCGCACGAGATCACCCTTCTTCATCGGGCGCCGCCTTGAACGCGTTGTTCTGCATCAGCACCTTCTCCCCCGACGCCAGCGACCTGAGATACGCCCAGCCCGGATCGACGGGCCACAGGTAGACGAACAGGAACCCGTGCTTGCGCCGAAAGGCCGTGCGCGGAATGTTCGTGCGCTGCACGAGATCACCCTCCTTCATCGGGCATCGGCTCCAAGTCCGTGTTCTTCATCATCACCCGCTCGCCGGTCGCGACCGACTTGAACAGCGACCATTGCTGGTCCGCGCCCATCGGCTCGCCGACGATGAACAGGAAGCCGTGGCGGTTCATGCCGCGCCCGACATAGCGCACGAAATCACCCTCCTGCACCGCCCAGCCCCCAGCCCATCGACGCGATGATGTCGCGCGCATAGGCGCGGCCCTCGTCCGTGATACGGTAGCCGACGCGCGGCACATGCTCCAGCAAGCCAAGGCCGACATAGTTCGTGCCGGCGCGGTGGTGCGACCGCAGGTTGCGCACCTGCTGGAACCACATCGGCTCGCCGTTGCGCGTCGTCGACCCCGCCAACTGTGTCGCGTTGAGCGCGATCAGATGCGGGATCACGGCGTAGCACCGCGAGAACGGCGCGAGCCCATCGGGATCGCATGCGGCAATGAACATCACCGCATGCGCGACATGCTCTTCCCCGTTGGTCATCGACGCTTTGGGCGCCAATGCGGGCACGACTTCACCGGGCACCACGGACATAGGCCACTCTCCTTGGCATTCCACACGTTGGTATCCATCGACACGGCAAGCTGGCGCAGCTGGCGGTCGAACACGCCGAGATACTGGCTCATGTCGGTGCGGACGTGATCCTTCTTCACGAACTCGCCCGAGACGACATAGAGCAGCGCCGACTTGACCAGCATCACCTGCGGGTAATGGACGAACACCGCACCGGCGAGCAGGTCCAGCTGCTTGAGGTCGGCGTACTTGGCCGACTTGCCGGTCTTGTAGTCGACGCAGAACGCGGTGTGCTTCGGCTCGTTGACGACGAGCAAGTCGGCGATGCCGCGATACCAGCGCTTGGGGTCCTCGAAGTCGACGGCCACGTAGCGCCCGTCGAGCTTCTTGCGCAGCCCGAACTTCACCTCGGCATGGTGCTCGCCGGGGATCGCGTCGAGCACGTCCATGATCGGGCGCATGTACTCGAACTTCTTCGGGATCGGCGCGCCGGTCTTGGTGTGCTCCTCGGCCGCCGCGTGGACGTCCAGCCCATAGTTCGCCTCGGCCCCGCCCTCATCGACGTGATCCTTCACCACCTTGGTGTGGTAATATTTCTTCGGGCACTGCTCGTAGGTTTTGATCGACGAGAAGCTGAATTGGATGATCATTGAAGGCTGGCCTCCTGCATATCGATGAAGCACACCATGCACAGCTTGGCCGGACCCGGTGGCGTGTACGGGCGGTAGACCACCGTCTCCGCGCACGCCACACAGGGGGCCTCAAGGTTGTCGTCGAAGATCGCCGTCGCATCCGCCTTGCGGACGCAGATGACGTATGTCGCCTTGGCGGCCTCCTCCTCGGACACGACGGGGATGTCCATCAGTTCAGCCTTTCCGCATGCAGCAGCGGGTTGCCCATGGCGAAGCAGCCCGCGATCTGGATGATGAAGTCGCGCATGTCCTCGGGCGTCATGCTGGTGATGAACGTCGGCTGGCCCAGCCGCACGTTCTCCTCGTCGATGGGCGTCCACGGCGCGGCGATCAGGATGACGTGCGTCTCGCGCCCGGTCATATCCTTGAGCATGTCCTGAATGACGCCGCCGATGCGGGGGTCGATGCGCAGCCGGTCCTCCAGCGGCACCTCGTCGGGGGTCTCGTCACTCGACATGGTTGGGCACCTCCTCGCCCAGCAGCACCTGCTCGATGACGTCGAACACCATCGCCGACAGGCGGTTGGGTGCGTCCATGAGATGCTTCTCGAACAGCTTGGCCGTGTCGAGCACGTCATGCACATCCATCGGGCGGATTTCCTTCCCCTCGACGCGCAGCTGCTGGTACATGGCGCCGTCCTTCACGACGCCGGTGTCGTGCCAGCGCAGCGCCATGCTCAGCGCGATGCCCGCGATGCCGTGCGCAGGGTTGATGCCGGCGTCGGGCAGATGCTCGGCGACTTCGGCGATGGGATTTTCGTCAGACATTCGGTTGCTCCTTCATCCTCAGTGCGTTCGACTGCAGGCACTGCGCCTGCACCTTGTTCGCCGGCGCCCCGAAGTGGCAGCACCAGCGACCATATTTCGACCCCTTGATGCCGCTCGTCGAGAGCGACAGGCACGGCTTGCACCGCTTGGGGATCAGCTTGTTCTTCTTCACGTCAGTCGATGTCCTCCTCGACATGGTCGGGATCGATGCAGGTCGCGCGGCACACCGGCTGATCTTCGAGCGTCAGCTTGAGCGTGGCCCCGCACCCGCAGCGGATGATGCTGTCGCGCTGCGAACGCCCAGCATGCTCGGCGAAGCAGTTCGGGCACGACCAGCGGTCGTTGAAACCGGGGTTGGTGAGCGTGAGGCTGCCCGAGACGGGGTTCTGCGGGAGGCTCATGTGCGGTGCCCTCCTTCGCCCGGGTCCGGCACCCACTGCGTCGGCTCCCACTCCATCAGGCCCTCATCGGTGAACATGAGCCAGACGTTCGAGCCCTTGTGGTGCTCGTGGACCCATGCCGTGCGGCAGATGGTGCCGGTGGCGTCGACACCGACGATGATCGGCCCCCGCACGCCCAGCCGGGGCTCCTTGGGTGCGGTGGCGATAGGCTCCCAGCCGCTCACGCCTCGAACCCCTGCGACTTGACGAAGTCCGCCAGCCGGCGCTCGACCGCGATGATCGCGTTGTGCACCTCGTCGGCCATCTCATGCAGGCCGGCGATCTCGGCGCGGATCGCCGACACCTCGGTCGGCTCCTTGAGGTCGCCGTAGCCCAGCGAGCGCTCGTTCGCGATCACGGCCGGCAGCAGGCCGCACTCGTGGCCGATCTTGGCGTCGGTCCAGTCGCCGACGTAGCGGCCGGCGTCGATGTTGAAGTGCTCGCGCAGCAGCGCGTGCATGCGGCGGGTCTTGAGCCGGGTGGCGGCGTCGGCTTGCTCAAGGACGGTGGCGTTGGTGGTGGCCATGGTGTTGCTCTCGACTTTCGGTGTGGGGGCAGGTGCTGGAATAGGCTGCGGTTCGGGCTGCGGACGCGGCACAGCGGCATTGCGCGGCTCGGAGGCAGCTTCGGGCACCTTGGGCTTGAACAGCGCCTCAGCGGCCTCGTGGACCGGCTTGGGCGTCGGTGCGCCGCGCGTCAGTGCCAGCTTCAATGTCGGCTTGCCCACTTCTTCGATCTCCGTCGCGATAGTGATGTCGACGACATTGTCGTCCGTCTCGGTGCCTTCCATGCGGTTCTTACGCGCGGTAAGACGGGCCTTGCGTGCGATCTCCACGCAGGTCGGGCAGATGTTGGGATCGAGCTCCCAGCCACGCTGCACGAACTTCTTATCAATCTGGTCGGGGGGCATTAATGATTTCATCGGCATCTTGCCGGTGAAGTTGCATTGTGTACAGAACAACTTCGCTTCGTTCCGTCGCGACGCTGGGTCGGTGTAGAACCCACGCCCGTTGGAGCGGTCCTTGTAGGCATGTGACATGATCTTGCTTCCTTTGACTAGTATGAGAACGCTAGCATCGTCGTCTTTCAACTCCTGCAGTGATTGCGAGAACATCTCGCGGAACTTGATCGGTACTTCTACGCTGTCCTGCCCGGCCGTGGTCGAGTTCAGGAAGTTGCGCATGCGCGGCGAGACCATCAGACGCCTCCTTTGAAAAAACTCTTGACCGAGCCGAGCAGGGTGCCCTTGTTCGTCGGGTACGGCTCGCTCATCAGCGGGCGCCACTCGCCCGGTGCAAACGGATCGTCGAGGATGACCCTGTCGGCGCGCTTGCCGAGCAGCCCCTTCATCTGGCGCAGGTCGTCGCCGGTGAGCGACTGCTGTACCCCTTGGCTATCTACGATACCCAAGGATGGCTGCGCCTGATTGAACAGGTTCTGCATCGATGTGCCCATCGTGTTCATCTGGTGCTGCAGTTCGGCTGCCGTCATTGCCGTCAGAGGTGCCTGACTGCCATAGCCTTGCGCGAGCGCGTTCGCCTTGGCCTGCTGGCGCGCGACGTTCTGCACGCTGGCCGCGCGTGCCTGCTGTTGCTGCTGCTCCGCCAGCGCCGCGCGCCGCTCGTCGCCATTCAGAAGCTCGTCGATCACATTGGCATGCAGGCGGTCCATACAGACTGCCGAGAGCGCCGCCTGCAGCTTCTCCCGGTCCTCGGGCGTGGCGTGCGTGCGCGCATCGTTGACGAATACCTCCCACCGCAAAGGGGGAGTAAAGAACTCCTCGGGATGGCTCGTCATACGTGCGATCAACAGCGTAACCACAGGGTGTTCATCCGCCATAGCTGGCTCCCATCTTGCTTTCACAGTTGAGTGGCAGGCCCTCGGCCCACTTCGGCCGGATGCGCATGCAGCCCTCGGCGAACGCCCGCGCCTGCACCGCCTCGGCGGTCGGCGCGATGATGCCGGCGGCGTCGTGCACGGTCAGCACCGGGCGGTAGCGCTTGCGGATCGCGAGCATCTGCTCGCCGACGATGATGCGGGCCAGCGCTTGGCAGACGTTCTCGGTGACGGTCCCGCCCCACAGGTCGGTCGGCACCTTCGACTTACCGCGCACGCGGTCGTAGATGTAGCGCGCGTCGCCGTTAGAGTGCGGCTCGTTGCGCAGGCCGTCGTAGCGGATGTAGAGCCCATTGGGCAGGCGGATGCCCAGCAAATCAATGTTGACCGCGCCCACCTTGCCATAGGTGGTGGTCTGGCCGTCGATCAGCGCCTGCAGCACCTTGTCGCCCTGCTTCCACAGCCGGGGGATTTGCGAGTAGGTGCGCCGGTAAATATTGACGATGCGCTTGCACTCCTCAAGGTCGAGGTCGCGGCCCATCGCCTTCAGCTGCATCTGGAACTTGGCCGCGCCCATGCCGTAGCCGCAGCCCAGCAGGGTGGTCTTACCCATGAAGCGCTGGTCGTCGTCGATCTGGTCGGGCGCGATGTAGTAGATGTCCGATGCCATGACGCGGTACGGATCGAACTGCATCTCCTTCTTCGGCACGCCGGCGGCGATCTCCTCGTTGTTCTTCTCGAAGATTTGCACGAGGCTGTACTGGCCAGCGAGCCACGCCAGCGTGCGTGCTTCGATCTGGCTGCTGTCGACGTCGATGTACTTGGTGCCCTTGGGCGCCTTGATCGCCTTCTTGATCGCGGCGGAGCGTGGCAGGTTCTGCAGGTTGAGCTTGCCGTCGCCGCCCCAGCGCCCGGTGTGCGCCGCGTAATACCGCAGCGGAACGGGCAGCGCGCCCCGTGTGGCCACATCCATGAGCCGGATGGTCCGTGTCTCCTCCAGCGTGCTCTTGACCCCTATGCGGGCCGCCACAACCGCCTGCACGCGCCAATCGTCGTGGTCGAGCAGGTCCTTGAAGCCGGGGTCAGTCTTGCCGAACGCCCACGCTATCTTGCCGGTGGTGCGGCTGATCTTCTTGGGCGGGTCGACGCCCAGCAGTTGGAGCAGTTCGGCCAGCTGCGGGTTGCTCATCAGGACCGAACGGTCGAGGCCCACCAGCCGGCTGAGCAGCTTCTCCTTCTTCAGCTGCACGGCGGCAAGATGCTCGGCGAGGATGCCGTGGTCGAGTTCGAGCACCGGCTCGGAAAACATACGGATGGTAAGATCGATGAGGTTGAGCTCGCTCGCTGGCAGCAGCGGCGCGAACTTGGCGAACAGGCCGAAGCATAGGTCGCCGTCGTTGACGCAGTACCGGCCGTAATCCTGCATGTGGCCGCGCTGGAACATATGCCGGCGCATGCCCAGCGCGCTAATCACGTCGTTGCCCTTGACGCCCAGCCCGTGCCGCTCGGCCAGCTTGGCGAGCGAGTTGCCAGCATCGGGGCCGTCGATGGCGCGCGCCATGCTGAGCGTGCACGCGATCTTCTTTGGTTTGATGCCGAACTTCCAGTTGAGGATGCTGGCGTCGAACTGCGCGTGGTGCGCGACGCCGATGGAATGCTCCCAGTCGAAGCGGTGCAGCCACAGCTTGATGTCGGCCTCGTCGCCGGTGAACCACTCCCCCGGCTCGTTGTTCTTCTTGACGCTGACCCCGATGGTTTCATAGCGCTCGTCGCGGAGATATTCCTCCGTCGTGAGCTTCGATAGGGAATAGTCCCTGTCGTAGAACGTTTCGAAGTCGTAAACTAATACGTCCACTTGTACGTCTCCCCACGAACAATAAGACTAATGGCGCACTGGCTCACACCGAACTCCTTGGCGAGCGGGACTTGGCGCTCACCCGCCGCATAACGAGAACGGATAACCGATGCTTGTAAGTCGGTCAACTTAGCGTTGCTATGCTTCTCGCCCTTGGGTTGTAACTTGCGCTGCTTCGCGTAAGCGTCGAGCATATTGTCCCTGTAGGTGCCCAAAAAGAAGTGCTCCGGGTTGCAGCACGGAGGGTTATCGCAGCGGTGCAGGACATGGGTCGGATCAGTCGACTTGCGCGGCATGCGCGGCTGCGCGACGAGCCCCGACAACCATGCCGCCACACGATGCGCGACGTAGCTCATCCCGTGCCAACTGACGGTGCCGTAGCCCGAATTATTAACGGAGCCAGTCCACGGCCAGCATTCGTCGGGGTCGCGCTTGTCGACGCGCGCCCAGAAGCTCTCCGGGGTCTGCTTGGCTGACATTCAGGCAGTCCTCCAGATGCGGGCTACGCCTTCGTCCTTGAGCGTGCGGACCGTGAAGTTCCAGCCCGGCACGCCCGGCGCACCGGGGCGGCGCTGCTTGTAGTTGACCGCCGCCGCCGTCAGGCGCTGCGCGTTGAGGAAGTTGGTGCCGCGCCGCTCGGTGCCCAGCGGCACGGCGAAGCTGTCGCCCACCTCCAGCGAGGCGAAGTCGTACTTGGACACCGCCGGCGTGTGGATACGCTTCGGCGGGATGGGAATGTCGTGTTCGATTGCGTAGCTCACGCAGCCTCCTTCCAACTCTTGATCTTGCGGACCAGCCTGCGCACGCGGTCCATGTTGTGCTCGTTCACCACGATGCCGACGCCTCCAGCAGCCGCAATGCGGTGCAACTCGCGCATTTGCAGCGCCGTCGCTTTTCCGCGACCCGCTTTGCATTCAATGCCGAGAAATATTCCAGCAACGCAGGCCACAATGTCGGGCACACCGGATCGGCCGAACCCACCAGTCGCGGGGAGGAAGTAGTAAACCCCCTCGCTCTTGAGTATGTCGACAACATAGTCCTTGACTCGACCCTCCGGTGTGCGTGCCATGTGTGCATCCTGCACCTTACCAGCGGTAAGGTCAAGCCCTAGTCGCGCCCATCTCGCGCAGCGCGCGGCGCAGGTTGGCGACGTTGTTGAGAACCCCCCGTGTGCCGACGCGCGAGCCGCTGTAGACGACGAAGCGCGTGGTGCCATTGTGCTTGAGCACGATGCGGGGATGGCGGGTGCCGTGGTCGATGGTCGAGCTTACGCCCGGCCATCGGTCCAACTCCTTCTTTAGTTCTGGTAGCGTGTTACTCATCAGTAGCTCCTCCCCCAATACCGGATCACGAACCCGATAAAGGCGACGGCGGTGGCGACGATCAGCCCACGCTCGGCAAGTGTGGCGCCAAGCCACGTCCCCAGCCACATGCCGACACCGATGAAGGCAATGGCGGTGCCCGTGCGGTCCGATTGCCTCATGATAGCACTTCCTCTTCCTCGCCCAGCACGGCGATCAGATATACACTGGTCGACGCCTTGATGCCAACGTCGACCACGGGGATGTTCGGCTCGATCAGCTTCAGCATCCCCACGCCGGCGCGCAGCGCGTCGGGCAGTTCGGCCGCCGGGATCACCAGCGCCTTGGTGCCCTCGCCGGTGCGCTTGACGATGTAGCGCTCGCCCCGGTCGACGATGATGTAGCCCTCGCCATTGGTGCGGGCCATGCTAAGCTTGGCCATCTGCTGCGCGGTGCGCGCCAGCTTGGGGAAGCCGCGTGCGATCTCCTCCAGTTCGGGATCGCCCACCTCGCCGATGAACTCCTTCCAGCGGCGCATGGTGAAGTTGAGGATCGCCTTGTCGAGCTTGCCCTTGGCCTCGGTCGCCGCGCGCGACGCCTTGCTGCTGTGGTTGGTCAGCTGCGAGTTGAGCGTACCCTCGGCAGCGGAGATGCGCTCGGGGACGGTCAGCGAATAGAAGTTGTTGGTGATGTCGCTGAACGCCTTGTTCTCGCTGACCGTGGTGGTCGCGCCGCCGCGCCGCCGCGCGTTGGCCGTGCGGTGGTTCTCGTACTCATACGCACGTACGTTCGTACCCTTGACGTATTTGGTGGTGGCCAAGATGCGGCCGATCTTGTCGTCGCCGTCGTAGATTTCAAACCGGGTGTGCTCGGACTTGCTAGTGTGCACCTTGGCGGCATGCGCCCACTCGGAGCGGAACTCCCACTCCGGACGCTCACGGTGCAGCCGGCAGATCAGCGACCGCATGAAGTAGCCGACTATGGGGTTGACGTTGTTGACGTCGAGCTCGTCGCCCATCTCGAACTCGCGGTAGGTATTGGGCAGGTCCATCTTGATCTTGGTCTTCATGTCATTGCTCCTTCACTTCGTAGGATGTGTTCTCACGTATGTGCTTCACGAACTCCAGATAGGCGCCGAGCTCGTCGACGGCGTTGGACAGGAACCACTCGCGGAATGCCGGCTGGCCTAAGGTGGCGGGCCGGATGCTGCGGATGTGGATGGTCATATCGCTGATGCGATACTCGAAGCTGATGTACCACATCAGATGCGATACCCCCTGCCCCTGATGTAGCCCTTCGCCACTATGAAGGCATCGAGTGGATCACGCGCCCAGACCACGCCTTCGCGCACGTCACCGCCCCGCTTCATTACCTTGAACCAGATTTTGTACCTCGGTGTGTCGCTCTCGTACGACATAGGTTGCTCCTCGATCTTGAGGATCATCGCGCGGTGCTTTGCCATTAGAGCCGATACCCTCTGCTCTCGATTACCTCCCTGACGCGGACGAACGCCCCGATCTCGTCGAGGGCATAGACCCACAGCGACTGCTCCCGGTTGCGCCCAAGGAAGACCACCCGGAAGGAGCGATGATGATCGCAGGTGATCGACAGGATCACCGCCAGCGGCTTGACCTTCTTCCGCTTGGCGCGCTTGCCTCTCAGATACACCAGCCGTCCGCTCGCAGGCGCAACACCCCTTTCTGGAATGCGTCGAGCGCATCCTTCGCCGTCACCGTCACCCATAGCTGCTCGTTGCTCCCTTCCACCTCGAAGCCGATGAAGTATAGCGCGCGCCTGTCGAGGCACTCGACTTCGACGATCTCGACCTTTCTCACACCTCGAAGCCTCGGATGCGGTAGGCCGCCTGCGTCTTGGCGAACGCCGCCAGCATGTCGGTGGCGAGGCAGTCGCGCTTGCGCTCCCGCCTCGCTCCGTTCACCCGGACATAGGCCCGGAACTGGGTCAGCCCCCGCACTGTGTGATCGCTGCGCACGACGATGCGGACGATCTCGGCGCGGCCCTTACCAGTCGTAAGCATCGAGGATCGCATCGACCTGCGCCTTGACGTCGGCCCGCGTGCCAGCGTCCTTGCGGATGTCCGCGATGTCGACGTTCGCGATGGCCTTCTCCAGATCGCGCCGCGACTTTTCCAAGTGCGGGTCCTTGGTGATGTTGAGGTGCGTCAGCATCTCGCAGAGCTCGACCGCGTTCGAGGTGAAGGTGGCGTGGAACACCTTGGTGCCGTCCTCGGGCTCGACCAGCTTGTCCGACATACCCTTGAGCATCTCGTAGAACTTGGTCCATGCCGAGCCCATCGCGTCGTCGACGCGCGCCTCATAGGCGACCTCGTACTGCGTCTTGAGCTCAGCCATCTCCGCCTTCGGCACGTCGAGCCGGAAGTCGCCGGCCTCGGGCACGGGCGAGAACACGGTGCGGAAGCCGAACTTGGTCGCGACCTCGTCGACATGCGGATAGTCGTTCGGGTCGAACAGCGAGCCCATGTGCCGGTGCGCGGCCGCGACCAGCGTCGGGTACTCGGCGAGGAACGCCGCCACCATCGTGTCGAACTCGGCACGGCGCGTGTTGATCTCGCTCTTGTAGGCGAGGAACAGCGACGTCGGCAGCAGCCGCACGCCCTTGTCGGACCACGGCAGCGTCTTGCCGTTGTGCCACGTCCGGCACATCGCGGCATAGTCGGCGATCTCCTTTCTACGGTTGGTGCCGGCCATCAGGTTCTTCTTGAAGTTGCCGGCATCGGAGCGCGCGTTGGCGTCGGTCGTGACCTTGGCGGTCGCGCCCTTGTCGTTCTTCTGTGCGGTCCACACCGACAGGTTCATTTCCACAAGCATTGCAGCGTTAGAGATAGACACGTTAGTTTCCTTTCGGTTCAGGCTTCGAGAAATTCGGTGTGTTCGGTGTTGGCGGTCGCCGCCTTGTCGTGCACCCCCGTCGTGAAGACGTGCCAGTGCGTGACCGGGCAGCCCTTGTGCGGCGCCTTCGTCTGTGCGGCGACGAACGCACGCGCCGCAGGGAGGTTGGAGAACGCATAGAGGTACTGGGTGTCAGCCTCCCCCCACGTTCCGATTGCTAGGGTTACGGGCTTATTCATTCTGTTTGCTCCTTCTCTGTAGTTTGCTAGCTGCACTCATGTCCAGCCGTTTGTCGTGCTCGATGAACAGCTGGTACGCTGCTAGCGCATCCACGTTCTCGAACACCTTGCGGGACATCTGTCCCGCAAGGTTGGTGTAGTAGACGACGGCCCAGCGCTTGCCGGGGCGCCAGCGCTCAACGATGCGCACGATGGAGCGCCTCACTTCCTTTTCCTCCCTTTAGCGTTGCGCGCGTCGAGCCGCTCGAAGTGCCTCATCAGCAGCGCGAGCGCCTTGATGGCGTCGACGTCCCTGAAGAACTTCCAGCTGGTAAAGCCCTGCACCGTGCGGAACGTGATCCGCGTGCCGTAGATTTCCGGCAGCGCGGTCGGCCCGAAGTAGGTGGTGTTCTCCTCGACGGAGAGGATTTCACGCATTATGGTTTCCTCCCGTCGCCCGCCTCCGTCGCCTGCAGGAAGCGCGCATAGGCCCCCAGCACATCGGTCTGGAAGAAGGGTAGCCGGACCGTGCCATTGGGTGCGCGGACGAGTAGGACCACGCCCCATACGCCGGCGCCGTCCGGCCCGAACTCCTCGACGCCGATGATGTCGTCGACCGTCATCCATCCTTCCTCCGCTTGCGCTCGTTGCGCCGGTCCAGCTGCTTGAAGTGCTTCATGATCGCCAGCACCGCGCCGATCTCGTCCGTCCCCTCGAACGTCTTCCACAGCCGCTCGCCGGTGCGAGGGTTGAGGTAGAAGACGCACATGGCAGGGACTTTCTTGCCACGCTTGTTATACACCTCGCGCGCCTCGACGCCGGTGATCTCGCGCTCAGTCTTCAAGCCACACCGTGGTGCCCGACGAAGCGTACTTCCCCTTGCCCCAGCTGCCGATGACGATCCACAGGATCGGCGCGTCCCAGTCGTCGCCCCATGCCGGCACCGCGCCATCGGTGAACATCACGATGCAGTCGGTGACGATCTTCTCCTTCTTCATGTACGCCATCATGCAGCGCGGGTCGGTGCCGCCGCCGCCCTTGGGCTGCGTCGTGTCGGCGAAGTTGTCGCGGTTGCTGTCGTCATAGACCTCGTGGCCGGCGACCGCCGCATCCCAGTAGATCATGTCGAGCAGTTCGGGCTTCAGGTCGTCGACGATGGCCTTGACCTCGCTGATCGCGCGGGTGAGCTCGGTGCTGATCGACCCCGACGTATCGGCGCCGATGGTCACGCGCTTGACGCGCTCGCCGATCATCGACGGCATGCAGATGCCGTGGCTGAGGAAGCGCTTGTTCGGCCGGCGCCACGACGAGATGTCGCGCCCACGGCAATGCTGCGTGACGAAGTCGCGCATCACTTCCTTCCAATCGATCTTCGGCTCCAGCAGGTCCTGCAGTTCGCGGTTGATGTTGCCCGCACCCTTGCCGGCGATCTTCTGCGCGTTGATCTGGCCCTGCCGGATCGCCTGATCGATCTCGCGCTCGATCTGCTCGCGCTCGGCCTTGGTGAACTCCTTGGCCGCCTGCCAGTCGTGACGGTCGAAGGTCTCGCCCTCGCCCATCCCCTCGCCCTGCTCGGGCTGGCCCTCACCGCCGGGCTGGCCGCCACCCGCGCCGCCGCCGGCGCCCTTGCCCTTGCCGCCACCGCCGCCCTTCTTCTTCTCCTCGCGCAGGATGTCGAACACCTGCTTGGTGTTCATACCCTCGAAGCGCTTGTCGTAGCAGCACCAGACCTTGCCCTCCTTGGTCTTGGGGAGCTCGACGATGGTCGACTGCGGATCGCGGGCGATGATCATCAGGTTGATGACATAGTCGGCGGCGCGATTGGCGCATTCCTGATCGAGCTCGAACAGCCGCCGCCACACGGTCAGCTGCCGCAGCAGCTTGTGCGAGCCCTCGTGGAGGACCGCGAACGCCAGCGCCTTCTCGCTCATCTTCTCGATGAAGGCGCGGCCGTACCACTCATTCCATCCATCGGTCGCGGCGGTCGACAGGCCAGTGTCGACGATGGTCTTGTTGCCCAGCATGAGGATGCCCGAATAGTCCGCATAGAGCGGTGAGCGCATGAGGGAGATGATGATCTTCTTGAGCTTGCGCTCGGGAGTTAGGGTTGCCATGTGTGTTGCTCCTTGTGTTTGATGTTTACCTTACGTCAGTAATATCGTCAATCGTCTCGAACTCGTCTTCGTATAAAACACCTCTCATTCCGGTCGCGATTGAGTGAAGCTGGTAACCGTCGCGCCATGGACCGTCGACGACCCACAGCCAGCCGTGTGGCTTGAGCGCATCGATGTAGTTGCCGGGCGTGTCGAGCCGGCGGACCAGCGTGCCCTTAGTCAGTGTCATCAGGTGCCTCCTCGAAATGGTCGTTCGTGAAAAAACCGGCATGGCCTGTCGCCAGCGAGCGCGCGAACACCATGCCCTGCGGGAAGGTGTTGATCGACTCGGCGACCCACAGCGCGCCGTGCACGCGGACGTACTGCTGGTTGCTGAATGCCTTCTCATTCAGCCGGATCAGGTCCCCCTTCTTAACCGCCATCGGTCGCCAACTCGTACTCGCCCTCGTAGAAGATCGCGCCGGCGCCCGTGGCGAGGCTGCGCGCCTGCACGCCGCCGCGATGCGCATGGACCGTAGAGACGAGCCACAGATGCCCGTCAGTGGCGATGGTGCTTTCCATAAGCGCCCCCACGGGAAGGGCCTGTACGAGGCTCCCTGCCTCAATCCAGCGGGCTTTGATGCGCCGGGCCTTACCCATGGTAAGATGTCGCCTTCACCTCGTGGGTGTACCAGACATGGAACTGCCCGGTCGCGAGGCTGTGCGACGCCAGCATGCCGCTCAGCTTGTCGTGCACGCCGTCCATGATCCACAGCGCGCCGTGCTCGGCGATCAACTCGCGGTCGGAGCCGAACTGGAACTTCTGCGCCGGGTCGACGAACATCAGCGCGCCGATGCGCGGGATCGCTAGAGCTCCCATGGGTTGGCCTTCGCCTGCGTGACCGCGCCCATGCGCACGATGGTCCGCATTGCATCGATCTCGTCGCGCGCCGGGATGCGGTAATCATACTCCCAGCCGTCGACCTTGACGCGCGCGATCCACCAGCCCTTCTGCTTGGCCTCGACGATGGCCAGCACGTCGTACTTCTTGCCGGTCAGGTCGGGCGTCGACGTGCGCGCCTTGCGCTTGAGCGGCACGTTCTTGCCGCGCTGCGTGGCCGCCCATGATAGTGATTTACGCGCCATCGGGTGCCTCCTCATATTCGTGCTCGCGCAGGGCAAACAGCGCGCGCGTGATCAGTGATTTCGCCTCCACGTCACGGTTGCCGTGCACCTTGGCCACGACCCACAGCATGCCGTGCTTCTCCTGCTCGCGCTCGCTCAGTATGTTGGGGCGTATGCGGATCAGCGTGCCGTTAGTCGGACCCCGTACCATCGGATGCCTCCTCGTAGTGCTCGGGGTGCCACGCATAGCGCGTGCCGCCGGCGAGCGGTGTTGCCCAGACGCGACCCCCGCTGGCGACATGGTGCACCACCCAGAGCTCGCCGTATTTCTCCGTCACCTCGGGGAAGGCGGTGACGCGGATCAGCTGGCCCTTATGCGGCGACATGGTCGGCGACCTCGTAATCGTGGTCGGGCCACACCCAGCGATAGCCGGTGGCGAGCGCGCTGGCGCACACCTCTCTCGTCGATAGGGAGAACTCGACGACCCATAGGTTTCCATGCTCAGCCTTTCCTTCCAGCCTTAGCGCTTCGGAGTGTATCCGGATCAGCGTGCCCTTCACCGGGTACGAGCCCAGCGGGCTGGCCGGGATCAGTGGGGTACTGCGCGATCTCATATTCATTGTGTCTCCAGAATTGCGTGACGCCCGTGGCGAGCGACTTGGCATGGATGTTGCCGGGCAGGATGCCCGGACCTTCGACGACCCATAGCACCCCGTGCACCTCGACGCTCGGCCGGTGGCGTCCGGGGGCGTGGACCTTGATCAGCATGCCCTTGGTCGGGAAGCTGCTGCCGTCACGGCGTGTCATCCTTCACCTCCTCGTATTCGCGCTTGAGCCAGAAGTAGTTCCGGCCGGTGGCGATGCTGCGCGCGTCGACGTCGCCGTGCTCGTCCATGCTGGTGACGAGCCAGATGTAGCCGTGCGCGCGCACCATCTCCTGATCGTTCCACTCGTGCGGCCAGCTGACCTGTATGAGGCGCGGCGTCTTGTCGTCGGTGAACGGCTTAGGCAGGTTCGGCATCGTCGTACTCCAGCCGGTCCCATATCGCCTCGGCGCCCGTGGCAATGCTGCGCGCCTCGATGAGGTTGGCGAACACCTGCTTGCGGTCGAGCACGAGCCACAGCGCGCCGTGCTGCTCGACCATCTCCTTGTCGGCGGCGCTGCGCGGGCGCGTGACGCTAATCAGCTGCGACATATTCGTTCCCATACCAATAGTGCTCGTTGCCGGTGGCGAGCGCGCGGGCGTAGACGTCGCCCTTCAACATGCTCTTCTCCTCGGTGTCGACGCGCGTGACGATCCACAGCCAGCCATCGGACTCGCGATTGTCCTGTTCGAGCGCGCTGTCGACGACGCGGATCAGGCTACCCTTCTTGGGCATCGGGTTCCTCCTCGATCTCGTGGTGATACCAATAGTGCTCGTTGCCGGTGGCGAGCGCGCGGGCGTAGACGCCGATCACACCGGGCGAGCGCAGGAGCGAGCCGACGTCGGGCGCGCGCAGCCACAGTCTGGTGACGATCCACAAGGTGCCGTGCTCGGCGACGACATCGGCGTCGATGGACGACTTCTTGATGCGGACTAGGGTTCCGGGCTGCACTCGGGTGCCTCCTCATATTGAAACTTGAACCAGACCCACTTCTCGCCGGTCAGCAGTGAGCGGGCGTCGACCGTGCGCTCGACGTCGCACTTCGCGACGATCCACAGCGAGCCGTGCGCTTCCATGCTGTCAGCTTCGAGCGCGGCTATGGTGGCGCGGATCAGCTGTCCGACGACGGGCATGCTTCGTACTCCCCAGCGTCCCAGACATAGCTCTCGCCCGTGGCGAGCGACTTGGCGCGCACCCGCACCATTGCAGGGATCGCGGCCAGCCCCGGCTGGCGCCGCTCCGGCATGCGGACGACATAGGATACCACCCACAGCGCGCCGTGCGCGGCGAGCATCTGCTTGTCCCGCGCCGCTTGAGGAGCGATGACGTGGATCAGCTGTCCGGGTTGCACGGCGGCGCCTCCTGCACTTCATCGACCAGCCAGACGAAGCGGGAGCCTGTCGCTAGACTGCGGCAGCGGTAGCGCATGTTGTTGCGCTCGGTCTCCTCGACGATCCACAGCCGGCCGTGCTCCTCGATGCGCTTGTCGGTGTAGATGTGATCACTAATCACATGCAGCAGCGTGCCCTTCTCAATCACCGGGTTCCTCCTCCCACTCTCCCTCGGCGAATATCTGCACCTTACCGCTGGTAAGGGCCTTGGCCGTCACCGAGAACACACCGGGCATTGGCGTGATGACGATCCAGAGTTCACCGTGCGCGGTGATGTCGCGCTGGACCATGCTCGACTTGGTGTTGCGCACGCGGATCAGCTGACCTACGACGGGCATGTCTCGAACTCCTCCTTGAACCAGACGTAGTGCCGGCCGGTGGCGAGCGACTTGGCGCGCACGCCGTTACC
>Ga0247744_1000001_pt1 | contig 91272 bp, 74 predicted proteins | sample UWRJS154409C5_FD_180946 | JGI IMG/M metagenome (GOLD analysis project Ga0247744, IMG submission 180946) | Soil microbial communities from Arlington Agricultural Research Station in Wisconsin, United States - UWRJ-S154-409C-5 | ecosystem: Environmental > Terrestrial > Soil > Agricultural land... | reverse complement strand
TGACCTGGTCCCGGTTCAGTGGACGGTTTCGTTATGCTGCCTGACTGATTCCGCGTTCGTAAATGGCCTCGAAGGCCGCGGGTGATTTGCCGCCGAGCGTCGAGTGCCTCCGGCGACGGTTGTAGAAGACCTCGATGTACTCGTGGATAGCTGCCGCAGCCTCCGCACGCGTGGGCCAGGAGCGGCGGTAGACGAGCTCCTGCTTGAGGGTGCCGAAGAAGCTTTCGACGACCGCGTTGTCCCAGCAGTTCCCGCGCCCGCTCATGCTGCACTCGATGCCGTGTGCCCTGAGCGCTGATTGGTAGTCGCCGCTCGTGTATTGAGCCCCACGGTCTGAGTGCGCCAAGAGACCCGGTGGCGGCAGCCGCTGACCCACGGCCATCGTGAGTGCTCCGAGTACGAGGTCGGTTCGCATGTGACTTTGCATCGACCAGCCCACGACGCGCCTCGAGAAAAGGTCGATGACGACAGCGAGGTAGAGCCAGCCTTCCCAGGTACGCACATAGGTGATGTCGGTTACCCATGAGCGATTCGGAGCATCGCTTGTGAAGTCCCGGTCGAGCTTGTTTGGCTCGCACGGGTCCGAGGTCACACCTCCAGCTGGGTGACGCCATTTCCTCTTCATTTCTCCTGCCAAGCCGCGCTCTCGCATCAAGCGTGCGACTCTGCGGCGGCCGAGCTTTCCCCCATGCTCGCGCAGCTCATCCAGCACTCTGCGGCTGCCGTAGCTGCCACGTCCGAGTCGGTGCGCAGCCACTACGAGCGTGCCAAGTCTTGCGTCTTCGAGAGCTCGTTGTGATGGCTGTCGCCGACGCGATGCATAGTAGCCACTCCGTGAGACTTTCAGGAGCTGGCACAGACGTGGCACCGGATGCTTTGCCTTCTCCGCCTCGATGAAGTCGAACTTCATCCCTTTTCCTTGGCGAAGAAGGCCGCCGCTTTTTTTAGGATGTCCCGCTCCTCTCGAAGGATTTTCACCTCCTTTCGCAGCTGACGGAGCTCAGCCACTTCCTCCGTCGTCAGTGCGCCGGCAGGGCCTTTGCCCTGGTCTATTTTCGACTGTTTGACCCAGCTGTTGAGGCTCGTTTCGTAGATGCCGAGGTCACGCGCCGCCCGCCCGACCGACAAGCCTTGCTTCAGCACCAAGTCGACCGCTCTGCTCTTGAACTCGTCCGTGAACTGCCGACGAGGTCGTTTTCCCTTCTCCATAGACACCATTCTCTCCTTTCGGGGGGTGTCCACCAAAGTGGGACCAGGTCAATGCTCTTCTGACCCGCCAAACTTGTTAGCATACTAACAAGTTTGTGGCCCACGGGGTGAGGGGTCTGCGGGCTGTGCGGGGGGGCCGAGTTATGGCGGGGCGCAGGGCTACGTGGCTTGGCTGGAACGCGCCCTCGAGCGCGCCTGATGGCGACGCCTGCTCCACCGCTGCCAAAGTCTCATTGCCGCGGGCACCAGTAGGCACAGGAGGTGCCAGAGCGGGATGAACACGTAGGCGACCGCGGACGTCGAGCTTTGGCGCTCGGGAGGGAACAGGAGGTCCCCATACTGCAGCGCCCAAAACACACCCAAGATGACGAGCAGCCCGTCGCGGATTGGGGCTGGGTGTGGCCCACGAGCGAGCCGATAGGTGAGCACCCACGGCAGTAGGCTCCACGCGAAAAAGAAGACGAGCGCCGGGTCGAAGTAGCTATCGGGCGAGAGGTCTCGGAGCGATGCGGTGAGCGCCACGCCGCCACCGAGCACTGCCGTGACGCGGGCGGACGTGCCGAGGAACGTTGTGGTCGACCTAGCCATGAGCAGGAGGCATGAGAGGACGCCCCTGCGTCGCACGGGCCACCAAACTTGTTAGTATACTAACAAGTTCGTCGCGCTGCGGGTGAGATGCCGGCGGGCGAACGCCCGTGGTCACATCCCGCCGCGGAACAAGTGACACGACGCGCAGTTCTTCGCGCCCGGTTGGTGGTTCATCTGCTCCTTGTGGCAGCTGGTGCAGTTCTCGCGGTCGCGGCGCGGGGCCGAGTCGTGCGGGCTGTGGCAGCTCGTGCAGGTAGCGTGACCGGTCTGGGCGTGCAGGCCGCCGAGGGATTGCGGCTTGTGGCATGAGTTGCAGGAAGGCGGCTGGGCGGGGCCGGGCGGAGCTTTGCCGGCGGGGCCGCCGTGCGGGCGGTGGCAGGTGAGGCAGCCGGTGGCGAGGCCGTTATGGGGGTTCTTCTGCTGCTCGGCCGCATGGCAACCGGCGCAGGCCTTCTCGGGGGCACGCGGGTTGGCGTTGTGGGGATTGTGGCAATTCGTGCAGGTGGCGTGTCCTGCCGGAGCGCTCCGGTGTTCGGTCTGGTGGCACTGGCCGCACGCCTTTGCCTGCGTGCCGCCGTGCGGCTCGTGGCAGCTGGTGCAGGCGGAGTGCTTCGTGGTCGCGGGAGCTTGGGCGCCGTGACAGCGCGCGCAGTCGTTGCTGCCGGCCTTTGGGTGATGCGGCAGATCCTGGTGGCAGTTCGAGCAGTCCGCGTGGCCGGGGTTCGCGTGGGCCCGGGTGTGCTCGCTCTTGTGGCAATCTGCGCACAAGGTCTCGGCCTGCACCGTGCGGACGAACGCGTGGGGCAAGTGGCACTGGGTGCAGGCCAGGTCTTTTTGGCCGTGACCGTGGTCCTGGGCCATCGCGCCGTGGCAGCTCGAACAAGCCTTGGGCGTGGTGTTCTGTGGGCGCTCGGGATGCGGATTGTGGCAGGTGACGCAGGCGCCGAGTGCGCCGTGAGCGGCCGGATGGTCCGTGTGTTGGTTGGTGTGGCAACCCTTGCACGCATCGTGGGCGCCTTGGCGAACGTCGTGCGGGTTGTGGCAGCTGGTGCAGGTGCCGTGCGCCCGGATGCGTCCGGCGCCGAGCGCTTCGTGGCCCTCGTGGCACGTCTCGCACGATGAGGAGGCGGCAGCGCGCAGGTCGTGGGTGCGGTGGCAGCCGTTGCAGGTTTCGTGACCGCCCTCGAAGGTGGCGGTGGCGGGGATGATGGGCTCGTGCGAGCCGTGGCAGGTTGGGCACTTGTCACCGACGCCGGCGGCTGGTCCGTGTGGCTGATGGCAGTCGAGGCAGCGCTCGTGGACCGGGCGACTTTCGTCGGAACGCCGGCCATGATGAAGATCCACGTTCTGGTGGCAATTGGTGCAGGATTTGGGCTGCAAGCCCACCTGTCCGTGCGGCTGGTGGCAGTCCTGGCACGGCTGGTCCGCGTGCACGACGACCGCCGCGTGAGTGCCCTGAGCGTCCTCGTGGCAATCCAAACATTCGTCGGGCTGACGGAAGAACACGTCCGGTGGAGCCACGTCGAGACCGAGCGCCGCGATGTCCACGCCGACTGCCTCCGGTGGCAGCTCGCCGGTGAATGCATGGCAACGCGTGCAGTCGCTGCTGTCGCGGGCATCCCCCGCGTGGTGTAGGCGCACGTCCTGGTGACACGTATCGCAGGCGTCTGCCGGCGGCAGTGTGAAGTCGCCATCCTTGATGCCGTGGCAGTCTTCGCACTTGATGCCGCGGGTGATGTGCGAGTGGTGCCCCGGGCTCAGGCGTGCGGCGGCCCAGCCAGTGCCGATCTTGGCGGGAGCGGTGCCTTCGGGCGCGCTCGTGCAGGCGGCGAGGGCCGCGCAGAATAGACAAAGCACGAGCGCCAGCCCATCGAGTCCCCCGTGGGCGCGCCCGCTGCCGAGTGAGCGTGGATGCCTGGCCCTTTGCATGGCCGCCGAGGAGAAGGGCATCAGGCTGGAGTCCTTCTGTCAAACGGCGTAGCGTCTCATCCATGTCGGTGCTGGGCGGGCTCACCGTGCTGGTCGCGGCCGTCGCTGCCGGCATTCTGGTCGTTTACTGGGTGAAGCAGCCGCGCCTCGACCTGAAGTGGCGGCTCTTGCTGTTCGGGGCCATCGCCCTCTTGCCGACGGTGGCGGCCGGCACGTCGACGACCCAGGCCATGGGTGACACGTCGACGGTGCAGTTTTGCGGCTCCTGTCACGTGATGGACGCCCATCACGACGACGCCATCGACCCGAAATCGATGTCGTTGGCGGCTCGCCACACTCGCAACGACGCCTTCGGCGAGCACAGTTGTTACAACTGCCACGCCGAGTACGGCATGTTCGGCTATCCACTCACGAAGTTGAACGGCCTCCGCCACGTGTACCTCTACTATTTCGGAGGCTGGGGCTCGATGACGCTGGAGGAAGCGGTGAGCGAGCTCCACACCGTCAAACCCTATCCGAACGGGAACTGCCTGCATTGCCATTCCGGCCTGGGCAAGCTGTGGCTGTCGGTGCCCGACCATAAAGCCGTCGAAGCCGAGGTGCGCGCGGACAAGGTGAGCTGCGCCAGCGCTGGTTGCCACGGCGCGCCCCATCCGGCGACGGCCGCGGCGCGAGCGGCGAAGGCAGCGAAGGCAGGGAAAGCCCCATGAAGCGACTCTGGGAGCTCGTCCTGGCCTCGAAGTTGAGCGTCATCATCCGCTTGGCCTGCCTGTGCACGGGCGCCTCGCTCGTGCTCATGGTGCTGCTCGTGATCGTGAAGATCCCGCTCTTCCTCGTGCTCGGCGTGGGCGTGGCGCACACGTTCGGCATCGCCGGCGTGCTCCTGTTTGCGATCGCCGTGATCAAGGAATCGCTCATACCCAGGCTGCGCTCGAGCAGCTTGCCCCCGCTGCCGAAACCGAGCGATCAGTCGTCCGGCAAGTAGAACGTCACGGTGCCATCGACGTGCAAGTCGGGGCGCAAGAACGTGCGCTCCTCGTCGATGTCCATGTGGCAGTCGGAGCACTGGTCTTCGGCAGGATGCGGGTCGGGCGGGGGCATACCGTGGCAGCCGGTGCAGGCCGCGACCGCGTCATCCTGACTCGTCCAGCTCGGCTCCGTGTCGGTGCCGCCCGAGGGACGATGCCCGACGAACGAGCCGCCGTGGCAGAAAGTGCCTTTGCAGGTGCCGGACTGTGCGTCGAACTCGGGCTCGGCCTCGAAGGCGAAGGCGACGCCCCGGAACTCGACTTCCGCCGGGTAGTCGTCGTCGAAATGACCCGGCGAGTCGACCTCGCTCGGAACCAAATGGCACTCCGTGCAGGCGATCGTCCGCGACCAGCCGCTCTCGAGGAGGTGCGCCTGGTGCGCGCCGACGCCGCGCGCGCTGCTGTCGCTTTCGCCGGCCAGGCTGAAGGGTGGAGCTGCTTCGAACGGCGGCTCGAGCATCCCGCCGTGGCAGGTCGTGCACTCGGCTTTCGGCTGGAGGTCATCGTCCGGCTGTCGCCGATCCAAGCAGCTCGAAAGGCCGAGCAGCGCGCACGAAATCACGCAGCCAGCCTGCCAGGCGGCTCGAGTCGCCGTGGTCATGGCCCGTCCTCGTGGCAATAGCTGCACATCAGGTCGGAGGGCGTGCGGCTGCTCTGCCAGCCGCTCGGATGCGGGTTGCCACCGACGCCGCCGACCTTGTGGCAGTCGATGCAGTTGGTGTCTGGCCCCTGGTCGTGACACGAGGCGCAACTGAGGATGTCGCGGCGTGCGGCACGCCCATGGTGATTGGTTGCGAGCACGTCGGGGCCCATCCAGCCGGGCGGGTGTGGGCTCACGGCGTCGATGCGGCCGGCGCTCACGCCGTGCTGCATGTGGCAGCTCTCGCACGTTTCGGTGCGATGGCAGCTGAGGCAGCGCGCTGGCTCGGAGGCCGCCTCCATGGCGTGACGAGTCAAGAAGTCGGCCGGATGGATGAAGTCGCCATCCACGCGCGTCGCATTGCGGCGTTCGATGGTCAGGTTCTGGCTCACGTCGTGGCAGTCGTCGCAACTCTCTGCGGTGTGGCACTGCGCGCATTGCACCGTGGTGGCGAGGGCCAGCGAGCCATGGCGTCGATCCCAGCCTGGTCCGTGGGCGAGGAAGGTCTCCGGAACGAGCTTGCGCAGGTCGGCAGGGCGATGGCAGGGCATGCAGGTGCCCTGGTCCCACTGTTCCTTGTGCTGGTGGCACTCGAAGCACTGGCTCATTGCTGGGAAATGCGGCTTCTGAGCATCGCTGACCACGCCGGCGTGGCAGTGGATGCACTGCCCGCCGACTTCGGGCATGGCGAGGTGCTTCTTGTGGTCGAACTGGATCTTCGAGGCTCGCAGCTCGGCGCGTGTTGGCTCGGCGGCGAGCACGCGCTGCATTTGCTTTTCGTTCTTGTGGCAGTTCGAGCAGTTCTGATCGGTGGGGTGGCCGAGCTTGGGATCCTCGGTGATCTTGCCGTGGCAGCTGAGGCAAGTGAAACAGCTCGGCTGGCCGGGCTCGCCGCATTCCATGCCGAGGTGCGCCGCATGGGGGAAGCGAACCGTCGGCGTCCGGCAGGCGAAGACCACGGCACCGAGCAGCGCTGTGAGCAAGAGCAAGACGGCGGGGGAGAGGCTTCTCACTGATCCCTCCGGTCGATCTCGAGCGTGAGCTGCGCCATGGCCTGAAGATCGAGGGCTGCGGTCGGCGACTGACTGGCCGAGCCACCGAGCCGAGCACTCCAGTACTTGCCGGCGGCGTAACCGAGGTGCGCGGCCGCGAACGTGGAGCTGTCGTGGTCCTTGATCGGTTGGTCGTAGAAGTATTGATAGACGTCGGTGTAGGCGGTCAGACGTGACCAGAGCGGGAAGCGACCGGCCAGCCGGATCTGCGTGTAGGCGTTGGCCTCGAGCGCGACGCGACTCACTACGAGGCGGAGCAGCGTCTGTTCCCGCTCGCCCGTCAAGAGCTGGACCGTGCCGCGCAGGCGCGCGCCCGGCGACCCTTCGCCGTAGTCCTGGCCGAAGGCGCCGAGCCCCACGCGCAGGCCCAGGGGCAGCTGGACGTCGAGCTCACCGCCCGCCTCGGTCACCTGCTCGAAGCTGAAGACCGAAAGCACGGAGGCCTGGGATAGGAGCGCAGAAGGTAGTGTGTGCAGGAGCTCCCCCCGCAGGCCGAGGCCGACGCTCCGCTTCTCCGATTTGGAGAGCGCCCAGTCCGCGACCACCCGCACGTCCGACCAACTCCTCTGGGCGAGGCTGTAGATGGCGTCGGCGACGAGACCGACCGGTGACCAACTGCCGAGCCGGAGGCCGACGCCCATCGATTCATCCGCGATGGACTGGTTCTCGGCCTGATGGTGAAAGCTCACGCCCAAAGAGCCGATCCGTTCGTCGGCCCAACCGACGTTCATGCCGCCCATCCAGTTCTCGCTGCGGACCGGCGTGATGATGCTGTCCGGCGCCGAGGACCACTGCTCGTAAGCGTCGCCGAGCGTGTGGGTGCCATACCACTGGTCCCAGCGCGGCAGCACCGTCAGGCCGCCATAAGCCGCCGCATAGAGGCCGAATTCCGTCTTGCCCCGCAAGGAGACTCCGTCCAAGCGCCGGTAGCGTGCTGCGCCGCCGACGATCGGTTGCCGCCCGAGCGAGACGGCCACGGGGCCCATGCGCTGCGTGAGGAAAGCCGACGCGATGTCCCAGGTCGACAGCGGCATTCCCTCCGGCTGTCCGGCCCAAACTTGACCGTACGCTGCGAACTGAATGTCGAGGGTGTCCACGCCGACGGGCGAGTCGACGCGATCCGCTGCGAGCGAAACGGCCTCGTGAAACGGTGCGAGCGTATCGGTCGTGACGATCGCCCCACCGGGGCCCGGCGTGAATGCGCGCTGGAATCCAGCGGCGGTGAGGCGTGAACGAAAGACCAAGTCGTGATCGTCGCCTGCAGGATTTGCGCTAGCCGCCGCGGAAGCGGACGCATCGCTCGGCGGCGGCGCTTGGGCCGCCGCGCCGCGCGAGAGCAGGAGGGCCCCCACCAGGGACGTGGCCAGCGTATGTCGCGAGCGAGTCCCGTTCATGAACCCATCAGGAAAGCGATGCGTACGATGCAAACCCCTACTCCGAATCGACCGCGTGCACACAGTCGCCCTTGACGAGGGCTGCCGCAAGCTGGGACTCTCGGCAGGGCTAGGACCGGCGAGCCGCGCCGGAGGAAAAGGGGTCCCGATGCACGACGCGCGCACACGGTTGGGTGGACTGTTGGCTATTGCCATCTTGGGCTCTGCGCTCGCAGCAGCGTGCGGAGACAGCGAGACGCCCGATGGCGGCGGTGGCGAAGGCGGCGCGTCGGGCGGGGCCACCAGCAGCACCGGTGGCGCCAATGGCTCGGGTGGCGCGGCGGTCGGCTCCGGCGGCGACGCGGCGGCGGGCGCGCCGAGCAGTGGCGGTGCCCCGTTCTCGGGCATTGCGGGCGAAGGTCTGCAGCTCACCATCCTCGACGTCGACGTGTCGTCGTCGGGTGTGGCGACGGTGGAGTTCACCATCACCGACGATGCCCTGCGTCCGCTCGATCGCGAGGGCAAGCTCACCTTCGGCGCCGTTTCCCCGAGTTTCATCCTCTCGTGGCTCGGCGTGGTTCCGGATGGCGAAGGTCTGCCCGATGAGGGCGAATCGACGCAGTACACCGCGTACACCACGCGCACGAAGATGCCGACCGATTCCAGCTTCGATCCGGAGGTTCAATCCTCGACCGACGCGGGCGGGACCTACGAAACGCTGGCCGTCGGCCACTACCGCTACACGCTGGGCACGAAGATCGACATCACCAGTGAGCGCGAGAGCCTGACCCACACGCTGGGCGTTTACGCGACGCGGCAGCTCGGGGACGTCCGCTACGTCTCCACCGCCATCAAGAGCTGGGTCCCGGACGGTTCGCCGCTCATGGAGCTCGACGTCGCGACGACGGCGGCTTGCAACGATTGTCACACCCGCATCGAGTTCCACGGCGGCTCCCGGCGCGGCGTCGAGATGTGCCAGCTCTGTCACACCGAAGAGAACTCGATCAATCCCGAGAGCGGAAACACGATCGATTTCCAGGTGATGGTCCACAAGATCCACATGGGCGACAACCTGCCGAGCGTGGTCGGTGATCCGGACGCCGATCCAGCGATCCCTGGCGAGCCCTATTTCTTCGTGGGCTACCAGGACGTGGTCTACGACTACTCGGACGTCGCCTATCCCTGGGACATGAAGGATTGCGGCAAGTGCCACCAGGGCGATCAGGGCGACCGTTGGAACACGCGGCCCGCGATGAAGCCGTGCACCTCGTGCCACGACCGCACCTACTTTGGGCCCGGGGACGCTCCGGCGGGCTGGGAAAAGCACACGGGTGGCCAGCACGACGACTCGGAGTGCGTGGTCTGCCACTCGGCCGAGTCGCTCGAGCCGATCAAGAAGTCGCACACCACGACCATCACCGACGAGGATCGCCCGCTCGTCGAAGCCACGATTCTCGGGGTGGAAAACACTTCGCCCGGAGACACGCCCGAGATCGAGTTCGAGATCACCATCGACGGCGTACCCCAGGACATCCTGACGAATCGGCCCAACCGGCTCAGGTTCAAGATCTGGGGTCCGACCTCGGACGTGAATCTCTCCCTGCAGGAGACGGTCCAGGACACCGCGAACGCGATCAACGTTCCCGAATGCGGCGGCACGCCCGTACCGCCTTGTGTCGAGTCGGTGGGCGAAGGGTTCGTGTACCACACGGCGATTGCACTTCCTGATGCCGCCACCGGCTCCTACATCGCCGGCTTCGATGGTCGCTACAACGACCCGACGTACGGCAACATCGCCTTCGTGAACCCGACCATGACCTTTGCGGTCACCGGTCCGATCATGGAGCGGCGCGCCATCGTCGATCGCGACACCTGCAACAAGTGCCACGGCGATCTGGGCTTCCACGGCGGAGGCTACAAGGAGCCGCTCTACTGCCTGAATTGTCACAACACGACGGCCACGTTCTCCCTCGAAACGCCGCCGGCACCGGGTGAGACCGCCATCCTCACCAGCATGAACCTGAAAGATTTCTTGCACAGCAAGCACTCTCAGGTGCTCTATCCATCACCGCTCAACGCCTGCGAGCAGTGCCACTTGCCGGGCACGTACTCGCTGCCACTCGCCTCCGGGCTCCTGTCCAGCACGGCGAGCGTCGTCACCTGCCCAACGGGCGTCGACACCTGCGAGGCGGGCATGGGAGGCTCCACCGGGACGCCCACCGAGACTCCGCTCGTGCTCGGCCCGGCCGGCGCCGCGTGCGTGAGCTGCCACAGCAGCTCGGACACCATTGCTCACGTGCAGACGAATACGGCGCCGAGCGGTGCCGAGGCCTGCGCCACTTGCCACGGTTCAGGGAAGACCTACGACGTGGCGCTTGTGCACGCGCTCGCTCCGTGATCCTGGAGCGGGAGAAATTGGGTCAACTTCTTCGCTCGGCGGGGAGTCGCCGAGCGCTGCTGGAACGTTACACGTCTGGTATAGCGTGAACGCCTGAAGAGCGGGCTTTCGCGCGATACTACGTTGCGGCGGGGGCGCCCGGAGTGAATGCTGGCCGCGCGGGGGGCGGCGAACGATTCGCGTGGCCCGCCGCGCCATTGCCGATGCGACGTGCCGTCATCTCCAGTCTCCCGCTGCTGCTCCTCCAGCTTGGGGCATGCGGAGGGCAGACCGAAAGTGATGCGGCCGGAGGCGCCTCGTCCTTGGCTGGTGCTCCTGGTGCCGGCTTGGGCGGGGAGGGCACGGGCGGGACCTTCGGCAGCGGGGCTAGCTTCGGCAGCGGCGGGACCTTCGGCAGCGGCGCGTCGTTCGGCACCGGCGCCCAGGCGGGCACGGGTGGGGGCACGGGGACGGGCGGCGGGAGTCAGACCACGTGTGCCTCGGGGGCCTTCGATACCGACCTCACCGACGACGTCCTGACCTGCGCCCTGTGGTCGGATTGCCCGGCAGGCACACGTCGGGTGTCGGGCAGCTTCGACCACGATGCGACGTGCGAAGCCTGCACGGACGGAACCTACAGCACGTTCGAGAACGCGACGCTCTGCTTGGAGTCGAGGTGCGGCTTCGGCGAGGTGGTGGTGGATCCCGGCAGCCCGACCACGCCGCGCACGTGCGCGGATACCGAGGTTTTCCCCAAGCTCCCGTCCAACTGGTACGCCGGCGCGCTCGCGGCGACGACCACCAGCATCTACCTCGCGTATTGGCCAGGTTACGACTCTGGCTATGACGGGGGCTATCGTGCGGCCCGGTATTCCCTGGACGGCGGGAGCTCCAGCACGTTCGCGCTCGCCGAGCTCGCCCAGCAACTTCCGGACCTAGCGCACTCTGGCGGCGATCTCTACGTAGCCGGCTGGACCTACGACACCGACGCGAGTGCCGAGGTGGTGACCGATCTGGCATTCGCCAGCAAGTACGACGAAAGTGGCGCGCTCCTTTGGACCCACACCTTCGATGAGGATACGACGGAGCACTTTTCCTCCGTTCAGGTCGCGGCGAGTGAAGATGCCGTCTACCTGGTTGGCATCGTCACCATGATGGACTGCAATCTCGAGGGGCAAACCGTCGACTGTGGCGTTGGGTCGATCGGGACACACCTGGTCTTGCGGGTGCTGGATGCAGCCGGCAACCCCACCTTGTCGACGATTCTCGAAGAGAACACCTTTGTCTTCGAGATCAGGGATATCGCGCTCGCCTCGGATGGACACCTGTACGTGCTCGTCAGCCGCACGAGTGAGGTGTCGAGCTACGTCGACACGGTCGTCCTCGAGTTCGACGGAGCCGGCGAACCAGTCAGTGAGCACGTGCTGGAGAACGTCCTCGGCCAGCTCGCCGCCGACGAGTCCGGCAACGTCTTTGCCTTGTCCGCGAGCGATTTCCAGCCGCACCTCTATCGCCTCTCTGCCTTCGGAGACTTCTTCGACAGTACCGCGCTCGGCGTCGAGCTCGGCGATTCATTCGACGTCTTCACCGCCACGGACAGCGGCGTCGTGGCCGTCGGCGTCGTCGCGGAAGGGCCGCTCCTGGTCAGCATGGACTCGAGCGGCGAGGTCCTGGCCAGGGATGTGCTCGACCAGCTGGCGTTTTCTCCCGACGGCTTCTTTCTCGGCGTCCAGCAGGCGACGGACGGGACGATCTTCGTGACCGGTTGGGACGGGGAAAGCCGGTTCCTGAATCCGTGGCCGTGATTCGGCGTGAGCGGTCGACGAGGGCACTGTAGGCTCTCGGCGATGGCCGACTGGTTTCCGGAACAGTGGAGTCGAATCCGCTTCGCCGACAACGCGCTCATCGAATGGATCGTGGCCGTCGCGGTCGCAATCCTGGTTGCTCTGCTATTTCGCCTGGTGCAGGGCCTGCTCGTCGGCCGCTTGAGCAAGGCCACCGTCCGGACCGCTACTCGCATCAACGACGTGGTCGTCAGCGTGCTGCGTGGAACGAAGGCGTCGTTTCACATCGCCGTCGGCATTCTGGTCGGTCAACACTTGGTGCGTGTTCCGGCGAGCGCGACCGGGGTGGTCCATGTTGCCCTTACCCTTGCCTTCACGTTGCAGCTCGGCATTTGGGCAAACCGCGCAGCCAACGGAGTGATCGCCATTTGGGCCACGGGTCGCGACCACGGTCACGAGGCCACCCGCGCGGCGGGTTTGGGCTTTTTGGCGCGCTTGCTCATCTGGAGCTTCGTCGTTCTCATTGCGCTGGCCAACTTCGGCATCGAGCTGTCCGCAGTCATCGCGGGACTCGGAGTGGGCGGCGTGGCGGCCGCCTTGGCGGTTCAGAGCACGCTCGGCGACCTGTTTGCTGGGGTTTCGATGTACTTCGATCGCCCCTTCGACATCGGAGACTTCGTCGGCATCGACGCCTTGCGTGGGACAGTCATCAAGATCGGCATCAAGACGACCCGCATTCAGTCGATTGACGGTGAAGAGCTGGTGGTGCCCAACGGCGAGATCGCCAAGGCGCGCATCCGCAACTTCGCGCGCATGAAAGAACGGCGCATCCTGTTTCGCTTCGGCATTGCCTACGAATCGGAGACGACCAAAGTGGAGCGCGCCGTGGAGATCACTCGCGACATCGTCGGCCGGCGCGAGGGCTTGCGCTTCGAACGCGCCCACTTCGTCGCCTTGGGCACGTCGTCACTCGAGATCGAGGTCGTCTATCACGTGCTCTCGCCCGAATACGCAACCTATCTCGAGCATCAGCAGGCGATCAATCTCGGCCTCCATCGCGCGTTCAAGCAGGAGGGCATTGCTTTTTCCTACTCCACTCAGCTGACGGCACCGGCAAAAGCCAATTGACCGTCACCTCACGCAGCGAGCAAACCCAGCCGTGAAGTAGTTCCACGAGCCTTCGGAGCCTTTGTTGGTGCCCGTGAAGCCATCGTCGAAGTTGAGCGCCCAGTTCGCGTCAGCCTGCGCATCCGGGTCGGCGGCCCAGTACCAGTTGTTGCTGCGCGAGCCGTATTTGGTGTCCGGAAACATCGACTCGTCGATCGCGGGCGCCACCTTGGCTTCGTCGACCAGGGTGGCCAGCTCGCGGATGCTGGGCAGACGCCAGGTCTGGCCACCGAGTGAGAGCTCCGCGCAGTAGTCGAGCGCACCTGCGTGATCGACCTCGCCCGAATCACCGGCTTCCCAGATGAGGCCCGTGTAGTTGTCCTGGACCTCGCCCTCGCTCAGCACCGTGTACTGGTCGGGCGGCTGGGCCGCTGCCTCGCTCGGATCCTCGCCGCTGCCCTCGGAGCGCACGCAGCGATAGCGGGCATCGCTGGCCTTGGAATAGGCATTGCTGACGATGCCGTCGCTCATGTTGAACGCCCAGGCGTAGTCCGTACCCGCACCGGCGCCCTGTTGGTTGATGGTCAGGATCCAGTCGGAGGCGCTGCGATGAAAGGCACCCGGAGCGCCCGGAAACGCTGCCTCGGCCCAGCCGGGCTTGCCGTAGTCCAAGACGGAGGTGATTTCGATTCTCGTGGGCAGCCGCCAATCGGTCTTTCCTCCGAGCTCGAGCGCCTCACAGTACGCGAGCGCATCGTCCCAGGTGCCGTTGTCGTCCGGTGGGTCCTGTTCCCAGACGAGCCCCGTGACCTCGTCGTGCACCGTGCCGTCGCCGCCGTCCATGTAGCTGGCGGGGTTCGGTAATCCGTCGTCCGTGTTCGGCATGGGCCAGCACGCCCACTTGATCGAACCACATCCCGGATCTGGTTCTGGGCTGCCGCCGGTACCCGCACTCGTCGTTCCGCCGCTGGCGGTGCCCGCACCGCCGCTCGACGGACCAACACCGCCGGAGCTGGCTCCACCACTACCGCTCGTCGTCCCCCCGCTATTCGAACCGCCGGACGCTGAGCTCCCTCCGCTCGCGCCGCCGGCACCGGTTGGAGCGCCCCCACCCCCGCCTCCGGCAGCTGGGTCCGAGCAAGCGATGCAGGCGAGCGAGGGACTCGCGAGCGAGATGCTGACGAGCCAGGTCGCGGGCCTCATGAGACGTCAGTGTCTCAAACGAGCAATCAGTCGTCGAGCCGGCCCCAGGCGCCGCTCAGCCAATCGTCGCTCAGGTCACGCACTGCGCCCAGATAGTTCGCCTGACGATCGAAGAACCCGTCGTCCGGCGGACGGAGGCCGAGGCCCTCGAACGAACGCTCGGGCACGAAGGTTGGCCCAGTGCGGTCGAAGCAATGTCGCAGCCGCGGATCCGCCTCCGTGTTGTTCGTGCCGCTCTTCGTGAGCAAGGCATGCTCGTCGAGCCCGCCGTCGTCGGAGCTGGCCCCTGCCGTGTGGGTGAAGTTGCCCTGGCGATTGTCGAAGAAGATCGTGTTCTGCACGTCGACCCCCGTCGTCCTGTCGCGCACGTCGAGCCCGGCAAGGTAGCCAACGAAGATGGAGTTCCGGATCGCGCCTTGGCTGCTGCGGCGGACGAGGATGCCGTTGTGCTCGCCGACGAACTGGCGATTCTTCCCGCACAAGGTCGCATTGTAGATGCGCGGTTGGCTGATGGGCTGGGCCAAGCTGGCACCGGGCTCGTTGTCGCCTTCGAAGCCGTTGCTGCCGGAGCGTTCATCGGGAGCGGCTTGCGCGACCAGGAACTGCAAGCGGCCCGTGTAGCCGAAGTCCCAGTCGAAGGCATCGTCGCCTGGGGCTTGGCAGACCAGATACTTAGCGTCGACGGTTCCGCCGAAGAACTCGAAGCAATCGTCGGCCGTGTGCCGAACCAGGACGTGGTCGATCGTCGTTCTGCGGCCTACGCCGCCCAAGGAAAGGCCGTTGATTTCGTTGTTGGGGGCGATCTCGTCGCCGCTGTACTCGATGCGCACGTAGCGCAAGGTCCCACTGCTGTCGTCGGCGTCGTCGCCGCCGTACTCACCGCCCTTGGTGAGCCCTTCGATGCGGGCCTGGATCGGGCGGCCTTTGGCGTCGCGGTGGTTGGTGGGTGCGCGCCCGAGAATGACGACGCCGCCCCAGTCGCCCGCTCGCCGGTCGAGCGGCGGAGCCGAGCTCGTCAGCACGATGGGGCGTTCCTTGGTGCCGCTGGCGTCGATGCGGCCGCCGGGGGAAATGACGAGGGTCCCTTTGGAGTCGCGATCCCCCTTGATCACGGTGCCCGCCTGGATGGTGAGTGTGGCCCCAGCGAGCACGGTGGTCGTGTACTTGAGCAGGTACTCCTTGTCGCAGCGCAGCGTTGCGTCCTCCGCGATGTCCCCACTCAGCTCGACCAGAGGCTTGCTCGGCGCGTCGCAGCCGAGCTCAGGCGGCGGAGCCGTCGAGGGCAATGGCGATGGAAGCCCGACCTGGGCCGAGGTCGGCGGGTTTCGCGGCGCTTCGTGGCGGCTGGCAAGGAGCCAATAGCTCACTGCGCCAACGACCGAGGCGGCCGCGAGCACGGACGCGAAGAGGGCCCACAAGGGGACCGTGGCCGCCGTCTTGGGGCGACGCCCGTCGATGGTGGCGCTGGTCGGCGCGAGCACGGCGGCCCCGCCTCGTTCGCTGATGATCTCGTCCGGTTGCGTGTGGCGTGAGGTGGGCAGCTCGTGGATGAGTCCGCTCGGTTCCAGGACCGGTAGTGGCGTCGCCGTCGCGTCGGGCAAAAGGCCCGAACGCGCTCCGCTGCTGGGCTCGTCGCGGAGGCGCTCGAGTTGGTAGGAGACGAGCGCTCCGACGCGCTGCCGTTCCGTCGCAAAGGCTTCGCTCACGATCGCGCCCAAATTGCGTTGAGAAACGGGGCCCGACAGCTGCGACAGCTGTCGCTCGAGGCCCAGCTGAAACTCGAGCGCACTCTGCGGCCGTCGAGCAGGGTCCGGGCTCAGCGCCGACATGCAAAGCTGCGTCAGCGCCTCGGGTAGTCCTTTGGTGAAGCGAGCCAGGTGAGGGATGTCGCCCTGCACCAGGCGAGGGATGATCGCGCTGTCGTTGAGGCCCTCCCACAGGCGACGACCAGACAAGAGCTCCCACAAGACGACCCCCATCGTGAAGACGTCGACGCGGCGATCCACCTCTTCGCCGCGGGCCTGCTCCGGGGCGATGTACGGGACCTTGCCTTCGACGACGCCGACGCTCGTATCCGCGCTCGAGGCGATCGTCTTGGCGATACCGAAATCGAGGAGCTTGATCTGCCCTTGATACGTCAGAAATACGTTCTGCGGTGTGGCGTCGCGGTGGACGACCCGCAAGGGCCGCCCGTCGTAGTCCCGCAACTCGTGCGCGTAGTGCAGGCCTTCGAGCGCACCAATCAACACGCGGAGCGCAAAGGGTACGGTCAGCTGATTGCGCTCCGTCAGGCGTAGACTGGTCTGGCTGAGCGACTGGCCTTCCAGGTACTCCATGGCGATGAAAGGACGACCCTGGATCTCTCCGACTTCGTAGGTCTGAACGACACTCGGGTGGTTCAAGCGGGCCGTGAGCCGGGCCTCGTGGCGGAACATGTCGACGAACCGTTGGTCCGGTTTCAGCTCGGAGTTGAGCACCTTGAGGACCATCAGCTTGTGGAAGCCGCCAGGACCCAGGGCTGCTGCCAGGTACACGTCGCTCATGCCGCCCTTGCCGAGCTGTGCGATCAGGCGGAAGCGGTTCAGGGAGGTTTGATTCATGGGGGAGGGGCCATCGGCCCCCTACCCAGCTTCGCAGCGACGGGCAACGACGTGTCGACGCTGTGGTAACGGGAGCCGCTTGGTAGCAGTGACGGCCGGCCCGAGGTTGCCACGAAAACTTCTTCGACTCAGCGGCAATCGGTGATGAAATCGTTGCTCGCTCGTCGACCGAGTGTAGCGATTGGGATCGTATGCTGGCCGCCGATGACGATCGCGCACCGAGTCTGGGCACCCATGCTGGCTGTCTCGCTGATCGGCTGTCAGCAGAAATCGGACGTTCACTTCGAGAAGTCCGCCCCGGCGCCCGTGCTCGAGCCTGTGTCGCTCAGCCGGCCGGAGGCAGGGACGAAGCGCCGCCAGGAGCCTCGAACAGCTGCAGCGCAGCCGTGAGCGCCGCGCTCGTGCCCACGAAATAGACCACGTCGCCCACGTCGAAAGGCACGGTGGGGTCTGGCTGATCGAGCAACTGCTCGCCGCGTCGCACCCCCACCACGAGCGCTCCGGTGCGTGAGCGCAGCTCGAGCTCGGCCGGTGAGCGCCCACGAGCGGCACAGCTGGGCAGGACGAGCGCGGATTCGATCTTCAGGTGATGAAGATCGCGCACCTCACCGAGCCTGAGGCGTGGGACCGTCTGCTTGCGGTCCGTCTCCAGCGCACCGCTGCGTGCCGTGCGGATGCGCTCTTCGATCACGTTGCGTGGGATCTCCACGCTGCGCAGCATGCGATGCAGCATTTCGACCGCACCTTCGACTTCTTCGGCGACGACGCGGTGAGCACCCAGCTCCAGGATGCGGTCTTTCTGGATCAGATAGCGGGTGCGCACCAGAATACGGGTGCGAGGTGCCACGCGTCGCGCCGTGGCCACGACCCGCTCGCAGGCCAACGCATCGTTGATCAAGAGGACCAAGAGGCGCGCCTCGGACAGGTGCGCATGGCGCAAGGCTTCCTCGCTGGTGGCGTCACCGTAGTAGACCGGTAGACCGAGATCCTTGCCGCGCCGGACGTTGTCCGCGCTCATCTCCAAGACCAAATGAGGGACGTCGCTGTCCAGCAAGGCCTGCGAGCACAGCCTGCCAGCCAAGCCAAAGCCGACGAGTACCACGTGGTCGCTCAGACGTGCAGTGACCTCCTCTGCGTCGTCGATGCCGCGGACGCCAATCAGGCGCTCGAGCGGGGCCAGTAGGCGCTCTCCGGCCGTGATGTGGGGGGCGATGCGCACGAGTAGTGGCGTCAAGAACATCGACACGATGCCGGCTGCGAGCAGCGGCTGGACCTGCGTGGCCTCGATGACTCCGTGCTTCTCGGCCAGCTTCGTGAGCACGAAGCCGAACTCGCCGAACTGGGCCAGGCCGACTCCTGCGAGCCAGGCCACCCGCGACGGGAAGCGCATGGCCATTGCGGCCAGGGTGGCGAGCAGGCCTTTGACGAGCAAAAAACCCGCCAAGAGGCCAAAGACCAAGAGCGGCTGGTCGAGGACCACGCGGACGTCGAACAGCATGCCGAGCGAGACGAAGAACACGCTGACGAATGCATCGCGCAGCGGCAAGATGTCGCCCATGGCGCGATGGCCATACTCGGTGTCCGCCACCACCATGCCGCCCAAGAAAGCGCCGAGGGCGAGCGAGAGCCCGGCGAGGGACGTCAGCCAGGCCGTGCCGATGCAGAGGGACAGGATGGCCAGCAGGAACACCTCGCGGCTCCGGCTGGCGTCGACCCAGTCGAGCACCTTCGGGACGACGAAGCGGGAGATCGCGATGACGCCGACGACGACCACGCCGGCTTTGCCGAGAGCGACCAGGGTGGCCAGGGCGATGCCATGGACGGCGGCACCAGAACCGAGCAGCGGCACGATGAGGACCATTGGCACCACACACAGATCTTGGAAGATCAGGGTGCCGACGATGATGCGCCCGTGCGGCGCATCGAGCTCCCGCCGCTCGGTCAGGGCCCGCAGCACGATGGCGGTGCTGGAGAGTGCGAAAACGAAGCCGTAAAACAGCGAAGCCCCGGTGGATTGGCCGAGGAAGTAGGCGACCGAGCCGGCCGCGCAGGTGGTGACGCCCACCTGCAGGATGCCGCCCAGTGCGACCTGGCGCAGGATGTTCTTGAGGCGGGCCAGCGAAAATTCGAGCCCGATGGAGAAGAGCAGGAGCACCACGCCGACCTCGGCCAGCTGTTCGATGGATTCTGCCGAGCTGGTCAGATGCAGACCGTGCGGTCCGAGCAGCGCACCCGCTGCGAGCAAGCCCGCGACCGTGGGCAGGAGCAAGCGCGACAGGAGGACCGTCACCGCGACGGCCAGTGCGGCCACGATCGCGAGCTCGTCCAGGTGCGGAACCGTCTCCATCAGAGTCAGCCGAGCCGCGTGCGGCCCGTGGCCCGGAGCCTACAGGCTCTCGCCCCGTCTGGTCAGAGCCGGCTGAGCAAATCGGCCTTTTTCGCCGAAAATTCCGCGTCGGTGAGGACGCCCTTGGTCTTCAGATCACCCAGGCGTTCGAGGGCCGCGAGCACGTCAGCGCTGCCGACGGGAGGTGCTGCCGAGCTGTACCCTCCGCCATAGCTCGCTTCGGGCGGCGCCGGGGTTGGCTGCAGGAAGACCGGCTGCCCGTTCTTGGACACGACGGGCAAGCGCGAGAGGTCCACCGTGCCGTACTGGCTACTCAGGAGGATCGAGCCGCCCCAGCCCTGCTGTTGGGAGAAGCCACCGATTTGGTGGTCGAGCGTGTCGTAGACCCACACCTCGCCTCCGGTCTTGATCGCCAAGCGACGCGAGCTCGGGAAGTAGGCGTAGCGTGCGTTGTTCTGGCTGCCCGTCGCGCCGGGGCGCCCGAGGTCACTTGGCCACCAATTGTCCTCCGGATCTGGAGCGAACAAAGTGGAGGGGCCCATCCCGCCGCCATTGGCCTGGTGTTGGTAGCTACTGCCGCCTTGGCTTTGCGATTGAAAGCTACCGCTCTGCAGGAGGCCTGGCTGATTGGCCAGGATGTTCGAGATCTCGGAGCACAGGCTGTCGACGCGGCCCTTGAGATAGCCGTTGAACATGTCACCGAGCATGATCATGCCGCCGCGCATCCACTGGCCCGAGCCGGCGAACTCGCCGTGGCTGAACTGAGCCATGCTGCCATTGCCGTTCAGCACCGCGAACATCATGTGGGTGACCGCGTCGACGCTGAACCCATGTCGATGCGCCAAGTCGCTCGCAACCCGCTGTCCATCCGGAGAAAGTTGCCGCATGGGGAGGGCCCTACCACGGATCCGCGCTTTCTCTACTGCTAGAGCGTGCAGTCCGGCGAATCGGTGACCAGCTCGGCCCCCGTGTCGACCACTTCGAAGGCGTCGCCCGGTATCGTCTTCAAATCGCCGAGCGCGTCATCGTCCCAGCGCGAATCCGGCGCGCCGCTGACGTACCAGTTCGAGCCATTGTCGGCGAGAATCATGCCGAAGCGTTTCAGGGCCGTGCAGACCACCTGAGCTTCGCTCGACATCTCCCCGCAATCGTAGCCTGCCTTCATCCGTACGCGCAGGCCCATGGGCGGCAAGTTTGCGTTGGTGTCGTCGGACGCATAGTGCCTGGCCGGAAACACGTACGCTTGCTGCGATTGGCTCACGGTGAAGCGCAGCGCGTGCAGGATCTCACCTTGCTCCACGACCTCGTCGTAGCGGACGAGGCCGGGGAAGATGGGCAGGCCGGCGGCGTCGGCCGACGTGCAGCCTTCGGGATGGTTTTCGTTTTCGCTCAGGTCCCAGCTCGTGCCCGAGTTCGCGTGCCAACCGTCGGCCTCAGGGAAAGCGTGAAAAAGCTCGTAGAGGCGACAGGCGTCCGTATCGATGGCGATCACGTGGCGGTCGCCATCGGCGTCGGGGCCACCTTCGATGGGCGCATCGAGTGGGATGGGGAAGGGACCCGGGTCCGATTCGTCGCCGTACGCTTCGTAGGTGATCTCCACCAGGTCTTCGCCCGCACCGACGAGGACGTAAGGAATGCCGATCGGCGCACCTTCCCACTGTGTGCCGAAATCCGGATGCACGTTGTCGTCCCGGCCGATCGAATCGACGTAGGTGTCCGACAGCGCGTGGACGGGCAGCGCGGAGACATCCTGGTTCCAGGCACTATCGGCCGGGAAGACCCGGCAGTCGCCGCCGAGAGGAGGCGGCTGGGTTGAGCCACGGCCGCCGAGGCTGCTGTCGCCGCCGCTGGCTTGCCCGCCCGTGGACGGGCTCCCGCCGGAACCGTCCGAGCTTTGGCTCCCGCCCGTCCCGCCATCGTCGGCGGGCGCGCTCGAGCAGGCGGCACTGACGATCCAAGAAGCGGCCAGGGTGGGGAGGGCGAACGTGCGCAGGTGCATGTCGCTCCAGGCTCTCGCTCCTTGGTTGCGAGCGCAACCGTGGTAAGGCGAGCTCGCCGTGCCACTGTCGGGGCAGACCTGGGATCAGCAGCGCTTCGCGCCCAACCCCGCGCTCGAGCCGTTTCGTGAGCTCTTGGCCGAGCTCGCCGCCCTCGCGGAGTTCCCGGACGCCGCGGAGCTCGGAGCTTGGGTCGATGCCACACGTGGGCAAGCAGCTCCCGAGGTCGCACCTTTGCGCTTCGTCCTGTCGCGGCCGAAGTCGCGTCGAATCAAGCGCGGGAGCGTCGTGCTCGAGGCGCTTTACGACGCGCGCATCACCTGCGACAGCGAGGTGCCGTGCCTGACTCGGAGCTACCACGACCTCTTCAACGCCCTGATGTTCAAGGCCTTTCCACGTGCCAAACGCGCCCTTCACGCTCGGCAGTACGCGGCGCTCGGAAGCTGGGCCAAGGTCGGGGCCGAGCGCTTGCCGGGGCGCAGAACTCGCGAGCAGGATGCGCTCGCGCTGTTCGACGAGGGTGGCAGTGTGGTCTTGTGCCCTACTCATCTGCAGGCCGATTTTTCCAGTGGCGCTCGGTTGCCGCTCGCTCGGCCCGGAGCGGATTCAAGGCTCGTTGTCTTTGGTCACGCACTGTTCGAGCACCTGACGGAAGGTCAGGCGAATCTGCGTTCGAGCGCGCGTGTGCTGTTCGTGCCCGAGCTGCTCAGCGGCCCTCCTCTGCTCCCGGTCGTCGACGATTTCGTGGCCCGTTTGCTCGCCGATCCTCAGCGTTTTGTCGCGCCAGATGCTGACGCGGTGGTTTTTTTCGAGCGCGGTGAAGTGACCTTCCGTCGCTTCGATCCTGTCAATCGAATCAGTCGTTTGGGGGCGCATTCTGCACCCCGCTCATCGGAACAGTAGTCAATTGTCTGCGCGGCGTGGCTCGATTTTCAGCCCTGCCGCACGGCTGACCGTGCTAAGAAATGCGCTCAGAGCTTTCTTTGGAGGAGCAGAGAAGATGAGCGCAAGAAGGATCATGGCCTGGCGATCGGCCCCGAAGGCCGCGCTGTGCGCACTACTCTTGGCAGCCTGGCCAGCCTGCTCCGAGCAGCCGGCCGACAGCGGGAGCGACACTGGCTCGGATGCCACGGGTGGCAACAACAACCTGGTCGTCGACGACGGGTCGGGCACCGGCGCGACCGGTTCGGGAACTGATTCCGGCACCGACTCGGGGACGGACTCTGGCACCGACTCGGGAACCGACGGTGGCTTGGGTGGCAGTACGAACTCTTCGTCGTTCGAGGAGTGCGTGGGCAACTCCGCCGAGCCAGAGGCGAACCCCGCCATCATTCAGATCCTGCTCGACACCAGCTTGTCCATGCAGTGGTCGGCCGCCGGCAGCAACCTGACCAAGCTCGAAGACACCCGCGCTGCTCTGCAGGCGGTGCTGGAGACTCTGCCGGCGACGTCCGGGATTGGTTTTTCCAACTACCCGAACGTCGTCTTCGAGGAGGGCGCTCCGTGTTACGACAGTAACGACGGTGTCATTCTCGACCTGCTCGGGCCCGAAGACTCCGAGCACCGGCGGGCGCTGCGGGAGGCCCTGGATCGAACGGAACCGAACGGCGGCACGCCGACGCACATGGCCTATCTCCATGCGCTCGAGCTGGTGCGGGCGGCGAACCTGCCCGGCCAACGCTACGTGCTCATCATCACCGACGGCACGCCGACCTTCGGCCTCGCCTGTTCGGGCACCGGCATGAGCCCGGTGCCAACGCCAGCGCTGGTGCTCGAGGCCGCCAAGGCCTTCGACGAGGAGGGCATTCGCACCTTCGTCGTGGGCTCGCCCGGCAGCGAGGACGCGCTCGAGCCCCTGTCCCAGATGGCCAGCAATGGCGGTACGGCTCGCCCGGACTGCTCCGACACGGGCCCGAACTACTGTCATTTCGACATGACCCAGAGCACGAACTTCCAGGACGACCTGCACGACGCGCTGGTCGACATCGTCGGACAGGCGATCAGCTGTGAGTACGAAGTGCCCGAGCCGCCCAACGGCCAGGTGGTCGATCCGAACCTGGTCAACGTGCTGTTTACCGATGGCGAAGGCGGCAAGCACGAGCTCGGCAGAAACTCCGAGGGCGAAGGTTGCGATGATGGTTGGTACTACGCGGACGACGGCGGGTCTGTCGTGCTCTGCGAAAACACCTGTGACTTGGTACAGTCCGATCCTCGCGCGCGACTCGACGTCGTGTTTGGCTGTGAAACGGTGACGGTGGTCAAATGAGCACGCTGACCTCGAAGTCCCTCGTCCGCTGGGGCACGCTTTTGGGAATCCTGACCGGCGTGGCCTACGGTTGCGGAGGGGAAGAGCACCCCGATCCGTTCGATGGGGGTACGGACACGGGCGGAACCGGCAGCGGCGGGAACGGAAACGGCTTCGGCAACGATGGTCCGAACGACGGCCCCGGTCCCAACAACGGAAACCCGAACTACCAGGACAACTTCATCGAGCTCGGCCAGCCTCCCGGTCCGCCCGAACGCGGCTACACGGCGGTCGAACCCGAGCTGTCTGGCTCCGGTGAGGGCGAGCTCTGCGCGCTGTGCGCGGACAGCGGCGACTGTGCCGAGGGTGCCTGCGTGATCCACATGGACACGGGCGAGACGTTCTGCGGCGCAGAATGCGAGAGCGACGCCGACTGTCCGGACCCACAGGCCCAGGAATGCGTCAGCGCGAGCGGCGCCAGCACGTCGCAGTGCGTGCCACGCCTCGGCACTTGCTACGAGTTCGACCCCGATGCCGACCCGATCAACCCGGTCCACCAGCCCGATCCGAACGTGGGACCGGGTGAGGGCGGGCAGGGTGGCTCGGGCTAGCTCGCGAGGGCTAGCTCGCGAGGGCTAGCTCGCGAGGGTTAGAGCCAGTCTTTGTACTTGAACCAGACGAGCATGACGGCCGGCGTGCCGAGGCAGCTCACGAGCATCAGCCAGGTGAGAGGCGCGGACTCGGTCCAAGCGCCGAAAATGGGTAGCCTGGCGAAGTTCTGGCCGAAGAAGCCGACGACGAAGGACAGCGGCAAGAACACCGCGCTCAGCACCGTGAGGTACTTCATGACCTCGTTCGTGCGGTTGGAGACGGAGCTCAGGTAGGCCTCGAGCGTTGCGCTCAGGTGCTCACGTTGCGCTTCGATGGCGTCGGTGAGACGCACGACGTGATCGTGCACGTCGCGAAAATAGTAAGCGGTCTTCTCACTGACCCGCGCGTCGCCGCGGCGCGCCAAGAGCACCATCATGTCGCGTTGTGGGGCGAGGATGCGTCTCATCTGAATGAGCAGCGAACGCAACTGCAAGATGTGCTGGTAGGCTTGCTTCTTCGGATGTTCGAGCACGGACAGCTGAAGAGCCTCGATCTCGTCGTTGACCTGCTCGATCAGTGGAATGGCCTCGTCGACGAGAGCGTCTGCCAATAGGTAGTACAAGAAATCGACGCCTTTCGTCAGAGGCGAGGCCGCCCCCAGCGTGCGCGACCAAACCTCTTGGACCGAGGAGAGGTGCATCTCGTGCACCGTGACCAAGTAGCGCTCGCCGAGGAAGGCATGAAGCTCCACGACGTCCATGCGTAGGCCGCGACCAAGCGAATGACGTTGGGGTTCGTGAAGGCTTTGGAGGACCAAGAATGTGTGGTCGTCGAAGGGCTCGATCTTGGGTCGCTGGTCGAGGTGTGCGCAGTCTTCGAGCGCGAGCGGATGGAAGTGGAAGCGCTCGCCGAGCAGGGCCAGAGTCTTTGCGTCCGGGCCTTCGATGTCGAGCCAGAGCAGGCTCGCGTCGTCGGGGGGCCGCACCGCATCGAGGCTGTCGCCCGAGGTCGGCTCCCCGGAGCCGCTCCACCTTATCCAGCGTATCACGGGACAGAAGCATACCTCGATGGTGGTTCGGTGTATCCTGCGTCCGTTCTGCGAGGGAGAGTTCAGGATGCACGGTGCCTACGAAACGACCAATCGATACCTGAAGGAAGCTTTCGACCTTTTGGGCCTGAGCCCGGCCGAGGGCAATCTGCTGTGGACGCCAGCCCGTGAGCTGCGCGTCGAGCTGTCTATCGAGATGGACGATGGCTCCATCGGCAACTTCATCGGCTACCGCGTGCAGCACGACGATTCGCGCGGCCCGTTCAAGGGAGGGCTTCGCTATCACCCCGACGTGGACATCGACGAAGTCCGCTCGCTCGCTAGCTTGATGACGTGGAAGACGGCGGTGGTGAACGTGCCGTTCGGCGGCGCCAAGGGCGGCATCCAGGTGGATCCGAGCAAGCTCAGTCAACGCGAGCTCGAGCGCTTGACCCGGCGCCTCACGCAGCGCCTCAGCATCGCCATCGGCCCGGATCTGGACATCCCGGCGCCGGACATGAACACGAACGCGCAGATGATGAGCTGGATCTTCGACGAGTACTCGAGGCAGCATGGTTTTTCTCCGGCCGTGGTCACCGGCAAGCCGGTCGAGCTGCACGGTTCGTTCGGGCGGGACGCGGCCACCGGGCGGGGCTGCCTGTTCGCCATCCGCGAGGTGCTGCGCAGCGTGGGGCAGACGCTGGCGGGCAAGCGCTTTGCGATTCAGGGCTTCGGCAACGTGGGCGGTTGGCTGGCTCGCCTGCTGGCCGAGCAGGGAGCTAGGATCGTGGCCATCAGCGACGTGCGCGGAGGCATTCGCAACGAAGGTGGCCTCGACGTGACGCGGGTGCGCGAGCACGTAGGCAAGACGGGGAGCGTGGTGGGCTCGCCTGGCAGTCAACCGATCGACAACGATCAATTGCTCGAAGTCGAGTGTGACGTGCTGGTGCCGGCCGCGCTCGGTCACGTCTTGACCGAGCAGAACGCGCCAAGGGTGCAGGCGGCGTACGTGCTCGAGGCTGCGAACGGGCCCACGACGTACGAAGCAGACATGATCCTGCGGGAGCGCAAGATCACCTGCATTCCGGACATCTACGCGAACGCTGGCGGGGTGGCAGTGAGCTACATGGAGTGGACGCAGAACACCCAGAAAACTCGCTGGAGCGAGGAGCAGGTCAATGGAGCGCTGGAGCACCTGATGGTCGACGCGTACCACGCCATCACGGCGCTTCAGGGCAAGCACGGGTGCTCCATGCGAGCCGCAGCATTCGCGCTCGGCGTGAGTCGCGTGAAGACGGCAACGGACCTGCGCGGTCGCGGCTGATTGGAGCCTTTGTCCGTGCAAGAGCTACTTGCCAATCCTTGGGTCGTGCTGGTGGTCCGTGTCGCTGCCGCTTTGCTCGGCACGGTGGTGGCCTGGTGGCTCGGCGGTCGCCTGAGGCAGCTGATCGATTGGCTCTTCGACCGTGTCGAGCGCGCGCTGCAGGCGCGAACCCAGGCCATGCCACTGGCCAAGATCACGGGAGCGACGGGCCCTTTGGCCACGCTGCTCGAGACCATCGCGGCCCTCCTGCGTTTCGCCGTGTGGCTATTGCTATTGTACGGCTGGCTGCTCCTGGTCGCCTATCTGCTCGACGAGTCCCATCGGTCGGTCGAGCTCATCCTGAACCCAGTCAAGGACACCATCTCCTCGGCCGGGGCATCCATCATCGCGTTCTTGCCGGACCTGGTCGTCCTGGTCCTGATCGTGGCTCTCGGCCGGGTGCTCCACTCCGTGGTCGCGGCGATCGCTCGCAGCATCGCCCTCGGTCGCGTGACGACGTTCGGCATCGACGCCAGCGTCGCCACGCCCACTCGTCGCTTGCTCACGTTTTTCCTGTGGGTCAGCATGATCGTGCTGGCTGCCCCCTATTTGCCGGGCGCTGGGTCCAAGGCGTTCCAGGCGGTTTCCGTGCTGCTCGGTCTGCTCGTCTCGCTGGGTTCGAGCAGCTTGATCTCCAACTTGATCGGCGGCCTATCGCTCACCTACTCGCGCGCGTTCCGTGTCGGCGATCGCGTCAAGGTGGGAGACTTCTTGGGAGATGTCACCTCTCTGGGTGCAATCACCACGCGTCTGCGCACGATCAAAGACGAGGAGGTCGTCTTGCCCAACGGATTCGTCAGCTCCGCGTCGATCGTCAACTTCAGCCGCTATGCCAGCGCCACCGGAGTGCAGGCTCACGCCGAGGTCACCATCGGCTACGACATGGCGTCCGCCCGCGTCGAGCGCGCCCTCGTTGCAGCAGCGCTGGACACGCCGGGCATCCTCGCTCAGCCCGCGCCCTACGTGCTGCAACCGGAGCTTCACGACTACTACATTCGCTACGAGATCTGCGCCTACACCAACCGGCCCACCGAGCTGCACCTGATCGAGACGAGCCTGCGCCGAAAGATGCAACAGCATTTGTTCGCGGATGGCATCGAGATTTGTTCCCCCGCGTTCTTCGCGCTGCGTGACGGCAACGCGGTTCAGCTGCCCAAGGCGGCGCAGGAGGCTCTGACGGGGAGTTCGAACGAAGAGCTCGCGCGGGAGTACACCGAGGCTGCGCAAAGAAGCTTCCTCGTCAAGGTCGGCAGTAATAGCGAATGACCCAGTGCTGATTTGCTCGAACCGCGCGTCCCTTCTGGCGGTAAGCCTTTCGTCGCGCTAGCAGACGGCCCCGATGGAAGCGCTGCGAGCATTCTGGGGCGTCATGACGCATCTCGACGTCCACCTGGCGGACTGGTCGACAGCCATGGGGCCGTGGCTCTACGTCCTTCTGTTCGTGGTCGTGTTCTGCGAAACCGGCTTGGTCGTCACGCCCTTCCTCCCCGGCGACTCGCTGCTCTTTGCGGTGGGCGGCATCTGTGCACTGCCCAACCAGCCGCTCGACGTCTTTCTCGTGACGCCGCTGCTCTTCGTCGCCGCAGTGCTGGGCGACGCCGTGAACTACGCTTTTGGATTCTGGGCCGGACCGGCCGTGTTCAGCAGGGAAAAGTCGCTGCTCTTGAACAAGGCGCACCTGCTGCGCGCGCAGGCGTTTTACGAGAAGTACGGCGGCAAGACGATTATCATCGCGCGCTTCGTACCCATCGTGCGCACGTTCGCGCCGTTCGTAGCTGGTATTGGCAAGATGAGGTACAGCCGCTTCTTGTCCTTCAACGTGATCGGCGCCCTGGCGTGGGTCTTGCTATTCATTCCGGTGGGCTACGTTTTCGCCAATCAGCCGCTGGTGAAAAAGAACTTCCACTTGGTGATTTTCGGTATCATTGGCCTGAGCATCCTGCCAGCCGTGGTGGAGGTCGCGCGCGAGACGTTGCGCAAGAACAAGGCTCCTTCGACCTGAGCGCTCTCCCCTTGCTCGTGCCTCGCCTGTGACTTCCGCCAATCATCCCGATGGCCCGCGCGGTCGCCAGCTCCTCAAGCTGAGCTTGACGGCGCTGGGCGTCGTCTACGGCGACATCGGCACCAGTCCCTTGTACGCCTTGCGCGAGTGCTTCCGCCCAGACCACGGCGTGCCCGTGAGCACGGCCAACGTTTTGGGCGTGCTGTCGCTCATGTTCTGGGCGCTCGTGATCATCATCGCCCTGAAGTACCAGTCCTACATCCTGCGTGCCGACAACCGCGGCGAGGGCGGCGTGCTGTCGCTCATGGTGCTCGCCATGAGCTCCGCCCCCAAGCGGACCGGACCCATCGTCATGCTCGGCTTGGTCGGCGCCGTGCTGCTCTATGGCGACGGCATGATCACGCCAGCGATCTCGGTGCTCAGCGCGGTCGAAGGCATCGAGATCGCCACCCCCGCCTTCTCCCACTACGTGGTCCCCATCACCATCGTCATCTTGGTGGGTTTGTTCTGGATTCAGGATCGCGGCACGGCGGTCGTCGGGACGCTGTTCGGCCCGGTCACGCTGATCTGGTTCATCACCCTGGCCGCCCTCGGCCTCTACCGGATTGGCGACGACATCGGCGTCCTTCGGGCCATCAACCCCGCTCACGCCTGGTCCTTCATGGCGCGGGAGGGCTGGGACGGGTTCTTGGTCTTGGGCGCCGTGTTCCTGGTGGTCACCGGTGGCGAGGCTCTCTACGCGGACATGGGCCACTTCGGCCGGCGGCCGATTCGCCTCACCTGGTACTTCGTCGTGATGCCGGGCCTGCTTCTGAATTACTTCGGGCAGGGGGCGCTTTTGCTATCGAATCCGAAGGCAGCCGGGAGCCCATTTTACCTGATGGCACCGAGTTGGGCGCTCTATCCGCTCATCGTGCTCTCGACCCTTGCCACCATCATTGCCTCGCAGGCGCTGATCTCGGGCTCCTTTTCCGTGACTCGCCAGGCCACGATGCTCGGGTTCTGGCCGCGCGTGAAGGTCCAGCACACCTCCGCCGACGAGATCGGCCAGATCTACGTGCCCAGCATCAATTGGGCGCTCATGGTGTGCACGATTGCCCTCGTTCTGGGCTTTCGGACCTCATCGGCGATGGCCGCCGCCTACGGGATCGCCGTCACCACCACCATGCTCATCACCACGCTCCTGGCCTATGTGGTGGCGCGGGAACGCTGGAAATGGCCGACCCCGTGGGCGGTGCTGCTCACGCTGGTACTTTTGCTCGTCGACGTGTCGTTCTTCGGCGCCAACGTAGTCAAGATTCCGCACGGTGGTTGGTTCCCGCTGCTCGTTGCCGCGGTCATGTTCACGCTCATGACCACGTGGCGGACGGGGCGCGTTCGCCTCGGGGAGCGCATCATGAGCACGGTGGTGCCGATCGAGGACTTCCTCGAGCTGCTGCGAGTGGAGCGCATCGTACGGGTGCCCGGCACCGCCGTGTACATGGTGAGCCACCCTGAAGGCACTCCGCCCCCCTTGATGCAGAACACGTTCCACCATCGGGCGGTCCACGAGAAGGTGGTTCTGCTGACGATCATGATCGAAGACGTGCCTCGCGTCGACGAGCGCAATCGGGTCACCGTCGTGGAGCTGAGCGAGGGGTTCGTGCGCGTCATCGGACACTACGGCTTCATGGAAAGCCCGAACGTGCCGGCCTTGCTCGAACGCGACGACACGCCGACGCCGCCCCTGCAGTACACGACGTTCTTCCTCGGCCGCGAGACCGTGCTCGCCGAAAATAGCGAGGGGATGTCACGCTGGCGCAAGGTGCTCTTCGCCTTCATGTCCCGCAACTCGCAGCGGGCGACGGCCTTCTTCGCCGTGCCCTCCGCCCGCGCGGTGGAAGTCGGCTCACAGATCGAGCTCTGACCGCGCGTCTGGGGTTTGGCGCGCGGCCCTGCTATTTCGGCAGGCATGGCTCACCGCTTCCGATTCTATCGTGCAGGGGGTGTCGATCAGGTTCAGCTCAAGACGGGCGCGGATCTCTTGGCACTGCGCGAGCTCGATCAGAAGCTCTGGGTCGCGCTGTCGTGTCCGGTCGTCGGTCTCGAGTTCGACACGCGCACGCTCGCCCTGCTCGACACGGACAAAGACGGCAAGGTGCAGGCACCGGAACTGTTGCTTGCCATCGAGTGGGCGGCCAGCCTGCTCGTCGACGTCGAAGGGCTCGCCCGCCCGGACGAGCCCTTGACCCTTGCGGCGGTCCAGGGCGACAGCGACGAAGGTCGGCTCATTCGGGACACGATGCGATCGCTACTCGGCGGTTTGGGCAAAACCGAGGACGCGGCCATGAGCGTCGACGAGACGGTCAAGGCGCTCGACACGTTCAATCATCTTGCCGAAAACGGCGATGGTTTGGTCCCGGTCAGCGCCGCCGTAGGCGATGACATCAAGGCACTCGTGCTGGCGGTCTTGTCTGGCCTCGCCGAGCCGAAGCAGGACCGCTCGGGCGAGCCGGGGGTGAGCGCAGAGGACGTACAAGCCTTCTTCGACGCTCTCGAGCTGCGGCGGGCCTGGCAAAAGGAGGGCGAAGTACCCGAACTGCAGGTGCTTGGCGCAGCCACCGAGGACGCCTTTGCGGCGCTCCATGCCATGCAAGCCAAGATCGACGACTACTTCGCGCGCTCTCGCATCGTCGCCTTCGACGAGCGGGCAACGTCGGCCATGAATGGTCACGAAGCGCCGTTTGCTGCCCTGGGTGGCAGCATGATTGGGCGGGCTGCGAGTGAGCTCGAGGCGTTTCCGTTGGCGCATGTGACGCCGGCCAGCAGCTTGCCGCTCGGTCGCAGCGTCAACCCGGCCTGGGCCGAGCGGGTGGCCGCGTTTCAGGACAAGACGGTAGGACCGATCCTCGGCCTCAAGAACCAGCTGACCGAAAGCGAGTTTCGTGACATCGAAGGGCGCTTCGCTGCTTATGCCGAGTGGTACCGCAAGAAGCCGAGCACGCGATGGGACAACGTCGAGTGGGCGACGGCCGAGTCCTGGCTAGCCGGCGATGCGCGCGAGCGCCTCAGTGCCCTGATCGCGGCCGATCAGGCTGCGGCGCCGCGTGCTGGGGCGATCGAGAGCGTCGAGAAATTGGTGCGCTTCAAGCAGGGGCTGCTTCGCCTGGCCAACAACTTCGTTGCCTTTCGCGACTTCTATCGACCGGGAGGGCGGGCCATCTTCCAGATTGGCACGCTGTATCTGGACCAAAGGGCGCTCGGCCTGGTGCTACGTGTCAACGACGTGCCACGGCACATCAGCATGGGCTCGCTCGCTTCGACGTACCTGGTCTACTGCGACGTCAAGAATGACAAAGGACAAGCGATGCAGATCGTCGCTGCCGTCACCAACGGTGACGTCGACAACCTGATGGTCGGCCGCAATGGCCTCTTCTACGACCTGTCCGGTGGCGATTGGGACGCCACCATCGTCCGCATCGTCGAAAATCCGATCAGCATTCGGCAGGCGTTCTGGTCTCCCTACAAGAAGCTCGTGCGCCTGATCGAAGAGCAGGTGTCCAAACGCGCCGCGGCGGCGCAGGCCGAGGCCGACGCCAACGTCGGCTCCAAGGCCTTGGCCGTGGATGCCGCGACGAAGGGCGAGGTGAAAGCCGCTGAAGCTCAGCCCAAGAAGCTCGATATCGGCGTCGTGGCCGCTCTCGGCGTTGCCGTGGGGGGTATTACGGCGGCCCTGGGCGTCTTCGTGCAGGCCTTCACTGGACTCGGCTATTGGATGCCACTCGGCGTGCTCGGGCTGGTTCTGGTGATCAGTGGGCCTGCCATGGCGGTAGCGGGACTCAAGCTGCGCCGCCGCAACATCGGGCCGCTCTTGGACGCCAACGGCTGGGCCATCAACGTCATGCCTCGCGTCAACGTCGCGCTCGGGCGCGGACTGACTCAGCTGGCGACCTTGCCGGCGGGCACCCCGCGCGACCTGGTCGACCCGTTCGCCGAGAAGAAGCCGCCGATTTGGCGGACGCTGCTCGGCTTGCTCTTGGCCGCGCTGCTCATCGGCTGGCTGCTCGGCCGCCTGGATCCCCACCTGCCGGCCAGATACCAGAGCACGACCGTGCTCGGCGAAGCCGCGCCGGCGCGCGTGAAGGTGCAGCCAGCGCCGCCCCCGGCACCCACGGCAGCACCGAGCGCCGTCCCGGCGAAACCTTGACCCTCCCGCCCGCTGCTCGTCCTGCTAAAAGGGCGGCCATGAGCGACCGATCCTTCGAGGGCGTGACGGCCCAGGCCCTGGCCAATGTGTATTTCGACGGCAAAGTGGTGAGTCACACCATTCTGCTCGCCAGCGGTGCCAAGGTGACCTTGGGCCTGATCTACCCAGGGACCTATCACTTCGGAACCGGAGCTCCCGAGCGCATGGACATCACGAGTGGTAGCTGTCAGGTCAAGCTCGCCGGACAAACCGGCTTCCGCGAGTACGCTGCGGGAACGTTCTTCGACGTGCCGGGCCAGAGCTCCTTCGACATCACCGTCGAGAGCGGCATCACTCAGTACGTCTGCTCGTTCGGCTGAGTTGGCTCGGGCAGGTTGGCTCGTGCCTCAGTCTTCGTCGCGTCCGTCGACGCCGAGCAGCTGGCTCACGGACGCTTCGTCGGCAGGAGTGAAGGCGTAGCTTTCGAACTCCTTGCTCGTGGCCCAGCGGAAGTCCGAGACGAAGACCGGCTGTGGTTGGCCGCCGATGAGCTCGCACTCGTACAGGTAGAGATCCACGGCGTAGCGCTCGTAGGGATGATTGACGTAGCTGATCATCTGGCCGACGCGCACGTCGACGCCGAGGCGGTGCATGAGCTCGCGCCGTAGGGCATCTTCGTCGCTTTCTCCCGCTTCCACGCGACCACCGGGGAACTCCCAGAGCAGCGGCAGCACTGCAGAGGCACGCCGTTGAGTGATCAGGTAGCGTCCGTCCCGTTCGACGACCGCGCAGACGACACGAATCGTAGCTGTCATCAGGCGTCGATACGGAACACCTGCTGACCCATCAGCAGAATGTCGCCGGGCTGCAGTGCGTGGTCCTTGGAGACACGTACGAAGGTTCCGTTCGAACTGCCGACATCGGTCAGGTAGACCTGGCCGTCGGCTCCCGGTGCCACCTGGCAATGGAGGCCGGAGACGTAGCCGTCGTCCGAAAACAGGATGTCGCCGCGCTCGCGGCCGAGATGAACCCCCCGCTGGGTCACGGGGAACGCGTTGCCCGTGGTCTCGCGACCAATCACTAGTGCCAGGCGCCCGATGATGCCTTTGGCCGGGCTGCCGAAGCGTTCGACGCCGTCCACCGCGGGTTGCCGCTCGAGGCTGTCGAAGCGCACGATCTCCTGTCCGATGCGGAACACGGCGCCGGGAGCGAGCGCGAACGGCACGTTGGGCGTGAGCTTGACGTAGACGCCGTTCAGGCTGCCTTCATCGCGCACGGTGAGGGCCTTGCCGCTAAACGTGAAGGTGGCATGGCGCGGCGAAAGGTAGCTATCACCGGCGAAGATCGTGCCCGAGTCGCGACCGACGGTAGTGCTGGGCGCCTTCGGCAACTCGTACTTCCCGGCCTCCGAGCCATCGGCACGCAGTGCGGTCAGGGTGACGCCGCTGCCTTGACCCGAGGGAGCGCGGGCGGCTGCCGCCGGTGCTGGCGCCGCTGCGCCACCGCCCAGCTTGTAACCGCAGGCCGCGCAGAAGCGGTTCGACGGAGAGTTCTCCTGTCCGCATTGGGGGCAGGCGCTCGATTGGGTCGCGACGACGGGCGGCGCGGCCGTTGCTATCGACGGTCCCTGCGTGGGCGCCGGCGGTTTGGCCGCACCCGGAGCCGGCGCCTGCTGGACCTGCTTGGGGGCATTGGTTGGTAGCTCGGCGCCGCAGCCAAGGCAGTACTTGTAGTGGTCCTGGTTGTCTTTGCCGCACTTCGCACACTTGATCACGGGCGAATTCTCCGAGACTACTTGGACCGAGGTTCCGACTGGGCTGACCGTCCGGGTTCCCCGCCCGGTCGAGCTACGGCCGGTCGGGTGCGGGCGCGCCCCACAGGGCAAGCCCTTGCAATCGCGGGATTATCTCCTGGCTGCCCGATGGGTCAACCTGGCCTTTGCAATAACCAACAAATTCAGGGCAAGAGGTGCTTCAGCGCCAGGCGCAGGAGCGTGGAAAAGTCCCCCTCGGCCCCCGATTCCTCGACGGCCCGTGCCGCCCGCTCTGCCTCTTGTGGCCTGTAGCCGAGGCCGGTCAGGGCGCTCGTGAGCTTCGAGCGCGGGGCCACCGCGGCCGCGCTCTGCGCGGGGACCGCCTTGGCCGGGGCGGCTGCGAGCTTGCCACGAAGCTCGAGCACCAACCTCTCGGCCGTCTTCTTGCCAACACCGGGCACTCGCTCCAAGAGGGCCTTGTCCCCAGCGTCGATGGCATGGGCGAGCTGTCCGGCCTCGAGCACGTGCAGGACCGACAGTGCCAAGCGCGGGCCCACGTTGGGAACACCGATCAGCTTGCGAAAGGTTTCCCGATCGTCCGGCGTAGCGAAGCCGAACAACTCGAGTGCGTCCTGACGCAGATTGGTGTGCACGTAGACGATGATTTCTGCGGGATCACCGGGGCCTGCACTGGCGCGTCGCGCCGTGCCGATGGGACAGTGGAGCTCGTAGCCCACTCCGGCGACGTCGAGCAGGATGAGTCCTGCAGCGTCTTCATTGGCGACGCGCCCCACGAGTCGGCCGATCATTTTCGTCCGCGGATACTACACCTTTCCGCTCCGCGGCGCGTCATGCTAGAGCAGCGCCGAACTCATGAGCGCTCGCTTTGCCCAGCCGCGTGCAATGGTCGTGATGGGCCCGATCGTCTTGGGCGCCGTGCTTTCGGCCGCCGTGCTCTCGGGCTGCGGTGGCTCGTCGAGTGAGACGCCCTATCCGCTCGAGCCGGTGCCGCACTCGGTCAAGCCGCTCAGGCACAACCAGAGCGGCTCGGGTGGCGAGCCAGCGAGCGATCAGAACTGACCGTTGACGGACACACCGGCAAAGCCCGGGGCCACCACCGGCAGCATCAGCGCGCTCGCGCCCGATCGACGGTCCTTCCAGGAGAAGTACCAGCCGGCAGCACCCGCAGCGAGAAAGCCTGCGCCCACCGCGGCGGTCAGAGCGCCGATCGTACGCTGGACCACCGCAGCGTTGGCGCGATCCGACTCCTCCTGATCGGTGTTGCTGTAGGGCGGAAAGGCGGTGCAGGTCTGCACGCCGCCGGCGTCGGTGCAGTTCACGTTCTGCAGCGTCGAGGCCGCGTCGAACATCACGCCGAGGCCAATTCCGCCGACGACCGCGCCCGAGACCGTCATGATCACGGGCCAAGCGGGGCGATGGGGCTTGGGCTTGTCTGCGGGCGCTTCCGTCGGCTTGGCGGGTTCCGGCGGGGGCTCGGCGGTCGTCGCCGCGGCCGCAGCGGCGGCAGGTTCGGCTGGGACTGGCTTGGTCTCGGCAGCGACCTGGGCGCGCAAGTTCTCGATGCGCTTCTCGATCGACGCGCGGTCGGCCGCGTCCGGTCGCCGCTCCAGGTAGGTTTCGAGCGCGAGCACGGCGTGCTCCTTCTTGCCGGAGAGCTCGTAGGCTCGCGCAAGATTGAGCAGTAGCTTGGCGGCCGTGCAATCTCGCCGGAAGGCGTCCTCCCAGTAGAGCAAGGCTCGGCCGTAATCGGCTTCGTTGAATGACGCCTGGCCAGCCTCGTAGGCGCCCTTGGCGCCGCTGATGTCGGCGCTCGTCGGCTCGCGATCGCAGGCGGGATACGGTTTGGGGCCCCCCTCGGCGAGCGCAGCCTTGGGCAGCAAGGTCGCACCGAGCGCGAGAAGGAGGAAGACATTCGAAAAATACGGGGCGCGCATGTCGTACAGTTCGTCGCGGCGTGGGCTTTCGTGCTTCGCCGTACTACACGGGGAAACGGGCCCCCAAGATAGCGGCGTCCTGGCCCAAGCCCAAGATGCACACGATTTCGGTGCAATTCTGCTTGTGGCTCCCGGGGGAGTCGGGACACGCTTCACTCTCGGTATGCGGCTCGAGCGAGACCAACGCGGCGCAGCTTGGAGTTGGGCGAGGTCGGCCTGGCGCCGAGTGCTGTCGGTGCTGCTGCTCGTGGCAGTGACCGGGGTCACGGGCGTGGTGCAAGCACAGGGCCCCGACGCACTTTCCCACATCCGCGCGAAGATGGAGGAAGGCCAGGGGCTGTTCTTGGCTGGCAAGTACGAGGAGGCCGCACGCGCCTTCGAGTCCGGCTACGCGACCCATCCGTACTCTGCCTTCCTGTTCAACGCCGGCGTTTGCCACCAAAAGAGTAACAACCCCGAGGCAGCGCAGCAGGCCTTCGAGGCCTATCTGGCCAAAGATCCGAACGCGCCCGACGCGGCGGACGTGAAGAAACGCCTGGTGGAGCTGGCGGCGCTGCTCGAAGCCCGCAAGGCCGCCCTGGAAGCACCGCCGGCGGCCGACGGCACGCCCGCGCCGCCACCGCCTGCTTCAGCGTCGACCGACACCAACATGAAGTCCCTCGTGGTGCTGGAGACGGAGCCAGCCGGGGCACCGCTACGCCTCTATCGGCGCCAGGCGGACGACGCTGCGCCCTTCGTCGCCGAACGCAAGGACAACCCCGGTTGGGAGCTGGTCGTCGAACGCACCACGCCCGCGGACCTCACGCTCGCGGTCGGTCGCTACCACGTCGTCGTCGACGAGTTCCGTGAGTTCAATCGCAGCGAGACGGACATCGACGTTTCCCCTGGGCACGTGCACCAGTTCAAGGCCAACCTGTCCCAGGGGGCATTCCTCGGCTTCTTGCGGGTCAGCTCGGCTGCGAAAAACGCCCGCATCTATCTCGACGACGACGGTCGACGCCAAAGTGTTTGGGGTGTGGCGCCGCATGGCGAGCTGGTCAGCCCTGGTGAGCACAAGCTGGTGGTCGAAGCCCCGGGCTACGTGCCGAGCGAGCAGCTGGTGGTGATCGAGGCGGGGGACAATCGTGAGGTCACCGTGCAGCTCGAACGAGTCTCGCACGGGATCCTGCGTCTCGACGGCACGGCCCCGGAGATCGCCGTCTACGAACACGACACGTTTCTCGGCAATTGGCGCGAGGGCGCTCCGGCTCTGGAGCTGAAGCTGCCCGGGGGCAAGCACGAGCTTCGCATCGTCGCACGCGGGCACAAGGAGCTGCGCACCGAGATCGAAGTTCCGCGCGGTCAGATCCAGCCGCTCCGGGCCAACATGGTGAAGAAGTACCCACGCGGCGCGGCTTGGACGCAAGCTGCTTTGGCCGTCGCGCTGATCGGCGCCAGTACCTACTTCGCCGTCGAATCGGACCGAATCGAACGCGATCTCTTGGCCGAACGAAGTCGTGGCACGCTGACCTCCAGCGATTCACGCATGGACCAGGGCTATTGGTACTCCATCGGAGCCGACGGCGGCTTCGCGCTCGGCGGCCTCTTCGGCATTCTCGCCACGTACAACTTCATCAAGGATCCGTATCCGGACTCCGAGCTCCGGCGCGGCAAGAAGGCGGACTTCAAAGATTCCACGGAAGGCGCTGCGGCGCCGGGAGGCGCCCAGTGAGTCGTCGCCTGCACCGCTCGTGGCTGCCGAGTCTGGCTGCGCTGACCCTGCTGGGCTGCGGCTGGGACCGATTCGACCAGCTGCGCGAAGACACGCCGGTGCTCGGCCTCGAAACGCCCCCCCAGATCCTCGAAGACTTCGGAGCGACGCTGGCCGCACTGCCGGCCGGCGACCGCACGTCGGTCCTGATCGGGGGACCGCCAGGAACCTCGGTCGCGGTCGTGTACCTCGTGGGACAGGACGAAGACGCTCGCGCCGCGCCCAGCGATGACCGCGACTACTGCCCGGCCTCGAATGGATCGCGCATGTGCCACTTGGCGGCACAGCCAGCTAGCCTGCTGAGTGCGCAGGCGCCGGACGGCCGTACGCATGCGAACTGCTACGTCACGGGCGTCGGCCGAGCCGTGAACGACTTCGGCCTGTGGACGGGCTGCGAGGACACGGCGGAGTTCGCGCTCCCCGTGCCCGCCGACATTCAGGCGGCCGTGGTGGACCCGGCGCTCGCGGGCTCTTCGTCGCCCGACGTCGTGCTCGCCTCCGAACCGGTCATCGACTCTGCGCTCGTGGCGGGGGTCGGCGATCTCGAGCGGGCCTTCTACTACGAGCCCAACAGCATCGTGCCGCTGGACTTGGCCCCTGCGTTCCCCGCACCCCAGACGTTCGGTTCCACGGTGGCCGCCGTCGGAGTGGCCGGCGGACGTGTGCTCGCCGTCGGCGCACCGAGCGCGGCCGAAGTCCATTTCTTCTTCAGCGACGGCACGTTGCCGGTCCACCTCGGCTGCTGGTCTGGATCGAGTGGCCTCGGGCGAACGCTGGCGACGGGTGACTTCGATGGCGACGGCAGCTTGGACCTCGCCGCGAGCGACGATACCGAGGTCCACGTTCTGTCGGGTGCACTGCTCGGTGACTTGCCCGCCACGACCGACACCAGCTGCACGCTGAACGTCGATCCGCTGCTGCTCACCACGCTTTCCTGCGACGACTTCGGCGAAGCGCGCGACTGCGCCGGCTCGCGCTTCGGCGTTTCGCTCGGCATTGCGGATTTCGACGGTGACGGCGCAGCGGAGGTGGCCGTCGGTGCGCCGCGCATGACCGTTCGCGGTTCGTCCGATGCCGGTGCGGTGCTCATCTTCGACCAAGCGGGGGACGTGGTGGACGCACGGTACGTTTCCACGGCCGCACCCGACCAGCTGTTCGGTGCCCGGCTCGTGACCTTGCCCCAGTCGGGCCGCGATATTCTCGCGGTAACGGCCCCAGGAGCCTCGGCGGCCAGCATCGTGTATTGCGCGACCATTGCTGGTAGTGGCAATAGTCCCCGCTGCCCGTGACGCGGGCTGGGGCTAGACCTTCGCGCGAGACATCATGATCGGACAGCAGAAACAGATCCTCATCGCGGACGACGAGCCGAATCTCAGGCGCGTCCTCGGCGCGCAGCTCAGTCGCGATGGACACGAAGTCCACTTGGTGGAGGACGGCCGGCAAGCTCTCGAGTGCCTGCGGGACAATCACATCGATCTGCTCATCACGGATCTGCGCATGCCGGGAATCGACGGCATGGAGGTCCTGCGGCGCGCACTCGAGCTCGAGCCCGGGCTGCCGGTGGTGATGATCACGGCGCACGGCACCGTGGACAACGCGGTCGAAGCCCTGAAGACGGGCGCCTTCGACTACATCACCAAGCCCTTCGATCAGGAGGAGCTGCGCACCATCGTGCGCAAAGCCTTGAAGACGCGCGACCTGTCGGCACGCGATGCCACCCGCATGGACGCCGCGCAGCATTCGCGCTTCGGCATCATCGGCCAGAGTCCCGCCATCTTCGAGGTCTACTCACTGATCGAGAAGGTGGCCGATTCGCCGACCACCGTCCTCGTGACGGGTGAGAGCGGTACCGGCAAGGAGCTGGTGGCGCGCGCATTGCACGAATCGTCGACGCGCCGCGCCCGGCCGTTCATCAAGGTCAACTGTGCCGCGATTCCCCGCGAGCTCATCGAGAGCGAGTTTTTCGGGCACGAGCGGGGGGCCTTCACCGGTGCCGTAGCGTCCAAGCCCGGGCGCTTCGAGCTGGCCAGCGGCGGCACACTATTCTTGGACGAGATCGGCTCCATTCCACTGGAGACGCAGGTCAAGCTCTTGCGCGCTCTGCAGGAGGGCGAGTTCGAGCGCGTCGGCGGCGTGCGGACGCTGAAGGTCGACGTGCGTTTGGTGGCCGCCACCAACACCGACCTGAAGCGGCAGATCGAGGAAGGGTCGTTCCGGGACGACTTGTACTATCGGCTGAACGTGGTCACCGTCCGGCTACCGCCGCTACGTGAACGGGTGGGGGACATACCGCTGCTCGTGGAGCACTTCATCTCCAAGTTCAACGCCCGCTTGGGTAAGGCCATCGAGGGCCTCGACTTGGACGCGCTGACGGCGCTGGGTGGCTACGGTTGGCCGGGCAACGTGCGTGAGCTCGAGAACGTGATGGAACGGGCGGCCCTGTTCGCCGACGGTCCCAGCATTTCGATCGAACATCTGCCAGCGGAGGTCACTGCGCAGAGCGGTCCCGTGAGTGAGCGGGGCGTGGGGGCCACCGCTCCCGACGTCGGCTTGAAGGAACAAGTGCGGGCAGCCGTCAGTCAGCTCGAACGGCAGCTGATTTTGCGTGCCTTGGAGCAGATGGGGGGCAACGTGACCCACACGGCACGCTTGCTCAAGCTGTCGCGCAAGGGCCTCCAGCTGAAGATGAAGGAGCTCGGCCTACGCGATCTGCCGCTGCGCTCCCAGCGAGACAGCGAAACGGGGGAATGAAGCGCCGGCTGGCGGCAGGTGTTCTGTCCGTCGCGCTTGCCCTGGCCTGCGAGCGGGGCTCGAGCGAGGCGGATCCGTTGCCGAGCCCTGCCCCTTCCGCTCAGCCGACGGCGACACCCGGTCAGCCGCTCGGGCCACCCCCCGGCCAACCCGAACCTCGGCCCGGCATGATCTACATCCCGCCCGGGGCGCTCGTGGTCGGGACCAAGCAGGGGGAGCGCCCGCGTCGTGCCGATCGCGAGCTGGCGGGCGAGCAGATCATGCTCGACGGCTACTACATCGACGTTTTCCCCTATCCCAACGAAGAAAGCGCGATTCCGGGCACGTCGATCAGCCACGTCGAGGCCGCGAATCTGTGCAGCGAGCGGGGCAAGCGCCTGTGCACGGAGCTCGAGTGGGAGCGCGCGTGCAAGGGGCCCGACAACCGCAGCTACGAGTACGGTCAGTCCTACGATCCCGGCCCCTGCAAGACGGGGCGCGAGGCGCAGCTCCGGCCGAGCGGCTTCCACGTCGGCTGTCAGAGCGACTTCGGCGTGCGCGACCTGCACGGCGGGCCATTCGAATGGACCGCCAGCGCGTTCGGACGCGGTGACACCAGTGGTCGGATCGCTTTGCGGGGTGGCAACGGTCGCGCTGGGGACGTGGTCGGGCGCTGCGCCAACGTCGAGGCGGCGTCACCCGGAGAGCGCAGCGGCACGATAGGCTTTCGCTGCTGCGCGGGACCCGAAAACTCCGCCAAGGTCGAGCTCGAGCCTCGCTTTCGTCCGGGCCTGGTTCCGCGGGCGTCGTTCGAACCAGGCATCGAGAAAAGCCTCATTGCGGCCTTGCCCGAGCAGTCCAAGCAGGCGCTTCTCGTGGGCGGACACATCGAGAGCCATCGCGGTTGGCTGTGGCGACCAGTGGAAAACGACGAGCTGCACCTGCTCGCCCTGTGTGGCCGTGGTGCGGCTGGACCGAACGGCGCGCGCTGTGGATTGCTCATCGTTCGCGTCGTGCCCGGGGAGATCCAGGTGCTGGCCTGGGTGTCGAGCTCGCGTTGGGTCGCCGAGCTCCATCGACCCGGGCCGCACGAGATGCTGTGGCTGATCGGCGGTGACAATCGCGGCAGCTTCAAGCGGCTCATCCGCTACGTGCACGGCGACGTGCAGGTCGGCGAACCCTCGCGCGGCGCCCCCAAGAGGGCAGCGAGCAAGTAAGGTACGAGCTCTACTTTCCGCAAACGTCCCCGAAGCGTCGGCCGAGGTCGACCAGCTGCTGACGTGCCTCCTCGGTCCTGGTCCGCGCGGCCGCGTAGTCGGGCGCTCGCCCGCTTTTCCTGGCCTTGGCGGCGCGATCGAGCTCCTGGGCGAAGGTGACCAGCGCCTTTTGGGTGGCCTCCGCGATCGGGGCGAGGTCCTTGGGTAGCTGGCCGACTTTCGTCAGCCGCTGTGCGGCGTCTCGCACGGTGCGGGCGACGCTTTGCAGCTCTTCGATGCGCGCGGTGCGGCGCTTCTTCGGGCCCGGCACCAGGACCGCCTCGGCGACTTTGCCGCATGCCGTGGCGCGTTCGGCGAGGCCACAGCCAGTCGTGGTCAGGACCAGCGCGACCAGCGCCCAGGACCAGGTCAGGCGAGCGGGGATGACGGCGCGCGGCATCAGTCCGACCCGACGACGGCGCAGGACACGTGGAGCGCCTCGGCGCCCGGGCTCACGCCGTACACGAGCAGACTGTCCACGGCTGCGCTCGGGCAGCCGTCGGTACTCTGGTTGACCGTGCAATAGCCGGGCGGCGCGTCCGGATCTGCTGCTTGGCAGTCCGCCTGGGCGCTGCCCGTGGCCTTGATCAGGCCGCACAGGGAGAGGGCGGCGCACTCGGTCGCGCTGAGCGAGCGGTACGCACACTCGCGCTCGCGCGCGGCATCGGCCCAGGACTCGCGCAGCTCTTCGTGACCCGGGGCCGTGCAGTCGAGGGGCTCCGAGGAGACCTCCGCCACGAAGCACTCGGGCAGCCCATCGAGGACGACGACGTCCGGCGCGCAGATGCGGATCGGCTCGTCCGCGCCGCCCGAACCGGCACCGCCCGCGCCGCCGGGCCCTCCCTCCAGATCCTCGCGAGTCGAGTAGACCGGGTCACCCCCGCCCGAGCCGCCATTGCCGTCGTCGGTGCACGCAGGGAGCAGAACGAAAGCGAAAGGAGAGCTGAGGAGAAGAATTCGGGTCCAGCGGGTGCTTCCCGTCATTCCCCCATCCTGGCACCCCTCGCGGCCGTGACCAAGCGTCGACAATTTGGCCCGGAGGGGCGGCGCCAGGCATGGCCGATGGATGGCACTTTCGGCGGAGCCCACCGTGACCGAACTCTTGCAGCGGGCGGAGGGGCTCTCCAAGCTGCGGGCGGAGCCCCTCACGGGCGTCCACCTGCTCGCGGCGCTCGGGGCGGCGACGGGGAGCGCGCGCGACCTGCTCGAGGAGCGGGGTGCCGGCTTTCGCCGCGTGCTCGACCGCTGGGAGGGCATGCTGGACCGCGGCCGGACCGACAATTTGGACCTGATCGTGCGTTCGACCCAGGCCATGGCCCGGCGCTTCGGCGTGCGGGTGGCGACGGCACCGCACCTGCTTCTGGCCCTCCTCGGCGACTCCGCCGGTTCGGTGCGTCGGGTGCTCGATGCCATGGACGTCGACGTGTCGGCGCTCCGTCAGGCTGCTCTTCAGCTGGCGCAGGGGCTCCCAACCCGCCGCTCCCGGGCCACGGAAGCCGTCGTTCCGCTTCTGCCTCGCGCCGATGCCCCCCGTGGCACGGCGGTTCCGGTCATGCCCACCCTGCCCGTGAAGGGCCCGTTCGCTGGCCGGGTACCCAGCGCCTCTGCCCGCGGGGTCGGCCAGGCGGTACCCCTCGTGGCCACTGGCCGGACGGCGCCGCCGGCTGCGCCCGCCGGCCCCGTCGACCCCTCGCCGCCCGAATCGCTGCCGGCGCTGCCCCGCCGAGAGCCCACGCGACACGAGCTGTCTGGCCACAGCCTGGAGTCGTCGGCTTCGGCGCCGGCTCGGCCCGCTGCGGCTGCCACGCCGGCCCCCCGAAGTACGGTGGACACCGCCGCCAACGCTCTGCTCCTCGACGACAAGGAGTTTCCCATCCTGGCCAAGCTCGGCAAGAACCTGAGCTGGCTCGCCGCCGCAGGCCTCATGGACGAAGTGGTGGGGCGCGATCAGGAGATCGAGCACGCACTGGACGTCCTGGCCAAGCGCCACGGCAATAGCCCTTGCCTGATCGGTGCTGCTGGCGTCGGCAAGACGACCGTCGCGCGCGGCATCGCCGCCCGGCTCGCGGGCAGGCGAGACGAAGGGCCGCGCATCGTCATCGAATTGCCCATTTCCGAGCTTCTCGCTGGGACTGGCGTGCGGGGAGCCCTGGCCAGTCGCATGGCGTCCATCAAGCGCGAGGTCGCCGCCGCCGGCGGCCAGGTGGTCTTGTTCTTCGACGAGATCCACCAGCTGTTCCAAGGCGATCAAGCCGAGGAAATCGCCGCGGATCTCAAGCTCAGCCTGGCCCGCGGCGAACTGCCCTGCATCGGCGCGACCTCCGTGGAGGAGTATCGGCGCGTGATTGAGGTCGACGGCGCCCTGTCGCGCCGCTTCACCGCGATCGACATCGAAGAGCCATCGCGTGAGGAGGCCTATCTGGTGATGTGCAGCGTGGCCGAGCGGCTCGCGCGCCATCACCGCGTTCACTACGACGAGGAGGCATTGTCGCAAGCGGTCGCTTGGGCTGTGCGTTATCTGCCCGGGCGGGCCTTGCCAGACAAGGTCGTCTCCGTGGCCGACCTGGCCGGCGCGCGCAGTCGTCGGCGCGGCAAGGACCGCGTGGACCGCGAAGCCATGGCCGAGGTCATCGCGGTCGAAGCTTCGATGCCGATCGAGCGCCTGCTGCAGTCGGACGCCGAACGCATGCTGGCGCTCGAGGACATCTTGGCCGAGCGGGTGATCGGACATGGCCCCGAGATTCGGAAGATCGCGCGCATCTTGCGGCGCAACGCCGCCGGGCTCGGTAGTCGACGGCCGATCGGTACGTTCCTCCTGCTCGGCCCGACGGGAGTCGGCAAGACGGAGACGGCCAAGGCCATTGCCGAAGTGCTGTTCCAGTCCGACACGGCCATGACGCGCATCGACATGGCGGAGATGAGCGAGGCGCACGCGGTGGCGCGTCTGGTGGGCGCGCCGCCTGGGTACGTCGGCCACGACGCCGGTGGTCAGCTCACCGAAGCCGTGCGGCGGCGGCCGTACCAAGTCGTGCTCTTGGACGAGATCGAGAAGGCCCACCCCGACGTCCTCACCGCCTTCTTGGCTGTGCTCGACGAGGGCCGGATGACGGACAGCCGTGGGCGCTTGGTCGACTTCACCAGCACGGTCATCCTCTTGACCTCCAATTTGGGCGCTGCCGAAGCCAGCCAGGCCAAACGCGCCAAGGTCGGCTTCCAGTCGCAGGCGGCGGCGCCGGACCACGGGCTCGACCACATTGCGAAAGCCGCCCGGCACGCTCTCCCGCCCGAGCTCTACAACCGGCTGGACGAGGTGCTCACCTTTGCGCCGCTGTCTCGTCAGGACGTGGCGCGCATCGGGGACAAGCTGCTCAAGCAGCTCGGCGACGAGCTCGAGATCCTGCGTGGCGTCAGCTTGGTCGTCGAAGCTGGGGTCGTCGAGCACCTGCTCGACCACGGCGGCTACGACGTCGAGCTCGGCGCGCGCCCACTGCGTCGCACCATTGCGCGCTTGATCGAAGCGCCGCTCGCCGAAGCACTTTTGGGCGGCCACGTGCAGACGGGGCAGGTCTGGGAGGTTTCGGTGCTCGGGGGCGAGCTGTCGGGTCGTTCTGTTGCGCGCGGCGCCACCGCGGCCGAGTAGGGCGACGGGCCTCAAGGCGAGCAAGGTCGCACCCCGCGAGGTGAAATATTTCACTGGGCGACGGGCCGATGGTGGCTGAATGGGCGATCGCATTTGCTCCAGTGGACGCATGTAGCCCCTCGGGCGGTGTGACGCACATCCCCTTGGCCAATGGGGCGAGCTGCTCGGACGGGAACGCGTGCACGGCACTCGACGCATGTAGCGGGGGGTTGTGTGTCGGCAGCTCTCCCGTGGTCTGCGCTCCGTCGGATGAGTGCCACATCGCCGGGGTGTGCAATCCAGCTACTGGCGCCTGTTCAGAGAATGCGGCACCGGACGGCACCGCGTGCAGCGATGGAGTTGTCTGTTCGACCGGGGACGCTTGCCAGGGTGGCGAATGCACCGGTGGTGTTGATGCCAACCTGGAGGAAGTGCCGTGTCAGGTGGCCATCTGTGACGAAGTGACCGGTGGGGTTGTCTACGAGCCTTTGGAGGAAGGCAGCGCTTGCTCGCTGGACGCCTGCAGCTTCGGCAGCTGTTCGGCAACAGGCGAGTGCATTGTCACGAACACGACCGTGGTCGACGATGGCGACGCCTGCACCGTCGACTACTGCGACCCGGAGGTCGGTCCGACGCACGCGGCTTGCACGAGCATCGATGCCACGGTCGCGACGACCGTGCTTTCGTCCTACGCGTTCCTGTTTGAAGGCGATCACCCGGTCCAAAAGGGCGTGGCACCCGGAGGCATCGAAGAGAGACGAGCGGCTCTACTCACCGGATCGGTCAGGACGCGCGACGGCCAACCGCTCCCGAGCGTTAGCGTCACAATCCACGACCACCCTGAGCTCGGCGAGACGGTCACGGATGCCGACGGCAAATTCACCATGCTCGTGAATGGTGGCGGCGTGCTCCAGGTGCAACTGCACAAGGCAGGCTACTTGGACGCTGCTCGTCGCGTGGAGCCCCGCTGGAACCAGACGCACGACTTGGAGCCTGTGGTGTTGATCACGCCGGACCCGACCGTGACTGAAATCGTGCTCGATGCCGCGGGCACCGATTTTCAGGTGGCGCAGGGCAGCGTGTCCTCGGATGCGGACGGTACGCGCCAGGCGACGTTGCTTTTTCCGCCAGGTGTTCAGGCTGCGATGCGTCTGCCGGACGGGACCGACCAGCTCCTCAACGACCTGCACGTCCGTGTGACGGAATTCACCGTTGGCGATAGCGGTCCCGAGGCAATGCCGGCCACGTTGCCGACCAACACTGCCTACACGTACGCGTTCGAGGTGACGCCACACACAAACTCGCAACGCCCTGACTCAGGCAGTCATCAGGACCTTCCAGTACGATCCGATGGGCTACCTCGCGTCCATGCAGGACGCATTCGGTCAGGAGACCACGATCGAGCGCGACGGCGCTGGGAGTCCGACAGCGGTCATCGCTCCGGGCGGTCAGCGGACCGATCTGACGGTCGGCGCAGACGGATACCTCGAGAGCGCGAGCCTCCCCGGCGGACGCCTGTACTCGATGGCCTACGACGACGGGGGCCTCATGACCGAGTTCGGCACGCCCTTTGGAGTGGGTTGGATGACCTACGATTCGGACGGACGCATCATCGCGGATGAGGATTCGGAAGGAGCAATTCAGTCGCTTGCTCGCACGGAATACGGCGATGGGTCCTGGAGTGTGGAGCGCACGACCGAACTCGGTCAGGTGACGACGTACAGAATCGAGCGGATCGTTGACGGGACTGAGCGCCGAACCAACGTTCTGCCCGATGGCACCAGCTCCGTGTGGGAACGGGACATGATGAGCGGAGGACGGACGACCATGCCCGATGGGACGATCGTTAGCACCGTCATGACAGCAGACCCTCGCTTCAGTGTCACGAGCCCGATCGCGAGCTCGACCACCACAACCCTACCGGGCGGTCTCACACAGACGCGCACGGCCTCTCGCTCGGTCACTCTGGGCAATCCAGACGATCCGACCACACTCGTGACGCAGACGGACACAGCGTCGGTTGCTGGTCGCACCTCCCAGAGCGTCTACACGGCGAGTGCCCGTCGCTACGACCACCGCACGCCGCTCAACCGGTTGACCCAGGAGTTCCTCGACCAGTTCGGTCGAACGATTGAACAGCGAGCTGGTGGCTCCCCAAATGTCCGCACCGTCTACACGGCTGACAAGGTGACCGCGATTGTGATCGACCCGGACACCACGGTCGGCAACGGCAACGAGCGCACGACCCAGATGGCTTACGACTCGGCTGGTCGCGTGATCTCCGTGACGGATCCGCTTACCCACGTGACGGCGTTCACAGATTTCGACGCGGCCGATCGCCCGGAAACCATCGTGCTGCCCGACGCTTCGGAAGTGCAGATGACCTACGACGCCATGGGCAACGTGGCGAGCGTCACGCCCCCAGGCCAATCGCCCCACGACATGACCTACGGCTTGCACGGCCGCATCGAGAGCTACACTCCTCCTGTGGGGAATACGGTCAGCTACCAGTACGACCTCGACCGGCACGTCGACCTGATCGACTTCGGGTTCAACGGCCTTGGTCAACCCGCGCAGGTCGATTTCGAGTGGGACAATCCAACGGGTCAGCTTCTGAGCGTCACGAGCCCCACCGGCACGATCGACGTCGGCTACACACTCGGCAGGATGACGAGCCTCGTCGCTCCGAGCGTGGCTGGCCCCATCACCACCAACCTCGCCTACGACGGCCCGCTGCCGACGAGCCTCGGCTGGAGCGGCCCGGTGAGCGGCCAGGTCAACTGGACGTACAATGACCGGTTCCTCATTGCGACGGAAACCATCGGCGCGCTGCCGTCGACGGCGGTGACGTACGCCTACGACAACGACGGTCTGGTGACCCAGGCGGGTGCCATGACCATTGCGCGCGACCCTACGAGTGGCCGCGTGCTCACCAAGACGGTGGGGAACATCCGGGAGACCTACGCCTACAGTACCTTCGGCGAGCTGGCACGTCAGACGGTGCACCGCATGAACGGCACCACCGTCGTCGAGACGCTCTATGATGCAAGCTACACTGGGGCGACCAGTCAGGGTGGACGCGATGCGCTCGGACGAATCACGACGAAGACGGAAAGCATCGTCTTGGGAGATACCCCGATAGCGGGAGCGCGGCCCCTCAACACACGCACCTACGACTACGGCTACAACGCCGATGGTCGTCCGTGGCTGGAGTCCGTTGCGGTGAACGGAAGTGTCGTCAGCGCCTACGGCTACGACGACAACGGCAATCGCACCTCTGCCGAGCTCGACTGGAGTCAACTGGGCTATTCCGCTGAAATCGATGGATCGCTCGACGACTCGGATACCGACTACAACGACGCAGACCAGCTGCTGACCTACGGCACGCGTGAATACACGTGGAATGCGTTTGGTCAGTTGGAGTCGATGCTGGATACGGCGACGCAGGAGGAGACCGTCTACGAGTACGATCTCTACGGAAACCTGCTTAGTGTCGCGCTACCCGATGGACGTACCATCGAGTACGACGTGGACGGTGCGGGGCGACGAGTCGGCCGTCGAGTCGTCGACGCACAGGGGATGGAGCTTGAGTTTCGCGGTTGGATCTATCGCGACCTCTTGCGGCCGATCGCTGAAGTCGACGCCTCAGGCAACGTGAGGGCCCGTTACGTGTATCTGGACGGGGCAGGGCCCCGTCAGAACGCGATGCAGCAGTTGGCAACGCGCCTGGGCGCTGCCCAGGACACCTCGCTTCCATTTGCCGGGAGTAACGTGCCCGAGCTCATCGAGGTACTCGATGGATCGGGCGGACTATTGCGGCGCCTTCGACTCGTCGTGAATCAGGTGGGGACCGTGCAGGCCGCCGTCGATGTTTCAACTGGTGAATTCGTCCAACGCCTAGAGCACGATGAGTTTGGTCGAGTGCTGCTCGACAGCCATCCTGGCCTGCAACCGTTTGGCATTGCAGGGGGCATCGCCGACGCAGACACTGGCTACGTGAGGTTCGGGGCTAGGGACTACGATCCACACACTGGACGGTGGGTCGCGCGGGACTCGATTCGGCTCCACCAGGACGGGTACAACTACTATGTCTATGGGGGGCAAGGTCCCGGGTTCTCTAGAGATCCAGGGGGCCTAGACGTGTATGCCTGCCAGGAGTGGGAGGATGCTCCCTGGTTCTGGCTCTACGGATTCTCACACGCGTATCTGCAAACCGATCAGGGCAGCTTCGGCCTCTATCCAACCAACAATGGGGCGAGTACGACCACGGTGTCGGAGGGAGGGGCGCTTGCGATGTGCGTATCGGTGCCCGACATCGACGAGGACTGCGTCAACTCATATCGAACCGGAGGAGACTACGGCCCCTATGGTCCCTTCAACAACTGCGGGACTTTCGTGCAGGATGTTCTGAACGCCTGTAGCACCTCGGGCGCTAGCTACCCGATCGGCGGTCCGCTGGGGACGATATGGCCGTGGTTCTGGTGATTCCAACAACGTTGAAGGGTCGGCTACTTGCGGCCCTGACGGCCTTGGCGCTGCTCTTCGTTCTTGAGCGCCTGCTCGTGGGGAGCATTGTGTACTCCTTGCAGGAGAAGCATTGCCGTCGGGCAATCCAGTGCCTCAGAGAGTCGGAGCGGGTGGAGACGTGTGAAAAGATCCGTGAAGAGCTATGCATCCAAAGATCTTCCGTGACCTTTTGGAGTCACATTGCGACCGGGGGCCTCGTCATCGCGTTGGGCATATTAGGGCTCAGGCTTGCGGCGACACGCCGACACCGAGAGTTGGGCTGACCTGGAATTGCTTCGCTCTTGTCGACGCTTTCAAAAGCAAATGTGACGTTGCAGGAGGCGTTCATGAGCAACCGGAAATGCGCACTCCGTGAAGGAGGTATTGACCTGCCCCCCACGCCTGGTCCACCGGCTGCAGCCGCCAGTCGCTGCCCTACCGTCGCGTGGCACTCTCATTAGGCCCATCATCCAGCGCGCGCCGGTAGCGTTCGCGCCGGACTTCGTCGCGCAGGATTTCGTGCGCCTCGGCGACGATCTCGAGGATGGCGGCGACGTCACCTTTGAGGTGATTGGCGCGGGCAGGCAGGGTCTCGGGGGCAAACTCGCGGAACAGTGCATCGCGGGCTCGATCCACTTCGTGGGCCGTGGCGCCACGCGGGATGCCGAGCACGCTGAAATAGTCGCCCTCGTCCACCAGTGCGCGCCGGGCGGCCACGCGCAGCGCGAACGCTTCGTCGTCCACCAGCCCGGATTGGAGCTCGACGGCTTTGACGCGTTCGCTCGCGCCCGCTCGCCTTTTACCCATGGAGAGGATGCCGAGCTCGCGGAGTCCAAGCAGGATCGGAAGCAGCGTCGGCTCTTTGCTGCGGATCACGGGCAGCTCGTCGTCCGTCGCTGCCAAGGCGCGCTGCGTCAGCTCGGGGCTCAGCCCGCACTCTGGCAAGAGAGCCTGATTGCTGCCGAGGCCGAGCCTCATCACGCCGCTCCCGAGGGCCCGATACGCGACATCCGGATCGATGACGCGTCGCAGGACTTCGATGAAGACTTCGGCGCCCGCTGCGCCGCCGAACACCGTCGGTTCGTCCCGCACCCGCGCCGGGATCTCGGGCTCCAGAATGGTCGAGGTGGCGGCTCCGAGCAGGCGGCCGAGGAGCCACTCGGCGTGCGCGCGCAAGACGGGCCAGAGGTCCTCTTGGCGTAGCAAGCCGCGCGCGATGAGCGCCGCACCCGCGTGGCGTCCGAAGTGCGCCGACTGCCCGAGGCTGGCCAGGGCGCTGGTGGGCAGATCGCCGCGCGCGTGCAGGAACTGCGGGAGGCTTTCGTCGTCTCGACTCGACGTGACCGTGAGCACGTCGCCGTCCTTGAGCAGGATGCGACGGACGCCTCCTTCTTGTTCTTGCGCCAAGGAGCAGGTGAGGCGCTCGCGGATGGCGTGGCCGAGCCCGGAGATGGGGGGCGATTTGGCGCCCGCTTGCGGCACGTCGGCAGGTCGCGGCCTGACCGGCGAGGGAGCACCTGGCGAGGGAGCACCTGGCGAAGGAGCAGAGATGCGGTCGCGCACCACGGCCCCCCGGGGCGCCGGCGTCACGGAGTCCGGCGCCAGGAGGTCACTCAGATCGTCGAGGGGCGGCGCGTCGTGGGACACGGCGGCAGGTTCGCTGAGCTCGCGCACGGGGTCCGAGGTAGGTCCGGGGCGATTCGTGGGGGCGCGTCCGCCGGGGTTGGTTTGGTCGTCGGGAGGCTGCTCGGAGCGCACGCGTGGCGGCGGCGCCACCGTGGCACGATCGGAGCCCGCCGGAGGCGCGCCATCGGCGTCGGGGCCGGGCCAAAGGGGCGCCTCGATCACGCCACCGACGTGGGTCGGGCTGGGGGTTTGGGAGCCCGCGGGCGATGCCAGGGGGCCCGTGGCGTCGGGCCACGAGGGCCCCGAGTCCTCCCGCCGTGGTCCGCCTTTCGTCGACTGCTCGCGAGCCGGGATTCCGGTCACCGGGTCGACCTCCTCCGGCTCGCGTTGCACGACGCTGCCCGGGTCCGACACGACTTGGCCGAGCGACGAAGGCTCCGCGCTGCCCGGCTCATCGTCGTCGAGCGGACGGCGCAGCGCCTCGAGGAGGGCCGCTTGGGGGACCCCGCGTTCCTCTCCGTCCGTCGGCAGGCGGGTCGGTCGTGCGGGCTGAACGGGATGGGAAGCGACGCGGCGACGCCCTTCCTCCAAGAGCGCCCGAGTCTCGGGGCTCAAGCGTGCATCGCCGGAGCTCGGCGGGATGCTGCTCGGCGGGCCGACCGGATTGGTGTCCGGCAGGTGCGGGGGTGGCGAGGAATGGATCTCGCCAGGCAGCGGCGGGGCCGGATTCGACGAGGACGGCGCGGCCCACTGCGGATCGGGAGCTTCGCGAAAACGGCTGGAGCTCGGTCCGCCCGACATGGGCGGAGCGTCGACGTCGGAGCGGTAGGGTTTGCGCGCCGAGGCCACCAGGATCGGCGCCCGCATGCGCCGATTGGTGCTCGGGCTGGCCCCTTTGCTGGCTGGACCTTTCGTCTTTGCGGCTGGCCGACCCACGATGCTTTCGATCAGGTCGGCGGTCGCGCTCAGGTTCAGTGGCCGAGTGAGGGTCGCCGTCGCCAAACGGCGAAACTCCGGCTCGTGGCGCAGCGCGCCATCGTCGTGCCCGATGAACAGGAGCTTCACCTTGCTCGTCGTCGTGTCCTTCATCTCCACGATGCGACGCAGCGCCTCGTGCGCATCGGCGTCGCAAACGACGAGAGCGGGCGTTTCGTAGCGAACGCGACTCGGCAGCATGCCGATCGGCACGTCGACCGTCGGGTGGCCGCGGTTGCGGAGCGTGGTCATCAGGCGCTCGGCTTCGGCCGAGGCATCGCACACGAAGATCGGGGGACTCGCCGTGCCGCCACCCGGAGCACTGTCCGATTCCGAGCGGGTTCCCTTGCGCGCGGCCAAAGTATCTCGATCTTATCCTAGGCCGGGTGCGCGGGACACCGCGCTCGCTCTCGGCTCAGACACCCCGGCGCAGGCCCGTGCCGAGCAGGATGAGGGCGGTGATCAGCGCCACCAGGATGAGCTCCCCTTGCGTCATGGACCGGTTCAAGCGCCCCTACCACGCACCCCGGACTGGCACTACCATCGCCGAGTGACACTGGTCGTGATCGGCCTGGGCGCCAACCTCGGGGATCCCGAGCGCCAACTTCGTCAGGCCGTGAAGACTTTGCGCCTCAGACTGGGCTGGCTCGAGGTGTCTAGTCTGTATCGATCGGAGGCGGTGGGTCCGGTGCAGCCCGACTTTCTCAACGCAGCTGCGCTCGTGAAGTGGCCCTCCGCGCTCGAGGACCTGCTCGCCCTCACCCAGGACCTCGAGCGGCAGCTGGGCCGAAAGCCGAGCCCTCGCTGGGGTCCACGCCACGTGGACCTGGACATTCTCTGGGCCGAAGGTCGCGCGGCCCGGTCACCGGAGCTTGTGGTCCCGCACCCCGAGCTCAGCAAGCGGGCCTTCGCCCTGCTTCCCTTGCTCGAGCTCTGTCCCAACGCCGAGGTTCCGGACGGGGGCCCTTCCTACCGGGCGTTCCTCCCGGACGTCCGCTCCCAGCGGATCGAACGCTACGCCACAAATGAGTGGTGGGAAGAGGCCTGAACCTCGGTGGACACGAGTTTTCCGAGGTGGTAGCGAGGGCCGCCTCTCACCCGGTGAGATCGGTGCTCGAGCGATGCTCCGAGCTGCCTTCCGGGCCACCCCATGACCTCCGCGCTGCTCGCCTCCGTCACAGTCGATCTCGACAAGAGCGTTTTGGTACAGATGGCCCTGTTCGGGCTGCTGATCCTGCTGCTCGATCCCCTTTTGTTCCGCCCGATGCTGCGCCTCTTCGCGCTGCGCGAACAGCGCACCGATGGCGCCCGGGCGGACGCTCGGGCCATGCAGGAAAAGGCGGCCGAGCTGCTTTCGAACTACGAGTCGGAGGTCGCGCGCATCAAGGCGACTGCCAGCGCCGAGCGTGACGCGCTGCGCCGGGAAACGGCGGCTCTGGAAGCGTCGATGCTGGCCGAGGCGCGCGCCGCGGCGGACTTGGTCCTGGCCGCTGGCCGCCAGCGCATTGCCGACGATTTCACCCAGGTTCGCGAGGATTTGCAGGCGAAGAAGGATGACCTCGTCCGCGGCATCGGCGCCCGGGTGCTGGGTCGGGAGCTGGGTTCATGAGGCACTTTGCGTTGGTTCTCGGTGTGGCCCTGTGGGTCGTGCCGGGCGTGGCGAGCTCCGCCGATCACCACGAAACCGATCACCACGAACAGCACGCCGAGGGGAGCGAAGCAGAGCACTCCTCCGAGCACGGCGAGGCTCACGGCCACGGTGAGCATGCAGCCCCGACGTTCGCGGACATCAACTGGGCTTACGGATTCTTGGGTGAGAAGGAAGGCGTGGAGCCCAGCCTGCTGTGGCGTTCGCCCGGCATGCCCGTGCCCCTCGGCGCCCTGCTCCTGAACACGGCGATCCTGTTCTACCTGCTCGGTCGCTTCGGCGGTCCCGCCATCAAGTCGGGGCTCGTCTCGCGCCAGCAGCGCATCGCCGGCGACATCGAGGCGGCAGGACGCATGCAGGCCGAGGCCAAGGAGCAGCTCGCCCACTACGAGCAGAAGCTCGCGCACATGTCCGCCGAAACGGAGCGGGTCCTGGCCGAGGTGCGGGAGCAGGCCAAGCTCGAGCACGAGCGCATCGTGCAGGACGCCAAGGCGCGGCACCTGGCGCTCGAAGAAGAAGCTCGCCAGATCATCGAGCACGAGCGGGCTCATGCACGCCAGGCTGCGATCGAGGCGCTGGTGGAGCGCGCCATCGAGGGCGCGCGCGAGGAAATTCTGAAAAACCTGCGACCCGATGACCAAGAGCGGCTGGCGCGGGGCCTCCAGGAAAACGTCGAGGGCCAGCAGGGCGCAAGCCTTCTGCGAGGAGCACAATCATGAGTCAGGGTGCTGTTGGCGCTCGCTACGCGCAGGCGTTGCTGGAGCTCGGTGAAGAAGCAGGACAGCTCGAGGCGCTCGTCGAGGGCTTCGCGCGCTTCGCTGCCGCCTACGAGACGAGTCGTGAGCTGAGGCGTGACCTGTCCAATCCGACGATCCCGGCTGCCGAGCGAGACGCCGTAGTCCGCGCGCTTGCCACTCGGCTTTCCGTGCCCGACCTGGGCGTGCGTGGCCTGCTCGTGATGGCCAAGCGGCGGCGCCTGAGCTTCGTGCCCGACGTGGCGCGAGCGCTTACCGGCCTCTACGACCAGAAGGCTGGCGTGCTGCGCGGCCACGTCGTGACCGCGACTGCCATGTCCGACGCCTATTTCGCTGGTTTGTCGGCGAGCATCGGGCGCACCGTGGGCCGACGCGTGCTCCTCACCCATTCGGTGGACGAAGCCCTGATTGCCGGCGTCATCTTGCGCGTCGGTGATGCCACCATCGACGTCAGCGTTCGCGGACGCCTGGGTGAGATGCAGCGCAACCTGCTGCAAGCCTTCGCCCGCGCCAGCTAACCTTTCCCTTTCCCCGTTTTCCCCACCGACAGCCAAAAGTACAAAGCCATGCAGCTCAGCGCCGACGAGATTGCTTCCATCATCAAGCAGCAGATCCAGAACTACGACCGCGCCGCCGTCGTTTCCGAGACCGGCACCGTGCTCGCCGCTGCGGACGGCATCGCGCGCATCTACGGCCTGGAGGGCGTGATGGCCGGCGAGCTCGTCGAGTTCCCAGGTGAGATCTACGGCCTGGTGCTCAACCTCGAGCAGGACAGCGTCGGCGTGGCCATTTTGGGCGACGCGAACAAGATCGTCGAAGGCGACTTGGTCAAGCGCACCGGCCGCATCGCCGACATCCCGGTCGGGGAAGCTCTGGCAGGCCGCATCGTCAACGCTCTGGGCCAGCCGGTGGACGGCAAAGGACCGCTCGACACCAAGGTCACGCGCCGCATCGAGGTGAAGGCGCCCGGCATCATCACGCGGCAGAGCGTGAAGGAGCCACTGCAGACGGGCATCAAGGCCATCGACGCCATGATCCCCATCGGGCGCGGCCAGCGCGAGCTCATCATCGGCGACCGCCAGACGGGCAAGACGGCCGTGGCGCTCGACACGATCATCAACCAGAAGGGCAAAGGCGTCTTCTGCGTGTACGTGGCCATCGGTCAGAAGGCTTCCACGGTGGCGCAGGTCGCCGAGAAGCTGCGCCAGCACGGCGCGCTCGAGTACACGACCATCGTCATCGCCAGCGCCGCAGAAATGGCGCCGCTGCAGTACTTGGCGCCGTACACGGGTGTCGCCATCGCCGAGTATTTCCGTGACACCGGCCGGCACGCCCTCTGCATCTACGACGATCTGTCCAAGCAGGCCGTTGCCTACCGCCAGATGTCCTTGCTCTTGCGCCGCCCGCCCGGACGCGAGGCGTATCCGGGTGACGTGTTCTACATTCACTCGCGTTTGCTCGAGCGCGCCGCCAAGCTGGCCGAGCGTTGGTTCGTGGTGCCCGAGGGCCAGGACGTGCCCGCTGGCGACCAGGCGTTCCGCGGCGTCGACGGCAAGGTCCACATCGGCGAAGGTGGCAAGCACCACGCGGAGGAGGCGCTCAAGGCGCTCGGTCAGCCCGGTCACACCATCAAGATGGACCCGTACTCGGGTGGTTCGCTCACGGCGCTTCCGATCGTGGAGACCCAGGCCGGCGACGTGTCGGCGTACATTCCGACCAACGTGATCTCCATCACCGATGGTCAGATCTTCCTCGTGTCCGACTTGTTCAACTCCGGCCAGCGTCCGGCCATCAACGTCGGCATCTCGGTGTCTCGCGTGGGTGGATCGGCGCAGATCAAGGCGATGAAGAAGCTGTCGGGCACGCTCCGCCTCGACCTCGCGCAGTACCGCGAAATGGCTGCCTTCTCCCAGTTTGCCAGCGATCTCGACGCGGCGACCCGCGCCCAGCTGGACCGCGGTGCGCGCCTGACCGAGCTGCTCAAGCAGGGCCAGTACGTGCCTTTGCCGGTCGAGAAGCAGGTGGTCACCATCTTCGCGGGCACTCAGGGCTTCGTGGACAAGCTGCCCGTCTCCAGCCTCAAAGCCTTCGAGCACGACCTGCATGCGCATTTGGATGCGAAGCACTCGGACATTCTGGACTCGATTCGCACGAAGAAAGAGCTCGACACTGACACGCAGAAGAAGCTGAGCGACGTGATCACCGCATTCGCGAAGGACTTCGCAGCTGCAGACGCAGCCGCCGAGTAACCCCGCCGCTCTGGTTTTTCGACCGAGGAAGTTCCGTGGCCAGTCAAAAGGAAATCCGCAACCGCATCAGCAGCGTGAAGAGCACGCAGAAGATCACGCGCGCCATGAAGATGGTGGCGGGTGCGCGCCTCAACCGGGCACAGAGCCAGATCCAAGCGATGCGCCCGTACGCCATCGAGACGGCCCGCGTGCTGCATTCGGTGATTGGCAGCACGCTCAGTGCGGCCGAGGACGGGCAGGAGGCCGAGCTGCCGCATCCGCTGCTCGCTCGGCGCGAGGAGAAGCGCGTGCTCTACCTCGTCTTGACCAGCGATCGCGGCTTGTGCGGCGCGTTCAACTCCAGCGTCTTGCGCCGCACCGAAGCCTTGTGGAAGGCGGCCGAGGCGGCCGGCAAGGAAGTGCAGATCCACGTCGTGGGTCGCAAGGGACGTGATTACCTCAAGCGCCGCAATGCGCCGGTGGCCGAGGTCCTGGCCGGGGTTTGGGACAATCTCGGCATCGAACAGGCACGCCGCGTCGCGCGCGGGATTCTCAAGCCGTTCGCCAAGGGCGAGGTCGACGCCATCTATCTCGTCTACAACGAGTTCAAGAGTGCGATGACCCAGCACGTGGTCTCCCAGCCACTCTTTCCGCTCGCGGGTCGGGCCGTCGAGGGCGAGAGCCGTGAGTCGGAGCCCTACGAGGCGCCCATCGACTACGTGTTCGAGCCGGACAAGGCCTCGCTCTTGTCGGTCCTGGTTCCCATGTACATCGAGGTGACCGTGCTGCGAGCCCTGCGCGAGTCGATGGCGTCCGAGCTCGGCGCCCGCATGACGGCGATGGATTCAGCGACCAAGAACGCCCGGGACATGATCGGCACGCTCACACTGCAGTACAACCGCGCCCGCCAGGCGGCCATCACCACCGAGTTGATGGAGATCATCGGCGGCGCCGAAGCGCTCGGTTCCTAGCTAGAGTCTGCTCGCGAGGGAGCCTGCTCGCGAGGGATCACTCTTCCCTTGCCTCGTCCCGGGGGCATTGCGACCATGCTGCACCATGGGCAAGCAGGCGCACGTGCTGGGTGTCGTTTTGGCAGGCGGGGAAGGCAAGCGCCTGTGGCCGCTCACTCGTGACCGAGCCAAGCCCGCCGTTCCGTTCGGTGGCAACTACCGCCTGATCGACTTTGCGCTCAGCAACTTGGTCAACGGCGGCTACCGCCGGATTGCCGTACTGACGCAGTACAAGAGCCACAGCCTCGACCGCCACATCGCGCAGAGCTGGCGCATGTCGTCCCTGTTCAACAACTACGTGATGAGCGTCCCCGCTCAGATGCGCCACGGGAAGCGTTGGTTCGAGGGCTCCGCCGACGCCATCTTCCAGAACCTGAACCTGATTCAGGACGAGTTGCCCGACTACATCTGTGTGTTCGGCTCGGACCACATCTATCGCATGGACCCCTCGCAGATGGTCGAGGCTCACATCGCGTCGGGCGCCGGCGTGACCGTGGCAGGCATTCGTGTTCCGCGCGCGGAGGCCTCGCGCTTCGGCGTCATCGAGCCCGACGGTCGCGGAAAAATCCGTGGTTTTCACGAGAAACCGTCGGAAGCGGTGGGCCTGGCCGACAACCCCAACGAGGTGCTCGCTTCGATGGGCAACTACGTCTTTTCGGCGCGTACCTTGGTCGAAGCCGTGCAAGAGGACGCTCTCGACGCAGACAGCGAGCACGACATGGGCGGCAACATCGTCACCAACTTGGTGAGCTCCGGCGATGCCCACGTCTACGACTATTCCACCAACCAGGTGCCTGGCACGACGTCGCGCGACATTGGCTACTGGCGCGACGTTGGCACCATCGACAGCTACTACGACGCGCAAATGGACCTCATCAGCGTTCACCCCATCTTCAACCTCTACAACGAGGAGTGGCCCATCCACACCTACCATCCGACGCACTTGCCACCTGCGAAGTTCGTCTTCGACGAGGAAGGGCGGCGGGGCGTCGCCATCGACTCGATGGTGTGCAGTGGCAGCATCTTGTCCGGCGGTGAGGCGCGAGGGTCCGTGGTGTCACCGGGCGTTGTCGTGCACACGGGCGCAAAAGTCGAGGGTTCGGTGCTGTTTGGCGGCGTCGACGTCGGCCGTGGCGCGGTGATCCGACGGGCCATCATCGACAAGAACGTGAAGGTGCCACCGGGCTCGACCGTTGGCGTGGATCACGAGCTCGATCGGCGGCGCGGCTTCACCATTTCCGAAGGTGGCGTGGTCGTCGTCGGCAAAGGCGACACGATCTCTCCGGACTGATTCTGATATACTCTTGCGCCATGCGCGTCGCACTCCTCACCCGTGAGTATCCACCGGAGGTCTACGGCGGCGCCGGCGTTCACGTCGAGTACTTGAGTCGCGAGCTGTCCTCGCGGGTGGACCTCGGCGTCTACTGCTTCGGCAAAGAGCGAGCGCAGCCCGAAGTGGCGGGCGCCTACGAGTTCTGGCAGGAGCTGTCGCAGGAGGGCGTGCACATGCCTGCCTTGCGCACGCTGGCGGTGAACTTGCAGATGGTCAGCGCGCTGTCGGGCGCCCAGCTAGCGCACACCCACACCTGGTACGCCAACTTCGCCGGGCACTTGGCCAAGCTGACGTACGGCATTCCGCACGTCATGACCTCCCACAGCCTGGAGCCGCTGCGCCCTTGGAAAGAGGAGCAGCTGGGGGGCGGCTATCGCGTCTCCTCCTTCGTCGAGAAGACGGCCATCGCTCACGCGGACGCCGTCATCGCGGTCAGCGCCGGGATGCGGGCCGACATCCTGCACGCGTATCCGGAGGTCCGGCCCGACAAGGTGCACGTGATCTACAACGGCATCGACACGAGCGAGTACACTCCGGTCGACGGGCGGGCAGCGCTCGCGTCGCACGGCATCGATCCCGACCGGCCGGTCGCGATCTTCGTAGGTCGCATCACCCGTCAAAAGGGCGTCGTGCACCTGCTCGAGGCCGTTACGCACATGCACCCGGACGTCCAACTCCTGCTCTGCGCCGGGGCGCCGGACACGCCGGAGATTGCCGCCGAAGTCGCTGGACTGGTCGGTACTCTGCAAGCCAAGCGCCCTGGCATCGTCTGGATCCAGGAGATGTTGCCGCGCCCCGAAATCGTGGCCTTGCTGTCGGCTAGCTCGGTTTTCGTGTGTCCGAGCATCTACGAGCCCTTCGGCATCGTGAACGTCGAAGCGATGGGCTGCGGCACGGCGGTCGTCGCTTCAGCCGTGGGTGGTATCCCGGAAATCGTGGTCGAAGGCGAAACCGGGCGCCTGGTTCATTTTTCGCGCGACTCAGCGGGGAACCCCCTCGATCGCGAGAAATTCGCGCGCGACTTCGCCAAGGCCGTGTGTGACGTTGCGCTCAATCCCGACCTTGCCAAGAGGATGGGGCAGGCCGGACGGCAGCGCGCCGTGGATCACTTCAGCTGGTCGTCGATCGCCGACGAGACGGTCGCCCTCTATCGCAGCCTGGTGCAGGTCTGACCTATGTGTGGAATCGTCGGGTACGTGGGTGATAAATCGGCTGCGGGCGTCCTCTTGGATGGCCTGCGTCGCCTGGAATACCGTGGCTACGACTCGGCGGGCATCGCCGTTCACGACGGTGAGAACCTGACCATCGTGCGGGCCGTGGGCAAGCTCGATAACCTCGCCCAAGGCATCCAGGTGCAGGATTTGCCGGGGACACTGGGGATTGGCCACACGCGCTGGGCCACGCACGGGCGTCCCAGCGAGGCGAACGCGCACCCGCACCGGGCCGGGCCGATCGCGCTCGTGCACAACGGCATCATCGAGAACCACCTGGAGCTCAAGTTCGAGCTCGAGCGTGAGGGCGTGACCTTTCGCAGCGACACGGATACCGAAATCGTCGCGCACCTCGTGCATCGAGCCTACCTGGAGCTCGAAGCAACGTACGGCGAGCACGCGCTGCTGGAGGCGGTTCGCCGAGCGCTCCGGCGGATTCGTGGTTCGTACGGTTTGGTCGTGACGAGCGAGCGTTTGCCCGCGCGCTTCGTGGTCGCCAAGCAGAGCTCACCGATGGTGATCGGCTTCGGCGACGGGGAGACGCTCTGCGCCTCGGACATCCCGGCCCTGCTCGGCTACACGCGCCGGGTGCTCATCTTGGAGGACGGTGAGCTGGCGGAGCTGACGGCGCAAGGAGCCTCGATTCAGACGCTCGACGGCCAGCCCGTCAAACGCCCGATCAAGACCGTCGATTGGAGCCCCGTTCAGGCCGAAAAAGGCGGCTACAAGCACTTCATGCTCAAGGAGATCTTCGAGCAGCCGCGGGCCATCGAAGATACGCTGCGGGGGCGGGTGGAGCTCGAGGCCGGCGATGTGGTGGCCTCCGAGCTCGGCCTGGATCCCGAGCTCACGCAGAACATCACCCGCGTCTACTTCGTGGCCTGCGGCACCAGCTACCATGCGAGCTTGGCCGGTCGGCACTGGGTCGAGCAGCTCGCGCGCCTACCGGCACAGTGCGAGCTGGCGAGCGAGGTTCGCTACCGAGGCCCGGTCTTCTCCAGCAGTGACTTGGTGGTGGCGGTGAGCCAATCCGGCGAGACGGCGGACACCTTGGCGGCGCTCCACGAGGCCAAGCGTCAAGGCGCGCGCATCCTGGCCGTGAGCAACGTGCTGGATAGTGCGATCCCACGCGCCAGCCACGGCGCGTTCTACACGCACGCCGGCCCCGAGATCGGCGTGGCCTCGACCAAAGCCTTTTCCACGCAGCTCGTGGCCATGCTGCTTTTGGCCACTTACCTCGGTCGGCACCGGGGCACCCTGTCGCGCGAGATGAGCCGGGAGATCCTGGAATCACTGCTCAAGCTGCCGAAGGATCTGCGCGCCGTGCTCGAGCGCTCGGACGAGGTGCTGGCCGTCGCCCGGCGCTGGCATCAAGCCAAGCACATGCTGTTCTTGGGTCGTGGCCTCGGTTACCCCATCGCGCTCGAGGGCGCCCTGAAGCTCAAGGAAATCAGCTACGCCCACGCCGAGGGCTACGCCGCAGGCGAGATGAAGCACGGCCCCATTGCCCTCATCGACGAAACGATGCCCGTGGTCGTCATCGCCCCGCGGGACGCGAACTACGAAAAGACGCTCTCCAGCATGCAGGAGGTGCGCGCGCGCGACGGCCAGGTCATCGCGGTGGCGACCGAAGGCGACGATCGCTTGGCCCAGCTCAGCAGCGAGATCCTTTGGATCCCGCCGGTACCCGACTGGATCGTGCCGCTCGTGGCCGTCCTGCCCCTGCAGCTGCTCGCCTACCACGTGGCCGATCTGAAGGGCACCGACGTCGACCAGCCGCGCAACCTCGCCAAGACCGTCACGGTGGAGTGAGCGCCTTGACACCCACACGAGCGGGATGCTTTGCCCCGAGCGTGAGACTCGTTTCCTGCCTCCTCTTCGGTTCCCTCGGCCTGCTCTCGTTCGGATGTGGAGGGGGAAAGCCGGCGGCCGAGACCCCGGCGCCTGCTCCCGCGCCTGCTGCCGAGCCGGAGGAGGCCCCTGCAGCCGCTGACGAGGAGGCCACGGGCCCCTTCACCATCCCGACCACGTGTCACGATGGCGATAGCCCCTGCACAGCGGACCCGAAGTGGGTCAAGCACCTGTGCCAGGACGTCTACCCGGCCGTGGCCCTGTACCTGAACTCCCCGAGCTCGCCGTTCACGCGCGGCTACCTCAGCCGCAAGACCAAAGCAGTCAACGCCTCGGGTGGTGCCACGAGCGGTGACGAGTGGCTCAAGTTCGACGAGCAGGTCGTGCTGCTCTACCACCGCAAGGCGAACCTCGGCGGCATGACCGTGAGCGGTGCCGAAGGCGGCTTCGACGCCATCCGCTGGGACGGCGGCTGCGTGACGCTCGACGGCTCCGAGGTGCGCCTGGAGAAGCCGCCCGAGCCGCTCTACGCGAACATCGACTGGCGCTACATCGGTGAAGACATGCAGGAAGCGCTCAAGGCCGTACCGGCCGTGCGCGACGCGTACGTCGCGCGCAAACAGGAGTGCAAGGGCGCCTACAGCGGCGAGGTGACCAAGTCCTGCGAGAAGAAGGACCTGGCCCTGCGCAAAGCCATCGTCAAAGCGGTGCAGAGCGGCGAAGCCAAGCTGCCGGTGCCTGCGCGGCGCCCGTAGACGGGATATCGGAGGGCGGGAGGTTCTTGGTCTCACGATTCGGAAAAGGTAACGGCTGGCGCCAGTGTTCCGTTGTCGCTATCGGTTTCGGGCTTTCTCTGGCGTGCCAGACGGGTACGAATAGCGATGCTGGCAGTGGCGGAACGGTCGGTGCCGGGGGGACTGCGTCGACAGGAGGCTCAGGAGGTCAGCCCTCTGGCGGTTCATCGGCCAGCGGTGGGGCTTCCGCTTCCTGCATCGGGTTGAACGAGGCGGCCTGCGCGGACCGTGGCGACTGCGCTTCGTACATCGGATACCCGCTGAATGAGGGGCAATCTCAGACGTGCTTCGACTCGGAGGCCCCGGAATTTTTCGGCTGCCACGGTGGCCCCTGTCCCGGGCAGGAGCGGATGGCCCGAGACGGTGATGGCCAAGCCTGGCATTTCCCCGGTGGCTGCCTGCCGCCAGAACTCGAGGGTGAGGGGTTCTCTGGCAATCCGCCCTGTGCCTACGGCGGCGCCGGCGGCGAAAGTGGATCGCCGCAATAGAACGTCGGAGTCGAAAACCCGACCCCGGTACGGTCCCGCGGTTCCGCCGGGCTTTCAGTCTCAGCCCTCGAACGCCTCGACGATCGCCTTGCGCTGCTCCCAAAGCCGGCCCAGCGCCTTCGCGTAGGCCTGCACCACCGCTTCCGGCTGGGCGATGAGCGGGCACGACTGGGTGAAGAGCACGAAGGACGAGTCGAGCAGCTCCTGGGTGGCCGGGAACTCGGAGTGGTAGTTCTCACGCGCGATGCCGGTGGCCGTCGCGTCGTTCTTGAACACCGGCTGCGCCGTCTGCGTCGTGCGCTCCCAGGTGGTCACTTCGAAGCCGGTCGCCTTGAGCGCGGCGATGATGGCGTTGCGGACACGCGTCGCCGGATAGTCGGCGAGGCCCGCGGCTTTTTGATCGATGCGCAGACGATACTTGTGATGGACCGACGTGCGGTCGGCCGGAATGTGCGGTGGCTCGAGACCGGGCAATTCGCGTAGGGCGCTCGCCAGGTAGGCGGCTGCATCCTGACAGCGCGCGGTGCGCGCCGGCAAAAGGGCGAGCTGGGCGCGCGCGAAGGCGGCCATCATTTCGTTGCCGCGGAACATGCTGCCGGGGCGCTGGCTGGCCATGCCGCGCCAGCCGTCGAGTGGGCGGTCCTTGGGGACGAGGGACGCCTCGTTCAGGTGGAGATCCTGGCCGAAGTTGCGGACCGAGTTGGCGAGCTCGGCCTGGTCGAGGGAGTTGGTGACGTAGATGCCGCCTTCGCCGCAGCCGAGGTTCTTGCTCGATTGCAGGGAGAATCCGCCGCCCGCTTCGAGCGCGCCGACGGGCTTGCCCTGGTAGGTGGCGCCGTGAGCCTGGGCCGCGTCTTCCACGATGAGGATGCCTGGAGCGGCGGCGCGCAGTGCGTCCAGGTCCGCCGGACAGCCGTGGACGTGCACGGGCATGATGGCCTTCGTCCGCGGCGTGACCCAGCGCTTCACCTGCTCGGGGTCGATCAAGCCCGTGATCGGGTCGACGTCGGCGAATAGGGGCCGAGCGCCGCAGGCCACGACTGCCAGCGGCGTCGCCACGAAGGTGTAGCTCGGCACGATGACCTCATCGCCCGGGCCCACCCCGGCGGCGGCCAGGGCCACGACGAGCGCGCTCGTCCCCGAGTGGGTCAAAAGGGCATGCTGGGCGCCGACATAGCTGGCGAATTCCTCCTGGAAGGCCATCGACTCGGGGGCAAACGAGCCGGAGAGCACGCCGCGGTCGAGCACGCGCATCACGGCGTCTTTGGAGCTCTGATCGATGATGGGCCACAGCCGGTGCGACGCCGGGTCGATGAGCTGTTGGGGGCCGGTCTTGCCGAGGAGTGCGGGCGGGAGGGGCACGTCAGTGGTTCCTTCGATTCAAAAAAAGAGCCGCAGGACGACCTGCGGCTCTATCTGCCAGGTGGAGTGGAGGGCGACTCAGACGTCGCGGCGCTGCTGGGCAGCACCGAGGTGGGCCGCCCCGCCGTTCGTGGTGGCCCGGCTCGAGCTCGACGTCTTGCGGGTGGCGATGTCCTTCGCCCAAGCGAAGAGCATGCGCTCCTGCTGGAACAGGTCGTGGACGGGCTCCTCGCCGTCGGCCACGTAGGGCGACTTGTAATACATGCTCATCTGGCGCTGGATGCCGCGCTCGCCCGCGTCCTGAGCGACGTCGAGGATGCGGACCATGTCGATACACAGAGGAGCGGCGAGGATCGAATCCTTGCAGAGGAAGTTGATCTTCATCTGCATCGGCTCACCACAGAAGCCCTGGACGTCGATGTTGTCCCAAGCCTCTTTCGCGTCACCGCGCGGCTTGTAGTAGTGGATGTGGACCTGGTGGTTGTCGACCTTGTGGCCGACCACGCTGTCCAAGACGCTCGCCTTGGAACGCACCTTGGTCTCGTTGCTCTTGGGATCGTCGAGAACCAAGCCGTCGTTATTGCCCAGGAAGTTGACGGAGTACCAACCCTCGACCCACAGGCGGCGCAGACGCAGCATGGAGGCCATGGCCGTCTTGACCAAGGTTTGACCAGTTTTGCCGTCCATGCCGGCGTACGGGACGCCGTGGTTCTCTGCCATCGTGCGCAGAGCGGGGATGTTGGCGAGGCTCGGCGCGAAGTTCGAGTGCGGCACGCCCAGGCTGTTGGCGGCGTACATGTACCGCATGGTGGGCGAAATGCCTGGATCGTTCTGATCCAGACCCTTCTCGAACGCGTCGAGCGTCTGGTGCACGGGGCCCCGGTCCATCCACTTCTCGGTGGAGGCGAGGTTCAAGAGCACGACCCGGCGCAGGCCGTGGGCCGTCTTGAAGTTCGTGATGTCTTTGCGAATCGCCTCGACCTGCCCGCGGTGCCCACCATCGGTGGCGACCACGTGGCGACCTTCGAGGTTCTTCGCGTACTCACGCGAGAACACGGCCGGCCAGGGACGGAGCTTCGAGAGCTCCTCCTTGACGGGGGCCAGTTGGTCGGCCCGGAACACGCCGTGACGAAGCGCAGCGTCGTAAATGCTCTCGTCGTTCATGTCCCAGCCGGCGAAGACTAGGTCTTCCAGCTTGGCGAACTCGAGCAGGTCCGTGAGCTTGTCGGCGCGGAAGGTGTTGTCGGGCTCGGTCAGCATGCCGCGACGAGGGACCAGGCCCTTGTTCATGAGCGCGACGCCCGCAACGACGGTTGAGGCAACTGCCCCGTTCAAACCAATGATGACTACACCTAGGCGTCCCATATGTTCCTCGTGTGGCGCGAAACTAGCTCGAAACCCCTTCTTGGCAAAGCAATTCCGGGCATCGTTTCCGCTCTTCCTCTGCGGCGTTTACTACGCACTTTCTCTGTTGAATTCCGCCATCCTTGGGGAGACGGAGCGTCCGGTCCGAACTGTTTCGGAGAATCGTACCCGGACTGTGATTTCGCGCAGCGCTTGCGCTCTCATGCTGGTGCGCCCGAAAGGACGGACCTTCCACCGTAGCGGCGAAGGATGTCCCTTCGGCCGTCGTCCACGATGCGTGGAAACTTGCTCTGGACGCTGGTGTTGCCGATGTCCTGCATGAAACGGGCCACGGAGCCCGGTGGAAGCACCACGAATTCTGGCGGCAAGATTGCCGCGTTGTCCGTACGATGCTCCCGGTAGACGCGATTCTTCTCGCCGAGCACCCGGTCGAAAGTTCGGGCGAATGCTGCGAGGTCTCGCGGCGTGTCCGTGAACTCCGCGAACAGCACGTATCTCGACTTGGCCGACCCGTCCACCCCGACATCGGCTCCGGCCGTGAAGTCCACTGCCGTTCCGCCGATTTCAGCCAGCGCGGCAGCCACGGCTTCCTGGATTTCCACGTGCGTCGTCAGCTCCTGGGTGGTCGACAGGCAGCCACTCAGGCGGCCGGCAAACTCGATGCGATGTGGGTTAACACTTGGAAATCGCACCAAATCACCGAGGAGGTAGGCGTACAGCCCGGAGACCGTGGTGACGACGATCGCGTAGATGCGATCGCGCTCGACCTCCCACAGCGGATACCGCGTAGGGTTTTTTGCACCCACTTCTTCGACCGGAACGAATTCGAAGTAGGTGCCCCGGTGGGGCAGCATCAAGAGGCCTGGGCCCGGACGGGCGTGGTCGGTCGAAGCGTAGATGCCGCCTTCGGTCGCGTTGTACGTGTCGACGAGGGGCACGTCCTTGCCCACGCGCTCACGAATGACTCCCAGGTAGGGGCCAGCTGCGACGCCGCCACCGACGAGCACGGTGAGATTCGGCCAGATGTCGGTGACGACGTCGGCCTTGCGCCCATGCAGCCGCGCTCGCTCGAGCAACTTGTCGAACATGAGCGAGAACCAGCAAGTCGTGCCGCTGATCAGTCGGATGTCGTGATCCAAATACTGATCGGCGATCATCGTCAGCTTCTGGTCGTAGTCGGACACGCTCAAGATGTCGCCCTGCGGCAAATACACGAGCTTGGACGCGCTGGGCATTTTCGCCACCATCAGCGCCGGATTCGAGGTGACCTTGACCGGGCCCTCTTGCTTCATCGTGGTGGGCGGAAACAGGCCCAAGCTGAAGCCGCGTGCGAAGTCGGTCGTGCCGTCGTGGCGGAGGAAGCGAAAGAGCGCATCGGTTCCCGACGACCGTTGCAGCTTGACCTGCTCATCGGAGATCGGGAGAAACTTCGAGCGCCCGCCGCTCGAGCTGCCCGAGGAATTGCCGAAGTACTCGATGAACTCCGGCACGAGCAGGCCACGCTCGCCCCGGCGCATGCGCTCGATGTACGGCGAGAAGGAATCGTAGTCGCCGATGGGAACCGCGCGGCGGAAGTCGACCTCGCTCTTGATGTCGGAGAAGCCGTGGGCGCGGCCAAACTCGGTGTAGCGCCCGCGCTCGAGGATGTGCCGGAGCTGCGCGAGCTGGACCTCCCGCACGTTGCGGAGCGCATGATCCCAGCGCAAAACGGCTGCGCGGGCGGCGAGCTGGAGCGCCCGTCCCGAGCCCGGAGGCAGGGCCGTGTGTCGCAGAGTTCTTGGGGCCGGCATGAGCACGGGGAGAGGGGGCCGCAGCGGGCGCATGGGCCGGGGCGGCCGCTTATGTACAAGGCGGCAGGGAGATCGCAAGCCGCCCAGCCGGGGTAGGGCCTCTTCGCGGTGTGCACCCGATTTCGCGGCCCTCGATTTTGCGCTTCGTTTGCGTTCTGGCGTGGCGAGGCTACTTGGCTCGGTGTGGACTTGGAGCCGTCGGCCGCAGTCGTGACCCAACCGCCTTCGTTTCCGGGTTGGGCTCGTGCCCTCCTGCTCGCACTGGGTGTCGTCGCCGTCGGCTGGCTCGTGCACAGCGTCGGTCCTGGGCAAGTTTGGGCGACGCTGCTGGCGGCGGGTCCCTGGCTCCCCATCATCTTCGCGCTCGAGCTCACCTGGGTGGTCGTCGAGGGCTTCGGGCTCCTCATCCTGCTCGGCTCGTGGCGCCGAGAAATACCGCTGCGCAATTGGATCGTCGCGACGCTGGTGCAGTTCACCACCATGATGGTGCTGCCGGTTGGCCGTGCAGGCGCCGAGGCGGTGCGCGCGACCATGCTGGCGCGGCATGTCGGTGGGGGGCGCGCGGCGGCTGCATCGTCCTTGAACCAGGCGATGGTGCTCATCGGCAACTCGGTCGTGAGTCTCCTCTGCGCCGCGGTGGTAGTCTGGCGCGGCGTCGGCACGGACCTGGCTCTCTTGCTCGTCGGCAACGCCGTAGCGACTGCGTTCCTCGGCGGTGGCCTGTACGTCGTCTTGCGTCGCGCCAAGCTGGGAGGGTTCTTGGGCAAGCACTTCGCCAAGATGGCCCATTTCGGCCCTGAGCTCGATCAGCACGTGCAGGAGAACCGTCGCCGCCATCTGCCGGCATTTGGCTTCGTTCTGGCCGGGCGCTTGGTGCAGACGCTCCAGTACGGGTTCACGTTCGCGGCCGTCGCCGGGAGCTTTCATTTCGGCTCCATGTTCGTCGCCCAAGGCATCCACCTGATTGGCGCGGGCTTGGGCGACATGGTGCCCAACCAGGTCGGAGTGAGCGAAGGGGCGTTCCGCTACTTCTCGAAGGCGCTCGGCTTGGCGGACCGGCCCGAACGGGCCATTTCCCTCGCGCTGCTCGCACGCTTGTCGTGTCTATCGATGGCGGGCTTCTGCGCCGTGCTCGTGCAGCTGGTGCCCGGTGGACGGTCCCCTGGGGCAAGCAGCTTGGGCCCGAGCGCGCCCCTTCACGACACGGCCGCGGGTTCGTGATAGGCGGCTCGGCCATGAACGCCCCCGCCGAGCCCGCTGCTCCGAACGCCGCCCTGGAAATCGGTGGTGTCGATCCGCGGAACTTGCGCCCGCTGCCGCCCGTGCGGGCGAGCAGCCCGGATGAAGTCACGCGCGCCGTGCGCACGGCCCGTGAAGCGCAGCCTAAATGGCAGGAGCTCGCCTTCGCTGATCGGGCTCGCCTACTCGAGCTGGCGGCCAAGCGCCTGCTCGCCGAGCGTGAGGAAGGGCTCGCCATCGTGCGCCGGGAAGTGGGCAAGACGCCCGCCGATGCCCTGTTCACCGAGGCACTCGGCCCGCTCGACGCGCTCAAGGGCTGGCGCAGGGTCATCGAGCACGCGCCCGCCGGCGGCGTCTCGCTCAGTCCCATCGCGTTCCCCAAGAAGTCGGCCCGCATCGAGCTCGTTCCGCGCGGAGTCGTGGGCATCATCGCGCCGTGGAACTTCCCCGTCTCGGGCCTGTATCGCAGCGTGTTCCCGGCGCTTCTTCTGGGCAACGCCGTCGTGGTCAAGCCGAGCGAACGTTCACCGCGCAGTAGCGGCTGGTTCTTGCGCATCCTGAGCGAGGTCCTGCCGCCAGGCACCGTCAACGTCGTCTTTGGCGATGGCAGTGTCGGCCAGGCCCTGCTGGCGGAGGACATCGACGCCTGCGTGTTCACCGGGTCGTCCAAGGTCGGCGAAACGGTCGAGCGCATCTGCTTCGAGCGCGGGATCGCTTGTTCGGCCGAGATGGGCGGAAACGATGCTGCGATCGTGCTCGCAGATGCGGACCTGGCCCGAACGACGGCCGGCATCGTGCAGTGGGCATTGCAGAACGCGGGCCAAGCCTGCGGCGCCGTGGAAGTGGTGTACGCCGACTCGCGCATCGCCGAGCAGCTGGTGGCCAGACTCACCGACGCCTGCCGTCGACTCAAGCGGCCGACGCCCGTCGAGGGGATCGGCAGCTACGCGCCCTTGGCGTTCCAGGCGCAGCTCGACAAGGTGCTCGGTCAGCTCGGCGAGGCGCGCGCTCGCGGCGCCGTCGTCGAGACGGGTGGGGTGGCCGATGGTCTGTTCCTGTCCCCGACCGTGCTGAGTGGCTGCACGCCCGACATGGACATCGTGCGCGAAGAGACGTTTGGTCCCGTGATCCCCGTGGTCAGCGTCGACGGGCCGGCCGAGGCAGTCCGCCACGTCAATGCCGGTAAGTATGGCCTCACCGCATCGCTTTGGACCAAGGACGTCCAGCGCGCACAGCGTCTCGCCGAGCGCCTGGAGGTGGGCGTGGTGACGGTGAACAACCACGCCTTCACCGGCGCGATTCCGGAATTGCCGTGGAGCGGCCGCCGGGCCTCGGGTCGCGGCATCGCCAACAGTGCTTGGTCGCTGCCCGTCTTCGTCCGCCCGAAGGCCATCGTGGTCGACAATTCCGACGCGCCCGAGCCGTTCTGGGTGCCCTACGACAGCGATCTCGAGGAGCTCGGCCACCTGCTCGCCGAAGCGCAGCTCGGAAAGCTCACGCGCGCCTACAAGATCCCGCTCTTGCTTCGCAAGCGCGTGAAGGCCGTCAAAGCCTTCTTCGGCATGAGCTAGCGCGCGACGCGCCCGAGCGCTCAGTCGATGTAGCTCAGTCGATACGGAGCCCGATCCGATCGGCCGCCCGCGTTGCCAGCGCCATCACGGTGAGCTGCGGATTGACGCCGAGCGGACCGCTCACCGTCGAGCTGTCGACGATGAAGAGACCCGGCACGTCGTGCACGGCGTTGTCGAGGTCCACGACGCCGTGCGCCGCGCTTGGACTCATGCGGGCCGTGCCGAGCGGGTGGTAGCTGGTGAGCACGAAGTCCGCGGCCGACAGCTTGCGACGGGCGAGGCGCTCGACGCCGCTTTTGTCGAAGATGGTCATGCCCGGCATGATGCCGGGGTAGACCTCGCGGGCGCCGGCGGCGAGCAGGAGCTCGGTGATGCGCAGCTGGCCCCTGCGCATGCGCTCGACGTCCGTCTTGGTGAGGTTGTAGGTGAGCACCGTGCGTCCGCCCGGACCCAGCCGAATTCGGCCGCGTGCGGTATCCGAGAGCAAGAAGCCCGCGCAGACCAGATGGCGATGCTGCTTCAAGATCTGCATCAGGCGGCGGCCGAAGATCGGCACCACCGGCGGCATCATGTTCGCGTCGGCCTGCGCGCTCAGGAGCATCATGCCGTCCTTCAAGAACTCGTGCGAGTAGGCCGTCTGCGGGATGTACTTGTGGCCGTCCACCACTTCGTCGAAGAGGCCCACCGTTGGACCGGACGGGTGCAGGGTAAGGTTCCGGCCCAGCTGATCGCTGGAGTTGCCGAGGCGCTGCTTGAGCAAGAACTGCGGCGTGGCCATCGCACCGCCCGAGAGGATGACGGTGGGCGCCTTGATCACGATGCGCTTGTCTGCACCGTTCTTGCCGCGCACCGGCTTGCCCGAGCGATCCAGAGCGACGCCTTCGATGCCGATGGCCCGACCACCGGAGGTCAGCACGCGTTCGGCGCGAACGCCTGAAAACACCATGTTCCCGCGCTCGAGCGCGCCGGGCAGGTAGGCGATGAGCGTGGAGCGGCGCGCGTCGGTCGGGCAGCCGTTGTCGCACATGCCCTCGCCCCGGCAGCCAGGGGCGTTACGCCGGATGGTGTCCGAGTGCCAGCCGAGCTTGGCAGCGCCGCGCCGGAAGATGTCGTAGGTCGGACCGGCGTAGCGCACGTCCGCCGGCTCCACCTGCAGGATGTTCTCCACGCGCGTGTAGTACGGGTCGAGCGCGTCGGCGCTGAAGTCCGGCGAGCCGAACTCCTCGCACCAGCGATCCATCACCCAGCGCGGTGGACGGAACGAGGTGCCCGTGTTGACCGCCGTCGAGCCGCCGACCAAGCGGCCCTGCGAGATCATCATGCTCTGGTTGCCCAGGCTGACCACGTTCTTGTAGAGCTGCTCGACCGTTGCCTGGAAATTGCCCGGAAACTCGTGGCGCCGGACGTGCTCGCCCTCTTCCAGGAACACGACGGCGTGCCCACGATCGGCCAGGTGACGCCCGACCACGGCACCGCCGGCGCCGGTCCCGACCACGACCACGTCGCAGCTGATCTCTTCCTCGTCGAGATCCTCGCCGCGAACGATCTGCGACTCCCAGCGAAAACGCTCGGGAGCTTGAACCACGCGCAGCTCACGCACCGAACCGCGCAGGTCGGGCAGGTCGAAGTGAGCGACCTTGTAGATGGAGCCGAGCGCGAAGAGAGCACTGCGCAAGAGCGGCATGCCCATCCAGCGCTCGACCAACTCCTCGGCCCGCTCGGGCGGCAGCTGGTGCAGTGCCTTGCCGGTGGAGAGGCGCGCTGCCTCGGACAGTGCCACGTGCGCCTTCTGCCAAGCGCCCAAGAAATCCGGCGCCGCGCGCGAGATGAAGCCCTCGGCGTGCAGGACCGTCTTGAGGCCCGCGCCTTCCATTTCGTCGCTGGCCGGCAGGAGCGCGCGGGCGACGGCGATGGCGGCCTGACGCGTGTCCTGGGGTGCCGGCCGGGTGTCGACTTTCCGCTGCATGGGCGAGGGGCCAGAACCTTTCAGACGCTGGCCGCCGGGTCAAATGGAGTCAGGGTGAAAAAGTTGCTGCACTGTGCTTTTTTTTCGCTGCGGCGCAGTGCGCTGCTGCCCGTGGCTCGAGGCCTGTGCTCGGTCACGAGGTCACCGTGACAGCGCCGAGTTCCCGATCAGAGCGCGGGCCGACCATCTTGGTCGAGCGCCACCACCGGCACACCGAGCTCGGCAAAGCCTGCGCTGAGCTTCTCGCGGTCGCCGGCGATGACGATGCGATAGGCCTTGGGATCGCAGTAGGGCGCTGCGGCGGCGCGGGCGTCGACGAGCGACACGGCTTCGACCTTCGTGGGCCAGGTCGAGAGATAGTCGACTGGGCGATCGTAGATGGGCAGCGACGCGACTTTGACGCCGAGCGTGTCGACGGTGGCAAACTCGCGTGGGTAGCCGAGCAAGAGGCCGGCGACGGCTTCCTGGTGTTCGAGCTCCGTCAGCGGGCGCGCCTGGCACAGGTCCGACAGCTCGCGACGGATCTCCTTGATGCTGGCCGTCGTCGCTTCGGAAATCACGCTGCTCGTGATCGCGTAGTAGCCGGTCTGCTTGTACCTGCGGAACATGCCGAAGGCTCCGTAGGTGTAGCCCTTGTCTTCGCGCAGGTTCATGTTGATGCGGCCGGTGAACGCGCCGCCCACGCGCTCGTTCATCACGAGCTCGCGGAAGAAGTTGGGATCGGCAGCGCCACCAGCGGGCGTGGCCACCGCCAGCGCCGACTGCGCGGCTCCGGGGAAGTCCACGACGTAGGCTTGGCCGCCGGGCAATGCCTGGCCGGCTTTGCGTCCACCCGTCGTGCGTTTGCCCTTCCAGCCGCCGAAATGGCGCTCGATGGCCGCGGTCGCCGTCTGAGCGTCGATCTTGCCGGCGACCACGAAATGCGCGCCGTCGGGTACGGTGAGCTTGCGCACGTGGGCCTTGAGGTCAGAAAGCTGGATCGCTTCGAGCGATGCTTTGCGTCCCGAGGCAGGCGAGCCAGCGTAGCCATCACCGAAGAGCACGTGGTGCAGGCCCACGCCCACGCGACTGTTCGGATCGGCGAGTGCTGCGGTGGCCGTCGCCACGTGCTGGGCGCGCCGGCGGTCGAACTCGTCTTTGGAGAGCTTCGGCTTGCGGACCATGTCGGCTAAAAGCGTCAGGCTCTGGTCGAACGTGTCCTCGAGCGTCGCCATCGACAAGAGCACGTAGTCGATGCCGGCACTCGCCGCGTAGTCGGTGGCCAAGCGTCCGAGCTCGTCACTCAGCTCGACTGCGCTTTTCGTCCCCGCTCCTTCGTCGAGCAGGTCTGCCGAGAGCAACGTGAGTCCCTCCTTGCCGACCGGGTCGGTGTCCGATCCAGTGGGAAAAATGAGGTGAACCGAGACCAACGGCAGGTCGCTCGCGGAGACGTGCCACAGGGTCGAGCCGAAGCTCAGCTTGCTCTGGGTGATGGTCGGCGGCGCGAAAGGCCGCGCCTCCGTCGGCGTCGGCAGCGCCTGGTAACGCGGGTCGGGTGGCGCAACGGGCGTCGGCTGGGGCTTGGGCGGAGGGGTCTCGGCTGGCTTGGAGCCGCCGCAGGCAGCGAGCCCGAGGACGGAAAGGACGAGTGCAGAGAGAGTCGTGCGAAGGTTCATGGCTTCACCGCCTGGTTGGTCTGGGCAGCGTCCACGCGTCGGAGCGGCGTTCCGCGCTTGCCGGGCACGAAGTCGATGCGCACCGCATGTTCGAGGTTCAGGTATCGTTTGGCAGCCGCATGCACGCCCTCGGCCGTGGCATCGGCGTAGCGCTGGTAGTCTTTGGCGATGTAGTCGCCCTGACCGGTGTGGAGGAAGTAGGCGCCGAGCAGGCTGGCGCGCGAGGAGTAGCCTTCCATGCGACCGTAGAAGTCCTTCTTGTAGCCATTTTTCGCGCGTTCGAGCTCTGCCGGTGACGGCGGGGTCGCCAGCGCCAGGCCGAGCTCCCGTTCGAGCGCGATGCCGAGCTCGTCGATGGTGATCCCGGGTGCGGCCGTCACCTCGATCACGTACTGGCTCGTCAGTCGCTGAGACATTTGATAGGCGCTGACGTCTTTGGCGATCTTCTGGTCGTAGACCAGGCTGTGGAAGAGCCGACTCGACTTCCCATCGACCAAGACGGAGCTCAAAAGGTCGAGCTCCGCGTCCCCCGCCCCGAACAAGGGCGGTGTGTGGAAGCCGAGGTAGACGCGCGGCAGCTCCACCTGGTCCGTGGCCACGTAGTGCGCTTTCTGTCCGCTCGGTGCCGGCTTGGGCTCCGGCACCGGGGCGCGCTGGCCGCCGGAGATGTCGCCGAAGTAGCGACCGATCTGGGCCTTCATTTGCGGCGTGTCGAAGTCGCCGACGACGACGAGCCCGGCGTTGTGCGGCGCGTAGTAGGTGCGGAAGAAGTCCTGGACGTCGGCGAGGGTGGCTTTCTCCAGGTCCTCGTGGGAGCCGATCGGCGTGTGCCGATAGGGGTGGCCCACCGGGTACATCGTCTCGCCCAGGTACCATTGGTCCATGCCGTAAGGCGTGATTTCGTAGCGCTGTCGCCGTTCGTTCCGCACGACGTCCCGCTGGTTGTCGAGCTTTTCCTGCGTGAGCGCCTCGGGCAGGGTGCGCAGGCGATCGGACTCGAGCCACAGGGGCAGCTCGGCGTAATGGCTGGGCACTTCCTCGAAGTAGTTGGTGCGATCGTACGAGGTCGTCCCATTCACGTCGCCGCCGATCGGCTCGAATGGCGTGAAGTAGTCGTGGTCGTAGTGCAGCGAGCCCTGGAACATCAGGTGCTCGAACAGGTGAGCAAAGCCCGTGCGGCCGGCGCGCTCGTAGCCCGAGCCAACCAGGTACACGATCTCCACCGCGACAAGGGGCACCCGGTGGTCCTCGCTCAGCATGACCGTGAGCCCATTTCGGAGCTGGTACTGCTCGACGGCGAGTGCGGGAGCTCGGGACGCTGCGGTGGCTCGAGGCGCTACGGGCGCTGCGGGTGGACTCTCGGCGTGGCCAGGCGCAGCGAGGGATAGGCCACACAGAGCGATACTCAGCCAGGGTCGTCTCATCGGGCCGGCACCGTCGGTCACGAGGGACCGGATGTCAAAACCCGGCTCACTCGGCGGGGACTGGAGCGCTCGGGATCATGGGCAGGCCGCAGCGGGGCGTCTGCTCCAGGATCTCGCGGATGGCCGGGATGCAGCCACCGCAGCCGCCGCCGGCGCGACAGGCGCGGGCAACGTGGCCGATGGTCGTCGCGCCCGATTGGGCGGCGGCCCGAATCTCCCGGTCCGAGACGGCGTGGCAGTGGCAAATCCGCATGGGGCTTACGTGCGAGGAACTCTAGCAACCTGAAAACGACTTTCAATATCGTGTGCAACAGAAAGCTGGAGCTGAATAAATTCAACTAGTTAGACGATTCTAGTAAGGCCAGAACGAGGACTGTTGCTTCCCGCCCTCCAAGACGATGGCTGCCCGGCCGCGCGGACGCGCGGGCAGCCCGGGCGCCGCCTCGGTGAAGGCGGTCATTGAGCCACCCAGGACGTCGCCGGCAGTGGGACCAGCGCGCGAGCCGTCCGGATCGAAATGGACTTTCACTTTCGTTTGCTCGAAGGGGCGAGCCCTGCGCAAGTACGCGGCAGAATGCGGCGCTTCGCGCGCGCGCCGAGAAGGCTCCTTGGCGAAATTGAAAACACCTTGCAGCGGGCGATGCGGCCACGCAAAGGCAGCGCGGATGGTGGTAGAAGCGAGATCATGAAGGGCGACGCACGCATCATCGAGCTCTTGAACGAAGTTCTCACTTCGGAGCTCACGGCCATCAACCAGTACTTCATCCACTACAAGATGCTGGAGAACTGGGGCTACAAGCGGCTCGCGCAGGTGAAGCGCAAGGAGTCGATCGAGGAGATGCACCACGCGGACGAGGTCATCTCCCGCATCCTGTACCTCGAGGGCGTGCCCAACATGCAGCGTCTTTCCCCGATCAAGGTCGGGGAAACCATCAAGGAGGTCCACGAAGCGGACTTGTCCCTGGAGCAGACCGCCGTGGAGCGGCTGAATCGGGCTGTCCTCGTGTCCACTCAGGTGGGGGACAACGGCTCGCGCATCCTCTTCGAGAAGATCCTGAAGGAAGAGGAAGACGCGATCGACTGGCTGGAGACCCACCTCGGCATGCTCGCGCAGCTGGGTGAGACCGCCTACCTCGCCGAGATGATCGGCGAGGTCGAGTGACGAGCTACTGACTCCTCGGAGTCGGCGTTACTTGTCGGTGGAGATGGCGAGCGAAGTCTCGACCTGACTCAGGAGCTTCTTGGCCCGGGAGGGGCCGAGGGAGATCACGAGCTCGCGGAACTGGCTCTCGAGCTTGGTCTTGGTGCCCTTGACCGTCTTCTTGCCTTCCTTGGCCATCAGCGCCCGGGCTGCCTTGTTGGCGGCGGAGCGGATGTTGTGGACGTACGCCTTGGACATCACCATGCCGCGCTCGATCGCGCGTTCGACGACTTCACTGGCAGGCAAGCTGCGAGCGAGGCTGCGAACGAATGCCGCCTTGTCTCCCTGCCTCACGACGAACCCGCCCTTTGCGGTCGCCTTCTTCTTTCCTGCCTTTTTCTTCTTCGAAGCCATCTGCTGTCTTTCCTTGGTCAAGAGTCTCGGCGGTGGCGAACGGGCGCGCAACATGCGGACCTAACGACTCGTCTCGCTGAACTCGGCGGTGCGTTCCACCTGCCGACCCGCTCGCTGCAGTGAGTCGACGACGGAGCCTATTATGATTTCGAGATTCGCTCTGTCCAGAACCTCTGCCATGTCTTGCTCGGATTTCCCGCCGGCTGGCCACTCGGGTGAACCAGTTCCGAACGGGTGGCCCGGGAGCCGTGACGCCTCGTCCTAGCGAAAGCGACGTCACACGAATGTTTCGGGAACATGATGGATAGCGGAGCAGTTATCGCTCGCGAAGCGTGCGCCCGCAGTGCGCAGAGTGTGATGCCAGGTACACTTGCTGCCGCGCCGGAGCGATGGCATTCGTCTGGGCCGGCGTCCAGCAGGGGCCAGCGCAGCCGATTTCAGCCCATTTCACCAGCGCCCGGCCCCTGGTCAGGGCCCAGTCCAAAAAGCTCCGCGGGCATGGTCACTTCGCGCGGTAGGGCGAGGTCGTTTCGGGCCTGGCGCTGACGTCGACGTGAGCGACTTCACAGTGACCCTGGACGACCACGAACCAGATCCTCAGTCATCGGGTGCTTCGCGTCGATCGCGCTTGGGTATTTTTCGCTTCGCTTCTTTGGTCCGGGCGAAGGGGCGCGCGTCGGGGTTGGCGGCCCCCGTGGATTTGACCTCGTCGGCAAGTGTGACGTAGCTGCGCAGACGATCGGCCGAAAGCTGCCCTGTTTCGACGGCGCGCCGGACGTTGCAGCCGGGCTCGTCCTTGTGCGTGCAGTCGCGGAAACGGCACTCGCTCGCGAGCGCCTCGACGTCTTCGAACGCTGCGAGGTCCTCGAGGCGACCTTCCGAAATTGAAAGCTCACGCAGACCGGGGGTGTCGATGACCAGCACCTGTCCTGGGCCCAGCAAGAGTGAGCGGTGCGTCGTGGTGTGCCGTCCGCGGGCGTCTTCTTCGCGCAAACTGCCGATCCGGTGTGCCTCGTGCCCGAGCAGGCGGTTCACCAGGCTGGACTTGCCGACCCCGCTTTGGCCGACGAAACCAATGGTCTCACCCCGCCCGAGCTGGCTCAGCAGGGCCTGTGTGCCGTCGTCCGTCACGGCCGAGAGCGCGAGCGCCTTGGTGCCCAAGCGTTCGCTCAGCTGGTCGGCCTGGGCCTGAGCGTCGGGCACGAGGTCGGCCTTGTTCAGGATGACCAGGGCGCGAGCTCCGCCGGGGCGGATGGCCGTGAGGAAGCGTTCGATGCGTCGAGGGTGCAGGCTCCGCTGCTGCGCGGCGAGGCTCGAGTCTGGTGGTGTGAAGGCGGCCACCACGGCCACCACGTCCACGTTGGCCACGATGATCTGCCGCTGACCGCGCAGCTTGTTCGAGGTGCGGGCCAGGAACGTGCGGCGCAGCAGGACCTGTTCGATGACCGGCAGCTGGCCTGGTCCTGGCCGCCGCCAGGCCACCCAATCACCGATCGCCGGCTGAATCTCGTCCTGCTTCTGGCCCGAACGGGCGAAGAAGCGGCGTCCGGCGAGCACCGCTCGCTCGACCCCGTGTGCGTGGGCGATGTCCCACTGGCGGCGATGCTGCCCGACGATGCGCCCGGGCTCGAGACCGGGCGCATCCCGCTCCAGGCTCGCCTGGAAGAACTCGCCGAAGCCGAGATCCTCCAGTGAGACCGACACTGCTGGAGGCTCCACCTCGTCCGTCATGCACCTCGCCCCGGCCTTGGCACGAAACCTCCGGCAGGCGCAAGCCGTGTTGCGGGCTCGGCCGCCAAAAGGCACCCTGTCCTGGTCGGCATGGATCGCGAGCGCCAGAGGAGACTACGCACGGCGCTCGGAGCCTTTTCACCCACTGCGGCCCCGCAAGAGCAGGCCCTGGCGCAGATGGAGCGGCTCTTGGCTGGCGCTCCGGGCGATCCGTTTCATCGCGCGCACCTCGAGCCCGGACACTTCACGGCCAGCGGTTTCGTGCTCAGCCCGGACGGTGACAGCCTTTTGCTCGTCTTTCACCGCAAGCTCCAGCGCTGGCTCCAGCCGGGGGGACACTTCGAGCCCGCGGACGGCGACCACCTCGACGCGGCGCGGCGGGAAGTGGCCGAGGAGGTCGGGGTGCGGGACTTGGACGTGCTCTCGTCACTCCACGATTTGGACGTGCACACGATTCCTGCCAATTCGAAGGAAGGCGAGCATTTGCACTTCGACCTGCGCGCCCTGTTCCGCTGTCGGCAGGCCGATTGGCAGGCATCGGACGAGGTCGCAGCGGCCCGGTACTTTCGGCTCGAGGAGCTGGCCGGTGGTGACTTCGACGACAGCGTGGCCCGGGTTGCACGACGACTGCTGCTGGCACGATGAAGCTGCGCCGTGCCCTCCGCTACCTGAGCCTGCGGCCATTCGACCTCGGGACACCCGAAGGCCGAGCCCAGGAACGCGAGCGGCGTGTGGCGCTGACGGCCGTCACCAACATCGCCTTGCGTGTGCTGTCCGGGGTGCTCGCGCTGCTCACCGTGCCCCTGACCATCGGCTACCTCGGCGCGGAACGCTACGGCCTGTGGACGACGGTCACGTCGCTCCTGGCCATGATGACCTTCTTCGACTTCGGCATCGGGCACGGGCTGATGACCGAAGTGGCGGCGGCGTCGGGGCGCGGTGAAGGTCGCCTCGGGCGCCTCGTGTCGAGCGGCTTTTACCTCGAGCTCATCCTGTCGGGGACTCTGTTCGGCTCACTCGTTTGGCTGTCGGCGAGCGGCGATCTCGCTACCTGGTTCGGCCTGGAGTCGCCTCGGGCGCTGGCGGAGGCGCCGCCGGTGGTGCTGCTCGTGGGCGCCGGGTTTTGCATCACCATGGCTCTGTCCGCGGTCGTGCGCGTGCAGTCGGGGCTGCAGGATGGCTACATCACCTTGCTCTGGCACGCGGCCGGCGTCGTTTTGACCCTGGTGGCGCTGATCGCAGCGTCGAGCGTTCAGGCTGGGCTCGTCCCGTTGGTCGGAGCCATGGTGGCCGCACCCGCTCTGGCCTTGACCGGCAATTTCGTCTGGTTCTTCTTCGTGCGGCGCGCCGACCTCTGCCCGCGTCCGTCCGATTTCGACTGGAACCTGGCGCGCGGCCTGCTCGGCAGCGGTAGCGCCTTCATGATCATCTCCTTGTCGAGCGCGCTCGGTCAGCTGAGCGATAACTTCGTCATCGCGCGCCTGGGCGGCGCTGCGGCGGTGCCCGATCTGGCGGTGCCGGCCAAGCTCTTCCAGCTCCTGCTCTTGCCGGCCACCTTGCTGGTCGGTCCGCTCTGGCCGGCCTACGGCGAGGCGCATGCGCGCGGCGACGCGGCTTGGGTGGTGCGGACGCTCTGGCGCTCGACCCTCGTCAGCGTGGGCATTGCGCTCGGCGGCTGCGTCGTGCTCCTGCTCGGCGGCAGCTGGCTGGTCGGGGTGTGGTCGCACCAAGAGGTTCAGGCGCCGCTCGCGGTGCTGTGGCCGCTCGGTCTGGCCGCTTGTCTGACGGCCCTGTCGAGCTCGCTCGGTACCTTCCTGAACGGTATCGGCAAGAATTTGGCGCACGCGATCTGTGCGTTTGGCATGGCCGTCGTGTCCTTCGGGCTCAAGTGGGTGCTGTTCCCGCGAGCCGGCGTCGCCGGCGTCGCCTGGGCCACGGTGGTCGGCTATGGCCTGTTCATGGCGCTGCCCCTGTCGTGGCTGGTCTTGCAGGAGACGCGCCGCCTGCGTCACACCGCGCCGAGCGTCACTCCGGCTCGATGAGCCAGAGCGCGGTGACCTCACCTTCGCTCATGGTGGCGACGGTGGGGGCCCGTCCCGGCCGATCGAGGAGCGCGATGGCTTCGCCCTGCTTCTCCGGTGGCGCTGGCACGGGGCAGGCCGGCGCGAGCAGCGCTTGTGCCATCGACTGGCCCGCGGCGCGCGGAAACAAGAAGATGCTGTCGTAGGTGCGGAGGGCCAAATAGTCGCCTGCCCGGGTCATGTCCGCTCCGGTGACGAGCTGAATGATGGCTCCGGTCAGCGGCTCGGTCAGGCTGCCCGCGAGCGACAGCGTGCCGTCCGACAGCGGGCCTTCCTTTTGGAACACCTGGGCGTCGCCGAGCAGCGGCTTGGTCACGATGACGACCGTTTCCGAGCTCGGGTCGACCAGGAGCGCTTCCGCGTCGTGCGGACCGTCGGCGTAGTGCAGGCGGACCGTGGTGACCGGCCCGGTGGGGCGTTCGCGATTCGAGGGCCAAGGGTCGCTCGGCGCCGGTAGCTCGGGCTCGTTGAAGCGATGCAGGAGCATGCCGGCCGGGCGGTGGTGCTGGTTGTCGCCGATGTCGCCCAGATAGATGGTGGTTTCGGCTCCCCGGCGGACGACGGCCAGGTCTTCGATGTCGTTTGGCTTGTCGATGCCGCGCAAGCGATAGGTGGCGAGCCACTGTGCCTGCGCGGACAGCAGGTAGATCCGGGCTTGGTCCCCGGAGTCGTTGTGGACCCAGAAGGCGCCGGCCGGCGCGCTCGCCACGCCGAGGCCGGATATTTCGGTGAGGCGGGCCTGCTCGAGGCTGCCGTGTGCGGCGGGTGCTCGGTAGCGGGGGCAGGGTGGGCGCGGCGCGGCGGGCGGCACTGCCGTGGGCGGCACTGCGGCGGCCGGCGGGGCCTTCGAGGCGGTGGGCTCCGCCCGAACCGGGAGGGCGGGCGGTGCGGTGTCGGCCTCGGACGTCAGCGGCTTCTCGGAACGACAGGCGACAAGGCACAGCACGAGGAGGATCCCAGCCGTCTTGTCACCGCTGAGCTTTCGCGCCATCCAGGGTCGGAACATGAAGGACATCGAACTCCCGGAAACGCTCGTCCGGAGTTTGGCGGCCGGACACCCCTGGGTCTACCGCGATCACGTGGGCCGCTTCCAGGCCCCGTCCGGCACTTGGGTGCGCGTGCGCGCCGGCAGCTACGTCGCCTATGGCCTCTGGGACGCCGAGTCCCAGATCGCGGTGCGGCTCTTCTCCACGCAGGGACCGGTGGACCAAGCTTGGGTCACGGCGCGCGTGAAAGAGGCGTGGGAGCTTCGTCAGCACATTCGCGACAAGGGTTGCACCGGCTATCGCTTGATCTTCGGCGAGGCGGACCAGCTGCCGGGCATCGTGGTCGACCTCTACGGTGCGCACGGCATCCTGGTGACGTACTCCAAGGCGCTCGGTCCGATCGTGCCGCTCGTCAGTGAGGCGGTGGTCCACGTCGCCGGACTCGAGACGCTCTGTCGCCGCTACAAGGAGGACAGCGGCACCGTCTTGCGCCCGATCCATGGCGGGATGCCGCCCGAGAAGATCCTGGTCTACGAGCTCGGCATGCGGCTCTGGGCCAACGTGCACCACGGCCAGAAGACGGGGCTCTTCTTCGACCATCGCGACAACCGCCGCTTCGTCCGCAACGTCGCGGTCGGTCGGAGCGTGCTCAATCTGTTCTGTTACACGGGCGGCTTCTCCGTGGCGGCTGGGCTCGGCGGGGCATCCTCGATCACCAGCGTGGACAGCGCAGCGCCCGCCGTCGCTGCAGCGCGGGACAACTTCAGCGAAAACGGCCTGGACTCGGTGCCGCACGAGGCTCTGGTCGAAGATGTCTTCTCCTACCTGCCGAGGGTCACTGGCCAAGGTCAGCGCTTCGATCTCGTCATTTGCGATCCGCCGAGCTTCGCCAAGAGCAAGGACCAGCTGCGGGCCGCCGAGAAGGCGTACAAGAATCTGATGGCGCTCGCCCTCTCGGTCACCGCGCCGGGCGGCTACTGTTGTTTGGCCAGCTGCACCTCGCAGGTCGGCCCGGAGGCCTTCAAGCGCCTGATCGGCGAGGCTGCCCGCAAGGCACGCGTCCGCTTTCAGGTCGTGCGGGACGTTGGTCAGCCGTCCGATCACCCGGTGCAGATTGGCCACGAGGAAGGGCGCTACCTGAAGTTCGTGGCCGGGCGCGTGCTCGAGCGCTGCTAGCAGGGCGCGGGGCTGCTCCCGAGACCCTGACGCCTCCGGAGGGGGCCAAAACTTGTTGGTATACTAACAAGTTTGACGGGGTTCGTACGGCACTCCCCTCCCGACAGCACGCGCACGCGCACGCGCTGCGGGCTGTCGCTTCCGCACGCGCCCAATGGGTACGTGCACCATCTCGTTGGGGGGCTTCGCACCGGTTCAGTCCGAGCCGGGCGCCATGGGTTTCCTTGGGCTCCACAGTGCCGGTAGACTGGCGGCGCGGCGCATGAAGAAGCAGCAAGACGAAATCCGGCGCTTGCGTGACGAGGCGAGCGCCCTGCATGCGTCCGGGAAGACGAAGAACGCGGCCGCCTGCTACGAGAAGCTCACGGAGCTCGAAGCCTCCTCCGGCGATTGGCCGCGTCGTGCTGCCGACTGCTTCGGCGAGCTCGGCCGTCCGGAGGACCAACGCAAGTACCTGCTCCTGGCCCTGCGCGCCTACGGGCGTAGCGGTGCGCTGCTCAAGGCCATCGCCATGGGCAAGCTCGTCCAGCGCATCTTCCCCGGCGACGAAGAGGCGACGAAGGCTCTCGAGCTGCTCGAAACCCCCGCTCCGCCGCCGCGCCATCCGTTCGCTCGGGTGGTGCCGATGGCCCGGGTCGCCATCGAAGCCCCAGCTGCTGCCGCGCCTGCGGCGGAGGAGCCTGCTGCCGCGCCCGCGGCGGAAGAGATCGAGGCACCGCCGCCGCCCTCCCGTCGCCCCTCCGTGCGCCCGGAGGCGCCGCCTCCGTCGCTGCGCCCGGCCCTGGTGAGCCTGTCTTTGCCGTCCATCCTGCCCGTCCCGACGCCCCAGGGCGGAACGTCCCTCAGTCCGAGCTCCATTTTGGCCCTCGGCGCGCCGCCGGACCCGCCGGGCGTCGTGTCGCTCGACGCGGACGAGATCGCCATCGCCTCGCTGGATCCGCACGAGCTCGTCACGGGCGCTCCCTCGGCTGCGGCGTTCTCCCTCGATCCAAGCGACCTGGTCTCCGTGGAACCGAGCCCGCCTAGGGCGCGTTTCCAGGACGCCGCACTCGGCACCTTGGCGGGAGCGCAGCTGTTTTCGTCGCTCTCGATCGGACAGCGCACTCGACTCGTGGAAACGGTCGAGCTGGTGACGCTCGCCGCCGGCGAGGTGCTGTTCGAGCAGGGTGACGTGGCGGCAGCCATGTACGTGGTGGTCGAGGGCGAGGTGACGGCGCGCGTGACCACGGTCGCGCCCGGCGGTCCGATCGATCTGGCGACCCTGGGCGCGGGCGAGTTCTTCGGCGAGATTGGCCTACTTGGTGAGCAGCCGCGCCAAGCGACCATCGTGGCCAAGACGGACGTGCATCTGCTCGCCTTCGGCCGCGAACCGGTGACGCGCCTGGTCGAAAACGACGAGACCTTCCGGCAGGCCATCCTGCGCTTCGTGCGCGAGCGGCTGGTCGAGACGCTCATGCTGACGAGCCCGCTTTTTCAGCCGTTTGGCCCCGAAGATCGGGCGAACCTGCAGCGCTTGTTCCGCTTCGTCGAAGTCGCACCCGACACGGCGCTGCTCGAAGAAGGCAAGAAGGCCGATGGCCTCTACGTGCTCGTTGCGGGCGAAGCCGTCGTGCGGCGCGGTCAGGGGGACGAGGACCTCTTGCTCGGCGTGCTCGGCCCTGGGGACGTGTTCGGCGAGATGTCGCTCCTCCACCAGAAGCCCGCCATGGCGAGCGTCCTCTCGCGTACGCGCTGCTACGCGCTCCGCCTGCCGGATCGCTACTTCATGGAAGTCTTGATGACGCATCCGGTGCTCATGGAGCACGTCGCCACCTTGGGCGCGACGCGCGCCGAACAGAATGCCGCCCTGCTCGGTGCGAGTCAGCGTGACTCCGTGGAGGACGGGCACATCACCCTGTTCTGAGCTCCTCTCCTGAGCCAGCGACGCGCTTTCGAGTTGCGGGTGCCTTCAGGGCGTGGCAAAGCCGAAGCCCCTCGTCGAAAGGAGCGACTCCATGCGCAAAACGATCGCCATCGTCGGTTATGGTCCCGGAATTTCCAGCGCCGTGGCCCAGAAATTCGGGCAAAACGGCTTCTCGGTCGCCCTCATCGGCCGTACCCCCGACAAGCTGAGCGCCGGCGTGACGGCACTGCAAGCGCAGGGCATCGAAGCGGCCGCGTTTCCCGGCGACGCCAGCAGTGTGGATTCGATCCGCGCAGCCATCGCCCGCGTGAGCGCGGAGTTCGGCCCGATTCACGTCATCGAGTGGACGGCCTATGCCACCACGGCCGGCGATCTGCTGAACGCCGAAAGCGCCGCCGTGCGTGCGGTCCTCGAAACGCCGGTCGTTGCGCTCCTAGCTGCCGTGCAGGAGGCTCTGCCCGATCTGCGCGCCAGCAAGGGCGCAGTTTTGATCACCGGTGGCATGTTTGGCGACCTCGGGCCCGAGATGGACGCGCGCGCCGTCGAGTACAACTCGATGGGCTTGGCCCTGGCGAACGCCGCCAAGCGCAAGCTGACCGGCCTGCTCCACGCGCGGCTCAAGGCCGACGGCGTCTACGCGGGCGAGGTCGTGGTCGCGGGCACCATCAAGGGCTCCGCCTGGGACAAGGGCAACGCCAATCTCGACGGCTCCAAGGTCGCCGAGGCTTTCTGGCAGCTCTATCAGGAGCGCAACGTCAGCAGCGTGCGCGTCGGGCCGTAGAGTCGCCTCATTCCGGCGGCGGCGCTTCGCAAACGCCGTCCGTCATGACACCCCAGCCGGCCATCGCGGCGGCGCAGGCGTTCGAATACGTCTCGCCGTCGCAGCCGCAGACGGGGGCATAGACATCGTCACAGCCGGTTGGGCGAGGTCGACAGATGGCGTTCGCGTCGCCGATGCCGCAGCCGCCCATGTCCGCTTCGTAGGCGCAGTACTCGCTGTCGGTGCAGGCGGAGCCGCCGAGACCGCCGCAGTACGTCGGCTCGCACACCTCCGCACTGCACACCCACTCGTATTCCACCGTGCAAGTGCAGGTGTTGCACCGGTCGTCGGCGTACTTGGTGTCGCCCAGGGTGCAGACTTTGGAGGCTTCGCAGGCCTCCATCGAGTCGTAGTACTGGTAGCCCTCGAGCGAGACGCAGAGTTCACAGCAGGCGTCCGTGCCTTCGGCGCGACCGTAGAGCTCCGTCCCGGCGCAGCTCTGGTCGGGTAAGTCGTCGGGGATCGGGCACTCGGGCGCGGGACAGGCTTTCTCGGTGCAGAGCCACGCGCCGCCGTCGCACGAGCAGGTGTTGCAGCCGTCGCCTGCGGCCTTCACCGTGCCTTCCTGGCACAGGGCGATGCAGAGGCCATCGTCGCAGGCCCAGCTGCCATCGGTGCAGACGCAGCTGCCACAGAGGCTTGGCATGACGTCGCCTTCTTCGCAGGCGGGCGGGCAGTAGAGATCGGTGCACGCCCACGTCCCGTTAGCGAGGCAGGAGCAGATATTGCAGCCGTCGCTCGTGCCGTCGCCTTCCTCGCACTCTGGCTCGGGGCAGGCGGTCCGTGTGCACAGCCAAGCGCCCTCCGTGCAGGTGCACGTGTTGCAACCGTCACCGGCCGGCTTGGTGGCGCCCTCGTCGTCGCACTCGCCGCCGGGGTCGGCCGGTGGGCAGGCGATCTCGGTGCAGGACCAGCCCGCTTCCTCACAGGTGCAGGTGTTGCAGCCGTCGTCCGCGGGCGAGGTCGCGCCGGGCTCGGGACAGTCCTGTCCGGGGGCCACCGGGCCCTGCGTCGGCGGATCACTCGTCTTGCCGCCACACGCCGTGATGGCGAGTGTCAGCAAAACGGGGCCGAGCCAGGTCCGCATGCGGGTCAATCTAGCTCGCTTTTCGCGCGAGCGCCCAGCGCGCGCTACAGGGGTGCGATCTTTCACTGGTCTTTCACCCGGGTGCTAATTGGGAGAGGGCGCTTCGCAGGGCCCGTCGTGCTGGATGCCCCAATCGTCCAGCATCGCGGCGAGGCAGCCATTCGCGTACGTCTCGCCGTCGCAGCCGCAGACGGGCGTCTCGTCGTCCGGGCACTCCGTCGGGCGGGGCCGGCAGTAGCCGCTCCATTCACCGTCGGCGCAGGACCGCCGTTCGGGTTCGGTGTCGCAGTACTCGTCGTCGCTACAGTCGCCGCCGCGGATGCCGCCGCACAAGACCGCGTAGCAGTCGGACGTGGTGCAGGCCCATTCTCCGCTCGGCGTGCACGTGCAGGTGTTGCACTGGTCGTCGGCGTACTTCGACTCGCCGGCGCTGCACACCTTGGACGCTTCGCAGGCCTCCCTCGACTCGTAGTAGGTGTAGCCAGCGGGGAGGGAGCAGAGCTCGCAGCACGCGTCGGTGCCTTCGGCGCGGGCGTGGATCCCGATACCTTCGCAGCGATCGTCCCACCCCGGGCTCTCCGGGACGCACGCGGGCTCGGGGCAGGGCTCGTCCGTGCAGAGCCACTCGCCGTCCTCGCACGAGCAGGTGTTGCAGCCGTCGCCGGCGGACTTCACCGTGCCCTCGTCGCAGCCGGAGGATGGCGCCTGTGTGGACGGCCCCTCACCCGTCTTGCCGCCACACGCCAGGAGGGCGAGGCCGGTCAGAACGCAGGCAATCAGAGCGCGCACGGCGCGCAAAGTACGCTCCTCTTGGGTCGGCGGCTACTCCTGACAGCGTCCGACGACGTGGCCTTCGAGGTGCCAGGTCTCCTGCTCGTCCAGCAGGTTGGTGAACGTGTAGTCGACCACGGCGTCGAGCTCGACCAAGCCATTGGCCGCGATGTCGGCGCTCACGTTCGAGGCGGACACGGTGGCGTTGGCGAGCGCGCTGGCCGCTTGGCCGCTCGGGGTGACGTCGTACTGGAAGACGTCCGCATCGGACTGGAAGCTGATGACGGCGTAGGGCTCGCCATACTTGGTGGTGTCGGCCACGCAGGCGTGGACGCGCCAGTAGTTGCAGGTACAACCTTCGCAGTCCTCCGTCACGGTGCCGTTGGTGAGGCGTTTCCCCGTCCGCCGGCCATCGTCGCCGCAGGAGGTGCAGACGTTCGTCGTGAGGTCGCATTCCTCCGAATACGGGCACACCTCGTCGCTGACGAAGGTCGCGGTGCCGTCTTTGGTGCAGTAATGGCCGGCAATGTTGACGTTGGAGTCCAGGTCCTTGAAGCTCGCCGTGTCCGGCGATTCGATCGATAGCCAGCTGCAAGCCGGGGTGACCACGTCGCATTCGGCCGAGCTCGTGCTGCCGCCGCTGCCGCTCGCGGCGCCGCCCGACGACGATCCGCCGCCGCTGCCGTTGGCGCCGCCGCCCGTCCCGGACCCTGAACCGCCCGTGCCGGATCCACTGCCCCCGCTCCCGTCGCCTTCGCAGACGCACGCTTCGAACGTGCCGCTCGAGCCACACTCTTGCGCGCCCGAATCACCATTGGCGCAGGTGCAGGCGTTCGATTGTCCTGGCGTGCAGGACGACCCAGCGGGCGCGCTCGAACAGCCAAGCGCTAGGGCAGTGAGGGCAGAGCTGACGAAGGCGAAAGCGGAGAAGGAAAGAGAAAAGCGCACGGCGGCCATTTTGTCGCTGTCCGGCTCGGCGGTCAAGGAGGTGGTAATGTGAGTGGATGGAGGTTGTCCGTGTGGAGCTTGGTAGCCCCGACTACCAAGCAACTCTCGATTTGCGCCGGGCTGTGCTCTTGGCGCCCTTCGGCATTGCGCTCGAGGCCGCCTGCGCCGACGACGAGCACGCCGTTCACCTGGCTGCGTTCGAGGAGGCGCGCTGCGTGGCCTGCCTGCTCTTGATCGATCGCGGCGGTGGCAGCTGGCAGCTGCGACAAATGGCCGTCACACCGGAGCTCCAGCGTCAGGGCATCGGCCAAAAGCTCGTGGCGTTTGCCTTGTCTTGGGCGCGCGAGGCCGGCGCAGTCAGCCTGATGGCGCACGCGCGCGAGCCCGCCGTGGGCTTCTACGAGCGCGCCGGTTTCAGTGTCGAAGGCGAGCCGTACGTCAAAGTGGGCTTGCCGCACCGGACGGTCGTGATGCGTCTTTAGTCCTGCGATGCTGGAGGCAGCCTGCGATGCCGGAGGCAGCCTGCGACGCTGGAGGAGGCGCGTGCGCTGGAGGAGGCGCGTGCGCTGGAGGCGTCCGCGCGCGACATAGGCCACGACGGGGTGTGACCATTTCCGAACGAACGTTCGTTTTCGTCACCCGCTGACGACCAGCTGGTCTCGACGGATGGACCGGGCGCGCGGACGGCTACGGCGCTTCGCACTCGCCGGCGTGGGCGATGCCGGTGCCAGCGGAGTTGGCGCTGCATGGGTTGACGTAGGAGAGGCCGTCGCAGCCGCACACCGGGTCGTAGATCTCGCCGCAGACGGTCGGGCGCGGCTTGCAGTCCGAGTCGACATCGTCAGCGCCGCACAGCTGGCCGATCTCGTAGGCGCAGTACTCGTCGGCGGTGCAGCTGCCACCGCCAAGCCCCCCACAGGACTTCAGCTCCGGGCAGAGGTCGTACGCGCACTCCCACCTGCCGAGCTGTGAGCAGCTGCAGATGGTGCAGCTATCGGCCTTGCTGTCGCCCGGTTCGCACTCGCGCTCCGGGCACGCCATCTCCGTGCACTGCCAACCCTGCTCCGTACAGGTGCAGGTGTTGCAGCCGTCGTCGGCTGGCTTGGTGCCACCCACCTCGTCGCATCCACCTCCGAGCGGTGACCCCGAATCGCTGGGCTCTTGTGCGATCCCGCCGCACGCCGCCAGGGCAGGGCCGAGCACGAGGAGCCGAGCGAAGGAACGAAGCGCGGGCAGCATGACGAACGAGCACAAGCTAGCTCGAAAGGGGGCGCCGTGCGAACGGGACGACGTGGCACGCGCGATGCTTTGTAACCGCTCATGCTTAGCATTTGCGGCCTCCGACGCGCCCACCAGGACAGCCGTGTCCGATTCTTGGCACACGTTGGCGCAGCTCTCGTTCTGCTTGGTTTCTCGGGCTGCGGCGGCACGACGGGGAGCGGCGACGACGGCGCGAGTGGCGGCGCTGCGTCGGGTGGCGCTGCGTCGGGCGGCACGAGCTCGGGCGGTGCCAGCTCGGGCGGCGCCAGCTCCGGCGGTTCGGAGAGTGGTGGGTCGTCGAGCGGCGGCTCGAACGGAAGCGGGACCGGCGGCGCCGCTTGTCCCATCGACAACGTGGTCGTCGAGTATCCGTCGTGCCGTACGACGCTGGATTGCACGCAGGGAGGGGAGTGCAGGTCCGAGCCGCCCTCCGGCGCGGGGCTCTGTGGCACTTGCATGCCGACGAC